>FTJC01001894.1_pt1 | contig 9502 bp, 9 predicted proteins | sample 1658351 | NCBI WGS metagenome assembly FTJC01 (sample SAMEA3914818, study PRJEB12502) | metagenome | biome: forest; material: soil | place: Canada | collected 2010-06-26 | depth 0.1 m | reverse complement strand
TCGCCCAGCATCATCGAGGCGATTTCGGCGCGAAGTTCCTCTTTGGCGTACCCTTCGGAACCAAACGGATGCGCCAAATCCCGGTTGAGTCGCTTTGGGTGGCCTGTCGCATGGCCAATCTCATGAAGGGCCGTCGCGTAATATTTATCGGCGGTGTCGAACTGCTCGCGCAGCGGCAGGGTGATAATATCCGTGGAAGCCCGATAAAACGCTCGGTTGCCGCTTTGGTGCAGAATACGGACCCCGGAATCCTGCAAGATGCTTTCCGCCGCCTGATGACGTTCCCATTCGTCTTTACCAGCACGGGCCAATGGCGGCAACCCATTGATCTGTTCTGCATTAAAGACGACAGCCCGGAACACCCGAGGCCGTTGCAGCCTAACGGTTTGCTGAAGTGGTTTCCCGTCATCCCCCAATTGCGGTTGGCCGTTTTCATCCAAGACAGGCACCTGGTCTTGCCATTTGAAATATTCAATCAGGGAGCCTTTTTCGCCCTTGTTCACCTGACCGTCTACGACTTGGTCGGGTAGGTAGGACGCATTGCTGCGTCCCGCCCCCCTCAGAACCGTGCGTGCCATTTTCACGGCACACGGCTCAAGCGAACTGCTTCGCGTTTCCGGGCATATTTCTCTCGAGTGAGGAGTTGTTGGTGGCAGTAGAGATGCATGAGTCGTAGATTGCTGAGTTCATCCGAGCCACCGAGTCGCTTGGGATTCAGGTGGTGGACATGCAGGTACTCATCGTTGTGGGCAGTTTCGCCGCACCAGAGGCATTTGCCTTGTTGGTGTTTTACTAAGGCACGCTGTTTTCCGCCAATCTCATGGTAGCGGTTGGTGTTTCGCTTTTCCCAATATTGGTGCAGCGCTCCATCATCTGGGGATGATGAGCCTTTCACCATTATGTGCCGTTTGATTGGCGTCCAGGCGAGCTTGAGTAAGTAACCAGTGGCTTGTTCAGCTTGACCAAACACCCACCGGTCTTCCCGCTTTGGGTTCAGTTTGCCCCAGTATTTCCGTTTTACCCAGTACCAAGGCTTGCTCGGATGTAGTTTTCTTGCCCATCTGGTTTCTTTGCCGAACATCCAGCTATCGAGCTGTGCAAAGATTTCCTTTGATACGACCGTACGGTAATAATTGGTCCAGCCCCGGATGATGGGGTTGAGGCGAGTCATAACGCCAATAGCATTGCTGCCGTGGAGTGCTCGCCACTCCTGGCTCATTCGTTGTTTGAACCGTTTTACCGCATCTTTGCTGGGTTTGATGAGCAGCTTCCACCCTGTACGGCTTGATGCCGGTGTAGAGTAGAGGCGTACGTTGAAACCGAGAAAATCGAAGCCCTTAGCAAGATGAGTCACCTTGGTTTTGGCTTCGGAGAGCCGAAGACCTCGCGATTGCAGCCAATTCTGAATATCGTCTTTGGCGGCATAGGCATCTTCTTCAGTTTCGCAGAACACCACGAAATCGTCTGCATATCTTACCAGCGCACGTTTTCCGACATTGTCGCCTCGGGAGATGCGTTTCACACCGACCGCCGCTTCCATGCCGTGGAACGCAATATTGGCGAGCAGGGGACTAATGACCCCACCTTGCGGCGTGCCGCTATCGGTGGGGTTCAGAATGTTCTTCTCCATGTAACCTGCTTTGAGCCACTGTCGGACCAGCTCTATGGCTGGGAAGCCGTGCAGGGATTTGAGCAAGGTGTCATGTCCGATGTTGTCGAACGCGCCTTCAATGTCCGCATCCAGCACCCAACGACGTCGGTTTGATGACCGAGCAATGTTGAATATTAGGCTGATTGCATCATGGCATCCTCGTCCGGGTCGAAAGCCGTAGCTTCCTGGTTCGAACCGCGCTTCCCATTCTGGTTCAAGCGCGTTTTTCACGACCGCCTGCATGGCGCGGTCAAGAATGGTAGGAATGCCTAAGGGGCGGAGTTTCCCATTCGCCTTTGGGATATACACTCTACGAACCGGAGTTGCGCGCCACGGCTGATGCGACAATACTTTATCGATAAGCCAGGAGCGTGCTTCGGTTGTTTTTACGACCAATTTATCCACACCGGGAGTCAGCTTCCCCTTATTGAGCTGCGTAACCTGCCGAACGCTTTTGACTGCGTTGGCTCGGCTTCGCAGCATAAGTTTCTGCAACGACCTGACCTTACGGTGGTCGCCTTCCCGGGTCGCCCGGAAAATCCTTCGTCTCAGATTGCGCACCTGCCTATTGGTTTTACGCCAGTTGATGGCGTTCCATTGGGTGGCAGATTCCTTCGGTCCATTTACAGGGAGTTCCTGCATCTAACTTTTCCGTTGGTTAGCTTTCGTAACAATGATTTCGGGCAGTTCACCAAATCCGCGTCAGCAGCCTTTCAGCTTGGGTATGTACCTTATCCGGCGGGTTATGTATTTCCCTCGCCTTTCGGCGTACCGGTATTCGCTTCTCGGATTCTCCTGTTTCCGCTGGGTAATCGGCGGTTCCTTACGGTTGGCCTACTGTTGCGAGCAACAGTCCCCATCGGAGTTCCCGTGTTCCACATGAAGGAGATACGGTCGGGGTGGATGCCTATTCATATGCCGGGGCGCGGTGTCCGCAGCAGAGCCAAGCTCGCCCTGTTTCGCTTTACGCCCAATAATGCCGTATCAGCCACGATTTCGGCACTTTCTATATCACGACACGTTATTATAGGTTCATGATCTTCATCCGTCCGACCTTCGCCTCGCCCGAATTCTTCCCATGGCTGGAAGTCCTCTTGGGCTTTCAACCCCGCTTTGCACCATTCAATTACTTGAATCGCACAGGGGAAGAGGCGATAGAACTGAACACTGTTCTAAGTCATTGTAACTACTCCTTTCATGCGACTTGCACGTCGCACGGACTGCTTATAGGTTAGCCAACGGGTATCCGAAAATCCTTTGTCTTCAGCGACGCTCATGAGCCAAAGGGCATTGGCTCCCCGGTAAGTTTTACCGGTCGTCGGGTTGTGCGGCAGGTAGCTTTCACCGGGTTTCCAGGGTTTAACCCAGGGAGCCGTCCCTTTTTCCAGTTGCCGGACAATGGATTCGGCCACGGTTTCATAATAATTTGATTTAGGCATGATCAGCCTCCGTGATGTCGCTATTGGCTTCCCAGGCATCCTTTTCCGAGAGCGCATCCTCTCGGAAAGCCCCGATGGCTTCCGCCTCATCGGGATCGAGTTCCACCATAACGCCAGGGATTTCCAAGTCGTCCAGGTTCTGGCTGTAAACGGGTTTAAGGGGCTTTTCCATAGGACAATTCCTCCTGTGCTGGGGCGCTAGCGGGTAGTGCGCGTTTATAAACGGTGGTGTCAGAAAAATCGAAAGTAGCGGCTTTGGGGGCGTTCAGCCTCAAGGGTTGCGGAGAGACACTGTGAACCATGACTTGTACCCCTTTCCCCCGGTAATACTTGGCGACATAGCCGTTTTTAAAGCCGCGTTCGTAATTACCGGTGTTATAGGCGGATAGAGCGGCACGAAGCGCGTCCTGCCCCTGTCCATACCGTTTGGTGGCTCCGGCATACCCACGGCTCAGGATTCGGCTTCCAGCGCGTAGATTATTGCAGGGATCTAGAATTTGTTCGACGGTGTAGCCCAGGCCGCGCAGGTTGGTGCTGTTTATCTGCATCAGGCCGAGATCGACGGAGTAGCCTTGGGCGATATAATGTCGAGCCAACAAAGCGGCTTCTGCGGCATTGCGTGGCCGTGACCTGTTTCGGATTGGCCCGTTGACACCCAGCGCGAAGGTATTGCCGCCGGATTCCACTTGAATGATGGCGGCAATGGTTTGAGGTGCCACGTTCGGCGCGCAGGTTTGCATCATGTCCAATGAAGGCATCATGATTGTTTGTTCCAGGGCCAGATGCGAAAAACAGGCGAATTAATGGCGCTTATCGGCACTGGGCCAAAATACCGGCCGTCCATGCTGTCCGGTATATAGTGTGAAATTAACCAGACCTGCCCCGGTTGAACGGTGTAGGTGCCAAACGGATAGGGTTTGAGGGGGCGGTGTTTCTGATCTTCGGTTAGTGGTTTAGAGTTTGGAATCAGACGCCCATTGACAGTTGCGCCAGTGTTGTTCAGGGTGATGCGATCCCCGGGGAGGGCGGCGACGGGTTTCAGGAAGGGAATATAGTCGTGCTCACAAGTTCCCTTCTTGTCTAGTAAATAGCCCCGTTTACTCCATTCCTCCATCATGGGTGAGGCGGGCATGCAAAAGCTGACAATGACGCCATGTTTTAGGGGCGTCGGATAGGGCAGATACCAGCCAATAGGAACCGATGGGGTCAGATTATAAAGCCCGATGGGCGTCATATGGGCAAATGCCCCGGGAAATGTGTACCAGTACAAGCTAAATGGAACAAACAACCCTGCTATGGAAATCAGTATTTTATCTTTCAGGGGAACTGGCTTTTTCATGTTGTCGCCTCATTGCTTTGGTAAACGGGGAATAACGACGTGCTATCACCAAATCCAGACTGGATTAGCAACGCCTTGAATACTGGAAAGCTTGACAGGGCCAAAGTAACGACTATCAAAACTCCGCTCGTAATAACTGGATACGAGCCATACCGTTCCGGGTTGCACCCGGTAATACCCCGGATGCATGGGGTGCAAGGCCCTGCCATTGCTGTCCTGACGCATACTGCGCGAGCGCGGCAAATAGCGGCCATTGACCCAAATGCCATCATTCGCAACACTGAGGGAATCCCCGGCCAGGGCGGCGATTGGCTTCATGATCGGGACGACGTTCCCCGGACAATCTCCGAAACTACTGATATACCCGCGTTGGATGGCCTCGTTGACGTTAGCTTGCATGGGGGAGGCGCAGGTTAAAACAATGTCGCCGCGTTGTAAGGGGCGATGCAGGGCATACAGGCGGTAAAGCCCTTTGGGCAGTGAGGGCGTGGTATTAATCCGAAACCCTTGCCAATGGGCCATAAACGCCAGTGTGATTAACAGAGTGCCGCCCAGCGCTGTTTTACAAGCTAAAGCATTTAAGCGCATGAGTTTGCTAAGTCCTTCTGCAAGACTTTGGGAGCTACATTGCCAGTTCGAGAGGCAACATTAAGGCGGTCGGTATCTTTCGGCATCGGTATGGCGGCGCGTTCTTTGAACGTGGGATCATTGAAATAGAGAATTTGCGTGCCATAAATGGGCGAGAAACCTGCGGTAAAAATCAGCATGTCACCGGGTTTTGTAACATCCCCGTTCCGTTCGGCCCCAGGGATTCGCATGCATTCATCCGGCGTTAGCAAAGGCCGAGCGACCGAATGATAGGACTGGGACACATTTTGCAGTACCGCGCCAAAACGATGGCCGGAAGTCGAGATGTCTTCTACGGTCACGGTGGACGTGCCGGTCATACGGGAGAGCCATTCCGCTGTTTCCGGCTTGTTCGGAGCATACGCGACTCGGACGTGGCAATTGGACAGGATGCTCTCATCGTGGGTATAGGAGGCCCGGAGCTGGGAAATATCCTGCATAATCAGGTACGCCTTGATGCCATAGCCCGCGATGAAGGCCAATGCCTCCTGAAACACTTCCAGTTTGCCGAAGCTGGGGAACTCATCGAGCATGAGCAGTAGGCGATGCTCAAAGCTTTTTTGGGCTTGGCCGTTTTTGAATTTCATTTCATCCCGCGTCAGCGTTCGCACAATCTGATTCAAAATCAAACGCATGAGGGGTTTTAACCGGTCTTTGTCAGCAGGCCGCACAACCAGGTAAAGCGAAACCGGGTCTTTGTGGTTCATGAGATCACTGATTCGAAAATCGCTTCGACTGGTGTTGTCGGCGACCAACTTATCGCGGTAGAGCGCCAGGTAAGACATGGCGGACGAAAGAACGGAACCGCGTTCCTGCTCAGGCCGGTTGAGCATGTCACGGGCGGCGGCGGCCACGACGGAATGGATCACTTTCTTTTTCTGGCCGGGATTTTCTGGGTCATCCTCTTCGGAATCCATGGGAGTGGCTGTCAGCATTTCCTCGTAAAGCGCTTTAATATCGTGATTGGGGTCGGAAAGCGCGAAGGCGATGCCAGAGAGCGTGGCCGTGGGAGCGTTCGCCAATTTTGCTTTATAGAGCAAATGCAATGTCACCCCCGTTAAAAAGGCGTGGGCGGTTTTCGTCCAGTGGTCGTTGAGTCCCTTTCCATCCGGGTCTACGATAATCGTGACTAAATTCTGCACGTCGGCGACTTCGGAGGGTTCGCCCAGGCGCACTTCATCCAGGGGGTTAAACGCGCAACTGCCGATTTCGGCGGCGGGATCGAATTTCAGAACCTTGTTCCCTGCGCTTTGTTGCCGCCAGCCAGCGGTCAGCGCCCAGAGTTCCCCTTTCATGTCATGAATGACTGCCGAATGCGGCCAGGACAGCAAGGTCGGAATAACCAGACCGACCCCTTTCCCGGAGCGGGTTGGGGCAATGGCGGCAATATGTTCCGGCCCGTCATGCCGTAGATAGCGGGTACGGCCTTGTTTATCCACCCAAGCGCCGACATACACGCCTTGACCTGATTTCCCCCCGGAAGGGATCAATCCGGTTTTTCTAATTTCCTTTTCATCCGCCCAATGGGCGGTTCCATGCAGGCCGTCATGTTTGTGGCTGCGGCGGGACAAGCCCATTCGAAAGGTCAGACCGAGGAAAATAGCCGAATAACCCAGAAGTGAGGCAATAGAAGCGATTCCAAAAACCAGTCGGGCCTGATCATAAAACCGCCATTGCCACGCAATCCAGGCAAAAGGATTATAAGCAGCCCCGTACAGGGGGGGGCCCAATGCCGGGTGGAAATGGAAATAGAACGCCAAATATTGCGTAATGGCTGCATTCAGCGCCACGATGCCGATAACCAGCAAAAATAAATTGCTTCCCTGCAAACGTTGTTTCGGCTTTTGAAGGCTGGGCGCAGGCATTAGGCGTGTCCTCGACCGTGCCAGGGCGGCAGGATCACGTCTTTATTGACCATGACGTTAAACACGTAACCGGGCCGAATCGTCAGGGTGGGAGGCCGGTTCAGATCGCGGGAAACACTCTGCATGCCGAGTTGATTCATTTGTTGGCCAAGAGAGGCTGCCGCGATCTGGGGACTGGAATAAGAGAAATCGCCGCGCGTGGCACGGGGTTGCGAGAGTTGCGCCCCAGCCGTAATGGCGGATAAAAACAGGGCATTTCGCATCGTTGGCCAAATATGTGTATTGGTTTTATCGGAAAACCCGGCGTAGCCGCTGGCGTCTGTTCCGGCCATTTCGCCCAGCGTCACACTGGTTGCATCGGGGTAAATGAGTCGGTTCCAAACGACCAGGACGCGCCGTTGACCATTTTGCACCTGATGATCATACGCGCCAATGATTTTGGTGCCTTGCGGCACGAGCAGATATTGGCCGGTGGCTGTGTCGTAGACGTTTTGTGCCACTTGCGCCATGATTTGACCCGGTAGATCGCTATTAATGCCGCCAATCATCACGGATGGGATGACGGTGCCTGCCTTAATTTCATAAGGCGAAACGGACGTGGTGCGGGTATGCAGAAGATAGTTTTCCGGTTCCGGTGCGCTGGGATTGCTGGCATTCAGCTTGTCGAACACCGATGCTTCTTTCTGTACCGCGCCAGTCAAAGTGGCTGCTGGCGGTTCATTGTTGCGGCTGTAAACGGTGGTATCTGCGTGGAGTGACTGGATGAGCGCATTGCGGCGATCATCTTCCAGTTGTTGTTGTTGCTGTTCGTGCTGTTGCCATTGTTGAAAACGGGCTTCCTGATAGGGATTCATGCTGGCTTGCTGCTGAGCCGGTTGGGTGTTCAATGGATCGGCCTGCTGGGGCAGGCTTGGATCGTTGGCTGGAGTGGTATCATCGGCGGTGGCCATTAAATTGGTTTCCGAGCCGATATGTCCTTTTTTCTGTTTGTTTTCCAGGAAGGAAATTTTGTCGTGGCTATCATCGGTTTGGGCGGTGGCCGGTGCGGCGGTTTGCAGGTTGCTGGATGGTGGCGCAGACTTTTGGGCAAAGGTGTACGTCATACAACCGGCCACCGCGAGTCCAGCCGTTCCGGCGATTAATAGCGGGGTTCGGGAAAAGCGACGGATATGCTTATCGCGTTGGGGTGTCTGATTCAGGATGTCCGGGCTTTCGGCGTCTTTGTGGAATAGTTGTTTCCAGAAATCTTTTATCGTCATGGCTTCTCCCCGGGTGTTTTTTGAATGCTGAAGGGCGAATAAGACAGAATCTCGTTGGATCGCGATAGTGTGAAAAAGCGGCTGGCGCGCATACCATGCAGGCGAAGGCGCAATAATAGACCGCTGTCCAACGGATTGACCTGGTAAACCAAAATCTGCGCTTCGGGCGTTAGCGCATTAGTAATCGCAAAGCCCTTACGGCGGAGTGCCTGCAAGATTTCCGGCGTCAGTGGATTCGATTTTTGACGACGGCGTAACGGGGCCAAAAAGACCGTCGTGGATTCGGGTGGGCAAGTGGTTGCGGCAAAGTCGGCGACCGATTGAGCGATGGCTGATACCTGGTTACGGTTCACATGACTCACCCACGCTCGTTCTACACCCCGCAAGGACGAGCGAGACTTCTTTTGTGATGGTGTTCCAGTCGGTGCTTTCGGCGGCACCGAAAGCGGAGCTATTGGTTGGAGAACCGTGGCCGGGGCCACCGAAGCCACATTCGGGCTTTCTATTTGTTTCTGGTGTTCAACGCGACCCGTGAGGGGCGAACCTGCGACGGGAGAAACCATCACCGGTTGCCTTGGCGGCAAAAACGAGACATGTTGCTGGGGACGGACTTGTTTAACAGGATGGTGGTAGGCTTTCACACCGTGCCAATACCGATGATGGGCGGCCATTGAAAACGGCGTGCTTGAGAGCGCGGCCAGACACAACAGGCAAACGAGGCGCTTCATGGGTTAACTCCCTGAGCGGATGATTTCGACCCGCTGCTGGTGACGCCCCACACCAGATACCAGAGCCGCTTTATCAAAGAGCTTGTCCACGACAAAGCGATCATCGACCATCCGGTAATTCACGAGCTGGTCTTGCTGGCCGGGACCGAGAATGACCAAGGCTGGAATATCGGTGTTTCGGGCTTCTGCGGGTCTGTCAAGAATTCTGTGTAAATGAAGAAATAAGGGTCCTCCTGGTTTCTTGATTTCTTGGTTTGGATATTACCAGTGTTCGACAGGCGGGAGTCGGTCTTCGTAGTGCAGGGCAAAGCGATTGAGTGCCTGTTTCCAGTTCTGGATGGGCAAGGTCCATTTTTTAGCGGCTCTTTCGGCGGCCAAGAAGAGGGTTTTCATCGCCGAATTGTCCGTGGGAAAGATTTTTCTGACTTGGATGGCCTTACGCAGGACGCTATTGAGGGATTCAATGGCATTGGTGGTGTAAATCACTTTGCGGATGTCCTTGTCGAAGGCAAAGAAGGGAATAATGTTTTCCCAATGCCGCTCCCAGAGACGGCCAATACCAGGGTATCGGCTATCCCATTTGACGCCAAAGGC
>FTJC01019857.1_pt1 | contig 9684 bp, 6 predicted proteins | sample 1658351 | NCBI WGS metagenome assembly FTJC01 (sample SAMEA3914818, study PRJEB12502) | metagenome | biome: forest; material: soil | place: Canada | collected 2010-06-26 | depth 0.1 m | reverse complement strand
TGTCTGGAGTGTGGGGTGGAAATCGCTGTAGAACAAACCTTCTGCTTGAGGTGTCTGCGAATTTTAGGTGTACGGACCTCGAAGGCGATGGTAGAAACACCCGTTTTTCGGGCGTATGCGGCAACCATATTCACTCCGGCCTTGAAACGACGACTGTATGGTTATAAATTTTACCGACGGCATGAGCATTTGCCGGTGATGACAGAACTCTTAATTCACTATTGGAAAGAAGTGCTGCTCCATGCTACAGAGGCATGTCACCCGGAACACACCCTGGTGATTCCCATTCCTGCCCATTGGGGTGCAGAAAGTCGGGTGGAAGCATTTGCCAAGGGATTTGCCCGGCATTTCGAATACGATTACCAGCCACAGATTTTGCAGTGGTGTCGAGAGGTGCAACCACAGCACAGCATTGCCGATAAACGCGCCCGGTTTCAAAACATTGCTCAAAGTCTGAGAGTGAGCCAGTCCAGTTGTTTGCACGGTTATCGGCATCTGCTGCTTATCGATGATTTAACGACGACCGGAGCTACGCTTCGCGAAGCCGTCCGGGCGCTTTATGCAGAGCTAACCGATTCCGGGGTCTTGGTTTTTGGAAATCTTTATCAACCGTCTGAGCAGCGTTCCGATATACCTAAGCTGATGACGCTTGCGCTTGCTTCGATCCCCCTCGGGCTACAAGGTAATTAAGCGTTAGGCGAAAAACAACTGACGTCCAGAACGTCGAGAAACAAATGGCGACTGGCTTTGCTGGCCGGAACCGGAGGATGAGGAGCCGTCACCGCCCGCCATCGAGGTGAATTCACCCGAAAATTGGCCTTGTCCGCCCCCAGAAAAATTCATTTGTCCAGAACCCCCATCGCTGTTACTGTTAAAGGGCATCGAGCCTTCTCCGCTTGTTGAAGTATCGACGAACGACTGCAAGACGTACCCGCCTGCCGAACGGCGACTGGCGGAATCAAGCACATCGGCCATCTTCGTCAGTCCTTCCACATCCATAGCGGCTGTACCAAAGGAAAGGCCTTGGCTGCCCCTCAGCGGCGGAGTGACTGTGGCGTTCATGCCAATACGACCGTCCATCAGGCGATCGATGGGCGTCGGTCGGTGCAAGGTGGTGTAACTTTCTTGGAGCCGGGCATTACTGGCCCATTGCGCCATATTCTGTTGGAAGTTGTCGCTGGAAGACACATCAAAACCGGCGCGCACCGAAGCCAGGTTTCGTGCCTGTGTGACGCTGACCTGTGAGTTGATGCCCGTCAAAGTTAAGCCCTGGTTGGGTGTCGATAGTTGAGCTAATCTAGCCAGTACCGGATTAAAATCGGCGGCTCCTGGAGCAAGACTATGGGAGCCATCTCCCGGTTTGAACGGCTGACCGCCAGGCAGTAGCGGATTCAGGGCTGCTTTCGCCTTTACAGTTGTACTGGGCTGCACGGCGTTATTCAAGACAGTTTTCATGGGTTTGACTGCTTTCGAAGCGCCCGAAGGAATGGGAATACTGCTGGGATCGACTTTAAAAACCGCATTGGTGCTGATTTCGGTGCGATTGGGCCCGTTTGGCAATCCACCCGGATAAAAACCTTGCTGCACGGCAAAGGCCGAAGGGTTTAACGCAATATTGGCGACTCCGCCCTGACCATCGGTTGTCACCCGAAGTCCCATGCCAATGTTGGGTAGGTCGAAGCTCGATTGGGCCATCAATTCATTGAAACGAGAATCGTTTATCTCGTACCTGGCAACCTGGTTTCGGTAGCTTTCGGGTACTTCGGGCGGTCTGTTGGGAATCGAACCACTGGTTAACCGCCCCGAGCTGGAATTATCGATTTCCAGGTTGCGGTTGTAGTAGTTGGTGCCATCGGCACGGGTTTGCTCGATTTGTCCCCCTTGGGAGAGTTTCCATGAAACGCCGTTTTCAAAGGGATTACGGGTAGAAGGGGCATTTACGGCATAGGTGTTCGAAAATTCGTTGGATCGAATGTTAAACTGGGTATTGCCCAAGCTCCGCACTTCCCGCACGGGTCCGCCAGGATAAAGCGGAAATAATTTGAGTGGTGGGATCGCGCTGGAACTCATAACGCCTCCATGCCCTGCAAGCCTTTCTTTAGGCGACTTATATACGCTATCGGTCGAAGGCGGATTGAACTGCAGGGGATAGCTATCCGGTTGATATCCTTTCTTTACAAACTTTTACAGTGAAAGTCCGAAAACAGAGTCCATTGGAACGGTGTACAATAAGGGACATGAGCGTATTACCCGAAAGTCAGGCGAACGAAACCCGCCAATTGTTGGAACGGGTCCTGTACGAACTAAAAAAGGTGATTGTGGGGCAGGAACATCTGCTGGAGCGTTTGCTGCTGGCGGTGATCGCCGGTGGGCATGTCTTGGTGGAAGGACCGCCTGGCCTGGCCAAAACGCTGGCTTTGAAATGCCTGGGGCAAATTCTGGCGCTTGATGTCAAACGAATTCAGTTTACGCCCGATCTCCTGCCGTCCGATCTCATCGGCACCCGCATTTATAATCCGGGAGAAGGCTGGTTTGTGACCGAACATGGCCCGGTGTTCGCCAATTTTGTCCTGGCCGATGAAATCAATCGAGCGCCTGCCAAAGTTCAAAGCGCTCTGCTCGAAGCCATGCAGGAACGGCAAGTGACGATTGGTCGCGAAACTTTTCCCTTGCAGGCTCCTTTTCTGGTGATGGCGACCCAGAATCCCATCGAATCGGCGGGAACATTTGCTTTACCCGAGGCGCAACTTGATCGCTTTCTGTTCAAGCTGGTTGTGGGTTACCCTTCGGTAGAAGAAGAGACCATGATCATTCATCGGATGACGGATGAGACGTTGCCTGCGCTCGAAGCCTTGCTGAAGGCGGAAGATATCCTGCGTTTAATGGCGCAGATTAAGGGCGTCTACCTCGATCCTAAGCTGATTCAGTACATTGCCGAGTTAATGGCGGCTACCCGCCGTCCCGATCGCTCCGATATCCTGTATGGCGCGTCGCCTCGGGGGGCGGTCGCCTTGGCGCATGCGGGTAAGGCGCTGGCGTTAATGCGAGGCCGGACGTATGTTACGCCCAACGATATTGAAATTTTGCTGCACGATTGCCTGCGGCACCGGGTGGTTTTATCCTACGATGGCTTGGCCAACGGCCTGACGCCTGATTCACTTTTGGATGAGATTATCGCCACTGTGCCGCCGCCGGTTTTAACCCCCATGCTGACTGGAGCGTAACGGATGGCGGCGCTATGGCAGGGCGTGGCGCGCCTGTTTGCGCCGATTTTGGATCCCATTATGAATCCGTTGGTCTGCCTGCCACCGTTGCCGGAAGCCGCACCGCGTCTTTCCGCCGAAGCGTTGCTTCGCCAGTTGGATGCTCGTCTGAGACAACGGCTCAGTACGTTGGATGTAGGCGAGCGCGATAGTTTGCGTCGCGGGCAAGGGCTGGATTTTGCCGAATTGCGGGAGTATTACCCCGGTGATGACATCCGCAAGATGGATTGGAATGTTTTTGCGCGCACATTGACGCCGCATGTACGCGAATACCATGAGGAAAAGCGGCAAACGTTCTGGATTTTGGTCGATTGTACCCCTTCAATGGCTTTCGGTCGCTCGATTTGTAAATGGGATGTGGTGCTAACACTTGCCGGATATCTGGGTTTATTGGCTCGACAAGGCGGACATCGTTTGGGTGTTGTGCTCATGCGGGAAACCGGTAGCGAACTCCTCTCGCCGCAAGCTGGAGAGTTGGGAATTCGTCAGCTTTTAAAACGAGTATTGGCGGCAATGGATGCGCTGGGAAACGGACAGCAAGAAACTCTACAGGCTGCTAAAGAAAACAAGGGTGTTTTAAAATCAAAAAAACAATCAATAAATTCTTCAACTTGTGAAGATCCGCTGACGCTGGCCTGCCGTCAATTGGCGCGGGTGGCGGAAAAGCAATCCATCGTCTTCCTATTGAGTGATTTTCTTTCCTGGTCTGCGGAAGCAAACGTTCAGGAAGAGAATGTGGCAGTAGAAAATCCCGCTCCTTCTCCCGATTGGCAAAAGGCTCTGGGTCAACTTTCCCGGCAGGTGCGTTTGATTGCGATGCCCGTCTATGAGCGGGTAGAAATGGCGTTGCCTCAGGTCGGTTTATTACCTGTCTACGATCCGGAAACCGGAGCCATTGTTCAGCTGGATACCGATCATGCTGCCTTTCGATTGGCCTACGAGGCTGAGATGTGCGCAAATCAACAGCGTTTGTTTGCGTATTTGGGGAAAATCAGCCAGCTTGTGCCGGTTTCCTGCGAAGAAGAGCCGCTGGATGTGTTACTCCGTTTGTTAAAAGGCAGTGGATTCTATCGAGGGCTTTCCTGATGGAGTGGCTTCCCTGGCGCGAAGCGCGGGCTTTTTATTTTACATGGCCTTGGGCGTTCGTGTTGCTGATCCTCATTCCATTGTGGTGGCTGGGTTACGCTCGGTACTGTCGCCGGAAATGGCAGAACCTGGCCTTATCCTTCAGTTATGCTTCGGTGGCCGCACATTTAAAGGCCACATCGGGCCAATGGAAACGGCTGTTGTATCCGCTTACGGTCAGTTTCCTTATCTTGACTATGGTGGTGGGGCTTGCCCGTCCAACGCTCAATGCCCATGTACCGGTTCAATCCGCTGATATCATCCTGGTTTTGGATATTTCGCTCAGTATGATGGCCGATGACATTCGTCCCAACCGCCTGGAAGCCGCCAAGCGGGCGGCCGTCGATTTTGTCCGGGGGCTGCCTGCCGATATGCGGGTAGGGCTTGAGGTGTTTGCTGGCGTACCCTATCTGTTGGCTTCGCCTACACGGCAACACGAAGAGGTGATTGCCGATCTCAATGCGCTTCAGCTATCCGATTTGCGCCCTCGTACAGAAATTGGCACCGCCTTGCACGAAGCCCTGAGCGCACTTTATCGGACAGGCGTACGGGATCAGCCATCATCTCCTCCAGCCGACTTGGAGAATTCATCCGATGATGCTCCGGTTCCAGCGGATGAAAAAGCGTCAGACGCAGAAACATCGTCAGAAGCTGAAAAAAAGTCTCAATCGGCTGAAAAATCCTCATCGATACAGGAATCTCACCCTGTTCAGGCACATCGTACCAGTCGTGCCATTGTGCTTCTCAGCGATGGAGACAGCCACGAAGGCTATCCCTGGGAGCGTGCAGCTCAAGACGCTGCCCGCGCTGGCGTCGTCATCCACAGTATCGGTATTGGCAGCCTCGAAGGCGATACGATTAGCTATCGGGGCTTGGAGCTGCCTGTTATCTTCGATGAGACAACCTTGCATCAAATCGCGGAAATCGCGCATGGCCGCTACTTTCGTATTTTAAAAGAAAGTGATTTTCGCCCCGCCTATCAGCAAATCCAAGCGCACACGGTGCATTATGAAGAACGGGATATTGATTTATCCTTTATTACCGCCGCCTTTGGGCTGCTTGTACTCCTCGGCGCGTTATTTCTATCCCTTTAATAATGCTATCTCCGAGGGATGCTATTTTATTTAGGTGGTGAGTGGAGCGTGAACTCCACCCACCGGACCTCCTAGCTCGTAATGGCTAGTAGATTGAAGTTGCTATTAAGGCTAGCCCTATTGCTGTAATCAGCGCCAGGGCTAGCTTTTTAACATGTATCCCTTTTCAGCCCGCCTAATCGACAGCGAGCATTGGAGGCCCCTAAAAAAGCAAATTTCAACGAACTCGGGGCATGCTAGCGTGAAAGAGAGGCTTGGCAACGTGAAGTATGTTCGGATTTCCGAATTTTCAAAAAAACAAACGCAGGTTTGACAGGAGGCAATGGTCGGTTGACAATGAAAGGCTATGTTTTTCTTTTATTTAAAGTAGCGTACACATCCTACAAATTGGGTACCCCAATTCTATGACAGCCCAGGCCTCCCCAGCTCCCACCATTCTTAACGAACGTATCCGCAATATCGCCATTATTGCTCACGTTGACCATGGTAAAACCACGTTGGTCGATAGCATGTTCCGCCAAAGCGGGATTCTGCGTGATAATGAAATGCTGGCCGAACGGGCCATGGATAGCCACGATCTCGAACGCGAGCGCGGCATCACCATTCTGGCGAAAAATACCGCCATTCCGTATGGCGATTATCGGATCAATATCCTCGATACTCCAGGCCACGCCGATTTTTCGGGCGAAGTCGAGCGCGTTTTGACCATGGTGGATGGCGCATTGCTCATTGTCGATGCCGTTGAAGGGCCGATGCCGCAGACGCGGTTCGTATTGCGAAAGGCGCTAGAACTGGGTTTAACCGTTGTTCTGGTTATCAATAAGGTCGATCGGGCTGCTTCCGATCCGGCTCGCGCTATCGATCGCGTGGTCGATCTCTTCATCGAACTCGGTGCGGATGAGCACCAATTGGATTTTCCGGTCGTTTACGCCAGCGGTTTAGCGGGTACTTCCAGCCTCGTGCAAGGCGAATCTTTAGAGCCGGGTGTGCATACGCTCACGCCATTGATGGAAACCATCATTCAGCATATCCAGGCTCCACCGGGCGATAAGGACGCACCTCTGCAATTGCAGGTTTCCACGTTGGATTACAACGATTATCTGGGTCGTATCGTCGTTGGTCGTATCCGTCGGGGCCGCATCCGCCTGGGGCAGATGATTACGCTTTGTTTACGAGATGGCTCGACCTCTCAGCACCGGGTAACCAAGTTGTTCGGTTTTCAGGGCCTTAAGCGGATTGAAATCGAGGAGTCGGAAGCGGGCGATATCGTCGCTGTTGCCGGGCTTCCTGAAGCGCAGATCGGCGAAACCATCACCGATACGTCTACGCCAGAAGCGTTGCCGCTGATTCAGATTGAAGAGCCGACGCTGAAAATGACGTTTTCCATCAATACCAGTCCGTTGGCCGGTCGCGAAGGCAAGTTTGTCACATCGCGCCAGTTGAAAGACAGGCTCTGGAAAGAAGCCAAAAGCAACGTCAGTCTTCGCGTTGAAGAAGGCGACTCGGCGGAAAGCTTTGTGGTCAGCGGTCGTGGTGAACTCCACCTGAGCATTTTGATTGAGACGATGCGTCGCGAAGGTTACGAATTTCAGGTGAGCAAGCCTGAAGTGCTCACGAAAACCGTCAATGGCCAGCTTCTAGAACCCTTTGAAGAGCTGATGATGGATGTCCCCGACGACAACACAGGCAGTTGTATCGAAAAACTTTGCCAGCGTAAAGGCGAACTGCGTCACATGGAAAGTCTGAATGGCCGGACCATGATTGAATTCAGCATCCCGTCGCGCGGTCTGTTGGGCTTCCGAAGTGAATTTATCCGGATGACTAAAGGCCAAGGGATGATGACCCATGCCTTTAGCGATTTTCGTCCGTGGGCCGGTGATATCAGCAAGGCTCGTAATGGCGTTCTGGTGGCTATGGAAGCGGGCGAAACGACCGCTTATGCTCTCAAAGGGCTTGAAGATCGCGGCGTATTCTTTGTAAAACCGCGTGTTACCGTTTATCGCGGGATGATTATCGGCGAGCACAGCCGAGGCAACGATCTTATCCTCAACGTCTGCAAGACCAAAAAGCTGACGAACATGCGCAGCGCCAATGCGGATGTTATGGAAGTGCTGCAAACGCCGGTAGATGTGACATTGGAATTCGGCCTTGATTACATCGAGCAGGATGAGCTGATGGAAGTGACGCCACAGAGCATTCGCTTGAGAAAATCGACATTGGACGCCAAAACGCGTTAATTCCGTTACCGTTGATTCCCGGTACTTTAGCCAGTGGTTGCCAGTATGAAAGCGGAAATTATTGCCGTAGGAACGGAGCTGCTTCTGGGAGAAGTAGTCAATACCAATGCCGTCTGGCTTTCCAAGGAACTCTCGGCCTTGGGTGTAGATGTTTATCATCACATCACGGTGGGAGATAATCCCGAACGGCTGGGCGAGGTATTTCGCCAAGCCGCTGAGCGTTCGGATTGGCTCATTATCACTGGTGGCTTGGGGCCGACCGATGATGACTTGACGGTTTCCACACTGGCCAACTGCTTTGCAACGTCCCTGGTTTCCGATCCAGATAGTGAAGCGGCGATTCGTCTGGTGTTTGAACGCCGTGCGATCCCTATGCCAGCCAGCAATTTGCGGCAAGCGCTCAAGCCGGAAGGGGGCGTGACCCTACCCAACCCCATTGGCACAGCGCCGGGTTTGGCATGGCGGCTTCCGTTCGATAAACCAGGACAGCCGCCGGTACATGCGGTGGCTTTTCCTGGCGTTCCAAAAGAATTGTATGCCTTGTGGCCGCAGGCGCGTGATTTTATCCGGCGAACGCAAGCGGAAATCACTGGGAAAATTCCACCGGTGCTAATTACCCGCTTTCTGCACTTTTTCGGTACGTCCGAATCGGCTTTGGCCGAGCAGGTTCACGATTTGATGCAGGGCGATCAGCCGAGTGTTGCGCCGTATGTGGGTAAAAACGGTATTCGCCTGCGCCTGGGCGTAAAAACCGAGCAACCCGCCGAAGCCGAGGTCTTGATTGAACAAACCAAGACCGAAATTTTACGCCGACTGGACGACTATTATATCGGAGAAAGTACCGAAGAAACGCTAGAATCGGGTCAAGGCCTTGAAAAACAGATAGCAGATCTGCTTCTGAAACACCAATGGCGTTTGGGCATTGCCGAATCCTGCACGGGTGGGCTGATTAGTTCCCGTTTGACGGATGTCCCCGGCAGTAGTGGCTTTATGAGCGCCAGTATCGTGACATATACGGCAGAGGAGAAAATCCGACGTTTGGGAGTTCGTCCAGAAACGTTGGAGCGCTTTGGCGTTATTAGCGCAGAAACTGCGGCTGAAATGGCTTTCGGTATCCAGCAGGATGGTGCGTATGATATCGGTCTTTCGATTACCGGGCAGGCGGGTCCCGTCCTCCCTAATCCTGATGTTGAAGAATGTTCAGAGCCTCCACCGGGTGTGGCGTATGTTGGGCTTTGCTTTGCGTCATCTATTACGGGTGTTTTAGCCTCGCCCGATACTGCACTGACTTTTGCCATCCGCCTGAATCCGGCTCATGAGCGTGTCATGTTGAAGGGACAGTTTGCTCAGTACTCCTTGTATTATCTCTACAAAGCCTTATTGGAAAAGTCGTCCAGTGTTCTGCAACTGCTTGCGGAAAAGATATAGACTATTTATACTCCTTATTTAAGGCTCCTCTGGGCGCTGAGCGCCGCTTATGGTAGGATACTTCCATGAATTTTGCAGCCCCCATTGATAGTGAACAGGTTTTTCTCGCCCAGGCCCAGTTCTTGTGCCAGGGAGGCGAGTTGCTGCCGGGTGGTGCGCCGATGTTGGCCAAGCGTCTGCAACGTGCGGCCGAAACGACCACCCCGTTGAAAGTGAAGCTCGGTCTTGATCCCACCCGCCCTGATCTGCATCTGGGGCATACGGTTGTTCTCAAAAAGCTGCGTGCCTTCCAGGATTTGGGGCATCAGGCCATTTTGATTATTGGCGATTCGACGGCGATGATTGGCGATCCTTCGGGGCGCAGCGTGACACGGCCGCCTCTGACTGAGGAGGAAGTCCGTCAGAATGCACAGACATATTTGAGCCAGGCTGAAAAAGTTATTGATGTTCGCAAAGCGAAAATTGTCTATAACAGCGATTGGTTGAAAGATCTGAACCTCAGTGATTTTTTACGTTTGGCAAGTCAGGTGACAGTGG
>FTJC01009267.1_pt1 | contig 10135 bp, 5 predicted proteins | sample 1658351 | NCBI WGS metagenome assembly FTJC01 (sample SAMEA3914818, study PRJEB12502) | metagenome | biome: forest; material: soil | place: Canada | collected 2010-06-26 | depth 0.1 m | reverse complement strand
GGCTTTGCACAATTTGGTTTGGGTACTGATACCGGCGGATCTGTACGTGGGCCATCATCGGCCAATGGTATCGTTGGCTTAAAACCTACGCGCGGGTTGATGAGTCGCGATGGTATTGTGCCGTTGGCGCTAAGTTTTGACACAGGCGGACCCATGGCGCGTAGTGTTTACGACGTGGCTGCATCCTTAGGTGCTATGACCGGTGTAGACGCGGCAGACGAAGCCACCAAAACCAGCGCTGGTAAATCCTATACCGACTACACGAAATTCCTGAAAAAGGGTTCCTTAAAAGGTGCGCGCATTGGGGTAGCCCGCGAATTTATGGGCCGTGATGCCGGTACCGATGCCGTCATGGAAACCACAATCCTTACGCTCAAAAAACTGGGTGCCGAAGTCATCGATATTAAATACCCAGGCTATGTGGTAGCCGCAAAACAATCGATTTACAACGAACTGGTTAGCTCCGAATTCAAAGCGCAAATCACCGAATACTTGCATACCTTGAAGCCTGGCTTCCCGAAAAGTTTTGATGAAATTGTTGCCAAGGCGAATGATCCTGCCACTGGTTATCGTAGCCCGGAAAAAGCCTATGCACTGAAGTACACAGCTTCCATCGCCCGTGACTTGAATGACCCTGTGTATCTGGCGATCAAAAATGAAATGTTGGCGGCGGTCAGGGCAGGCGTGCTGGGAATGTTTGCGGAATACAAATTGGATGCGGTTATCTACCCAACCTCACCAACTCCAGCCACGTTGATTGTTCCCGATGAAAAAACCATGGCTGCGGCAAGCGGTTCAGCGACCAACATTGCCAACGCGACTGGCTTCCCTGATTTGATCGTTCCGGCTGGCATGACGCCAAGCGGCCTGCCAGTAACGGTTTCATTCTTCGGCCTGGCTTACACCGAACCTAAATTGCTCGGTTACGGTTACGACTTTGAACAAGCAACCAAAGCCATTCGTTTGCCCAAGTTCACACCATCAATCGGTAGCGACAAAATCACTTATTAACTCAAACGTAACCGCATAAACCAGGGTGCCGCTGCGTCTGCACCCGAAAGGTTTGAGCGGTTCCGCAATCTAATAGTCGAATTGGGAGTTAGCTATGCAAGTACTCAAAAGTGCCGCTCTGGAACAGGACTGCTCGCGTCGCCGCTTTATAAAATTGACGGCGGGCGTGAGCACTGCGTTGGTTGTTGCCCGTTACGGCTCAGTGCCTGCCTATGCGTTAAGCAGTTCCGATGTACTGAGTAAATCGGTTGTCGAAATCGCAAAAATGATTAGCAGCAAAGCCATTACCTCGGTTGAATTGGTGAAAGCGTGTTATGCGCGCATTGATGAAGTGAATCCAAAAATCAACGCCGTAGTGGCCTTTTGTCGCGATCGCGCCTTAGCCGAAGCCGCCGAAGCGGATGCTATGACCGCGGCGGGAAAATCCAAAGGCCTGTTACACGGCATACCTTTTACCGCTAAAGATTCATTTGATACTGCGGGGGTCGTCAGCACCGGCGGCACCCTTGGTCGTAAAAACTTTATCCCGGAAAAGGACGCTACCGTAGTTGCGCGCGCCCGCGCCGCCGGTGCGATTTTATTGGGTAAAACCAACACCCCCGAGTTCACTCTCGGTGGCGGTGGCAAAGGTACAGTCAATCTGGTTTATGGGTTAACCAAAAATCCCTACAACGTTAATTACCAACCTAGCGGCTCCTCGGGCGGAGCCGGTGCCATTGTGGCTGCCGGTGGTGCCTTCTTTGACATAGGTTCAGATTACGGCGGTTCTATTCGTGGTCCGGCTTACGCCAACGGTATCGTTGGCCTTAAACCCACCTTGGGTCGTGTGCCGCGGACCGGACATATTGTTGGCTACGGTGGTCCATTCGATACTTTCCAGGAGACTGGTCCGCTTGCGCGCCGCGTTGACGACATCACATTGCTGCTGTCCATTCTCGCCGGCCCGGATAATTCGGACGCGACCATGGCACCGGTTCCCCTCGGTGATCCCGCGCGCGTAAATCTCAAAAGCCTGCGCGTTGCCTATTACACCAACAACGGCATTATGGCGCCCACCAAAGAAGTGCAGACGCTGGTCACACAATGCGTTGGCTATTTCAAAAAACTGGGCTGCAAAGTCACTGAAGCCATGCCGCCCAAAATGGCTGAGTTGGCCGATGTGCGCACCCAATTTAACGGTGCGGATGGCCGCGAACATATGCGTCGACTGCTGAAAATCCACGGTACTACGGAACCTTCGCCCGGTTTGCGTATTACCGGGGATGCGGTCAGCAGCGCCGATTTCACCCGTTTGTGCGAAGAGATGGATGCGATCAAAAGTGAACAGCTAACCTGGTTTGAACAATATGATTTGATCATTTGCCCGGCCAGCCAGCGCGCGCCTATCCGCCTCGATTTTGAGCAGGCGCCTGACGTGCGTGCCAAGTCCAGCTATACCAGCCAATACAACACTACCGGCTGGCCCGCGGGAGTGGTACGTGCCGGTACCTCAAAAGAAGAACCGGGTTTGCCCTTGGGGATTCAAGTGGTGGCTCAGCCGTGGCGAGATGATGTAGTGCTGGCAGCCATGGCACATATTGAACAGTTAACCGGCGGCTGGCAGCCGCCGGGTATTTGATCGAACGAGGTGATCGGCATTAGTGGAAACCCATAAACTTGCCGGCTGGCGAGTAAGCCAGCCGGCAGCGACTGAAGTGAGAAACGCCATGACAACAGATGTTGAAGTGCTCGAAAAGCAATCGCTCCGTGATTTGTTCGGCCTACCGCGTATGCCTCGCGGTTCAGATTTGACCCAGTTAAAAGTTGCCGCTGCGGTAGGTGCTGTGGTGGCAGTACAAGTAGCGCGAGCATCTACAGATACCAGTGATGAAATTATCTACATGTCTGCCACTAAACTGGCGGGCCTGATTCGTGCCAAAAAAGTATCGGCACTGGAAGCAGTGGACGCCTATATTGCCCGCCAGTTAATTGTGAATGACCGATTAAATGCGGTGGTTATGAACTGCTATGAACGTGCTCGCGTGGAAGCCAAAGCGCTGGACGCAAAAGCCGCGAAAGGCGAGTTCGTGGGTGCCTTGCATGGCGTACCTATGACGATTAAAGATTCGCTCGATACCGAGGGCGTTATCACTACCGGTGCAACCTTTGGCCGCCAACAATTTATCCCGGCTAAAGATGCCACAGTCGTTGCACGTGTACGGGCAGCCGGCGCGATTTTGCTGGGCAAAACCAATACCCCGGAATTCACTCTGGGTGGCCTTGCCGGCATTAGCGCCGCCAGTAATTTGCTCTATGGCGCCTCGCATAATCCCTATGATTTAACGCGTACTACGTCGGGCTCGTCCGGCGGAGCGGGCGCTATTGTGGCGGCGGGCGGCGCAGCTTTTGACATTGGTTCTGACTGGGGCGGTTCCATTCGCGGCCCCGCTAATCACAATGGCATAGCCGGCATTAAACCTACCAGCATTCGGGTACCGCGCACTGGCCATATTGTGGACTACGGTGGTATTTTTGATTTATGGCAGCAGATTGGTCCACTGACGCGCCGGGTTGAAGATTTAGCGCTTATCACGCCGATTATTTCCGGACCGGATTTTCACGATGCCTCTTGCGCACCTGTGCCTTGGGCTGATCCAGCCCAAGTAAATTTGAAGTCATTACGCGTAGCGTTTTGTGCGGACAATTTGGCCACCGGCGACGCTGCGACAGATGAAGATACCAAGAAAACCGTGCGCCAAGCGGCCAAATGGCTGACCGGCGTCATGGCCAGCGTAAAAGAAGATGTACCGCAAGCAACGCTCGAGCGCATGCGCGATGCACGCACTAAATTATCCACCGGCGACGGCGGCGCTTTCTATCAACGCTTGGCCGATAAATGGCACACCCACAATATTTCCCCACAGCGCAAAGCACGCATGGCTACGGCTAAGCCAATCAGTTCTGCAGAAATGGTGGAAGCCTGGCAGCAGCAGGATTTATGCAAATCCCAATTGCTCGAGTGGATGACAAATTACGATGTCTTTATTTGTCCCGCGTCTAACAAACCCGCACAACCTATCGATCGCGAAAAAGAACCGCCCGAAAATACTAGCGGCTGGCCCTATACCGGCGTTTTTAATTCCACCGGTTGGCCGGTAGTGGTAGTGCGTTGTGGCAGTTCAGCTGATGGCAAATTACCCATAGGTTTGCAAATCGTAGCGGCGCCCTGGCGTGAGGATATTTGCATTGCGGTCGCGAGTTATTTGGAGAGTCAAAGTGGCGGTTGGAAAAAACCACCAATTTGATGGGCGTGTTTTGCAATGTGGGCATATCACATGAACGCTAATTCTCATCATTCGCAACCGCCAGCACTCTTGCAATATCAGCAAAACGCGGTTGAGTACATTGAGCGCCAGGCAGCGCAAGTGAGCCAGCGCACAGGTGATTGCATTGATACCAGCCTTGCGCGCGCCAATCTGGGTAGGGATGTCTATGACAATGTCATGGCCTCCGTGGTCTGCAATGCACAGATTGCCGTGCACTTTCATCCTGAGCGGCTCAGTCGCCGGGGCGAAAGTGTTGCTGAGGGTTTACTCCGCAGTGGGTATTACAAAAATCAGTTTGAAACTGGTCTGTCCAGCGGCAGTCCTTCGGCGTTTGCCGGTGGTGAACGGGATCTTTGGGAAAAGTCTCTTTTTGATGGTATTTATCATGGCGTCGACGTTCAGCCATCGGGGCGCCCGAAATACGGTGCCCTGCAATTAATCAGTCACCCTGATGGGCCTGCGCCGCGTTTCGGTTCTTGTTACTTTTTGCTGCATCCGCAGGTTTGTGAGCGGGCGACGTTCTCATATGGTGGTAGTCAGGAACAGGATGCACTTTTACATACTGGAACGATAAAGACGTTAGATCCGGTAATGGCTCAGGTGTTTACTCAGCTTGAATTAGGGCATGGTATTTTTGGCATTAGCGAGTTAGATGTTGCCAGCTTATTGCATTATTTGACGCACAGATTTTCAGCCCCAGCTAGCAAGATGCAAAATCTGGGTAGGGCTCTCGACAGTTTTGTAGAAGCGCAGATTCACGGTGATATCCGGCTGGATAAGGATGTTTCGCAACTCATTGCCGATCCAGCGTTTCGCGATCATTACGTAGGCGATGTGCTCAATAAGATTTCTATTCGATATGGAATTCCACTCAGCTGGCATCCAGGTTTTATGCTTTCGGTCAAACAGATTCCTAATGCTTTTCGCGGCTATTCCATCGGTTCCTTGGCACGTCGTCTGGGTGGGAATGGTCATCTGGATGCGGCCACTATTGGCAAGCTCGCCAATTCATTCGAACTTGAACCTGAGATTTGGAAAGACTGGGCGTCCTATGAAGATACCCTTACCCAATTCAGACGGTTATGGCATTTCCTGGTGCTGCATGGATCGCCTGGAGAAAAGTTTGTCCGTAAAAATCGTCATGCAACTAATCACTGTTACAGGAGATGATTGATGAGTCAGTCAATTACTGAAGATTTCAAAAAAAATGTAAACAAGTCCGAAGTATCCTCGCCGCGAAAAAATTACAAAGCCAAGGCAGTTTTCTTCCAAAATACAATTCGCAGCCACGGCAGCTGCGGGCCGGGATGTGACAGATCGGGCTTCAAGCAATATTTAATCAATAAAGATGGTCAAAGTCGCTACCGCGTAACCGTGGTATCCACCTGGATAAATAGCCTGACAGGCCACCTTGAAAGCTACACCAAAATTTTCACTTTAGAGGCCAGCGGTGAAGTATATTTGGGCTGTGATTACCAACATATGGCAGGCAACGGTGAAACAAGAATTACCCGAAAAGTCACCAGGGAAGTGAAAATTGTTGAGTAACCTTGGGTTTTGTTCGGGGATTGTAGGTTGGAAAAGCGCAACGCTTTTTCAACCTACATGAGTTCAATATTTCCTACCTGTGGCAAGCACAACGTTATTTACATATTTCATTGAAACGGAGCTAGATTCTTTCTACGTTATTAAATTGATTAAATGATTTTTATGAAAATTTTTTATCTGCCAGCCAAGGATCCAAAATCCGGTGGTGGGGTGCGGTGATAAGCCCGTAGGTTGGGCTGAGCTTGCGAAGCCCAACATTTCATACTTACAAACATGCACCGCGCGATTAAAAAACTCTCATATTTGTTTTTAATATTTGCAATTGACATGATCATGTTGAGCCAGACCACGCTGGCTGCGTTCCTTATCCCACGTGGCCCGACCAAACGTGGCCCGACCAAACGTGGCCCGACCAAACGTGGCCCGACCAAACCTACGCATTAAAATTAAGTAAGGGGTCGTCATCCTCGGCTAGGTGCCCCACTTGAACAGAATTGATCACACATTCTCCTCAAAATTTATGTAGCTGCCTAAGCGATATATCAATTCCAGCAAAACTGGATTGCTGGAACCAACCTTAACGAAATGATTTTTACCTACCAGCCAATGGCCCGAAACCTGGTGGCGGAGAGCGGTGATGGGTCGCTGCTTCATACGCCGTACCTAATTTGATCAATAAAGGCTCGTCGCCCTGACCCGCAAAGAAGGTAATGGAAATCGGTAAGGGGTGAGCAAGTTTGGATTGTTTGGTACTTTCGGGCAGCACTGAAATGTAATCCGTCTTGTCTTCGTTCAACGCATATTTGGGTTCATAAATAACAGTGGTCATGCCTGCCGGAATGGCGATGCGCGGGATTTGAAAGAAAGGTGAAATACTGTCCAAACTGATACTACCTACGTTAGCGCCCTGAATTTTGGGCGTAGGCACGGTATTTTCAGGATGCACAAACGCATCAATCTGATTTTCAAACATCATTTTTTGCAAAGCCAGGCGAGCGATGTAACTACGTGCAAGAGCATCGGCTTTACCGGGATCGGTATGACCTTTGAAGTTCACCCAATTTTCCGCACCTGCACGCGACTCATCCTGACGGAATTTCGCGTTATTTACCCAAGCCGCCCAATCGGTAATGCGTGTGTCACCGCGATCTTTCAAATAACGATCCAAATCAAACAGCGTGTCCGGGCAAAGGCTGGTGATACAGGGTGTCGCGCCAAAGGTTGCGAAGTTCACCATATTCACGGCGCTGGTAAGTGGAGCTTCATGTCTGCTCAATTTCATCAGGTAATCGTAAGAGGTAACGTCATAACCAGGCACCGCAAATATGAGTTCGCCTTTTTTGTTTTTGCGCGTGAAAATCTCCGGCATAAAGCGCGGCAGGATTTCCGCCAGCGCGTCATTAAAGCTATAGCGCAAGTTAGGCACATCTGGGTCATCAGGATAATTAGCGGTACTGGTTTCCACCAATTCAGCACCTAATTGATCGCGCAGAACTGTTTTAATTTCCTTGTCGATTTGATCGCTAATGGCTTCGTGGTTTTTAGTAGTCTTGACCATATGCTCGCGCAATATGGCGATTCGCATACCTTTCAATGGTTTGGCATCTTGTTTAAGCATGGCATCGTTAACGGCATAACTCGCGTAGGGCTGATCCGATGCCATGTTTTTAGGGATTGCCGTAAAAGGGTCGCGTGGATCGAAATAGCCTTTTACCGGATCTTTAAGCGCGTCGAGCACACGAGCTGCGTCAGTTAGCGTACGTGCATGAACCCCGGCACGGTCGTTGATCCATTGATAACCAATACCGCCGCTATCCGGTGTAAGCCCTTTGGTGGTAAGCAATGTAACAATTCCGTTACGCGATGCCGGACCTTGGCAGGATGCGCCTGATTGTTCGCAAATACCGATAGTGGCCAAGTTGGTAGAGATTGCCACGCCAGAACCGCTGCTGGATCCGCGCGTGACACGTTCGGTGTCATAAGGATTGCACGGTTGGCCAGCCCAGGCGCCCATACCTTGTCCACCGGCAATCATTTTGGTTTTTGGCTTGGAATCGCCACCGGGGTTACCGGGGCCGCCGTTAAATTCGTGGGCTACGGATTTCGCATAAATAATCGCGCCTTTGTCGCGTAGGCGGGCAACAACTGTGGCATCCGTGGGCGGGACATCCATTGCAAAATTTACGTCGTTATTGGCGGTGGTGCGCATGTCTTTGGTGTCATATACATCTTTAAATGCAGCTACGGCGCAGTACATGGGCATGGCGGTCAAGTCAGGATTGGAGCCGTATTTTGCGTCCAATTCGGCAGCGCGTTCGAGTGCATCAGGTTGCTGGCGGAATTTTTCACAGACCGCTGGAGCATTTGCAGACAATGCACCTTTCGATGGATGCAGATCGAATTCACCCTTGCAGGTAATTGACCGTTCACCGCGAATATTCAGGGTTTCCAGCGCATTAACCTGGCCAGCATTGGCGATGCCAACACGCATACCCATTTGCGCAAACGCATTGGGGTCGGACACTGTGGTTTCCATTCGGCCGTAATCTAATGGCAAGCCTTTGTAATTACCTAGCGATGGGAAAACCGTACTCGCTTTAACGGTTTTGGTTGGGAACACCAGGGGCGAGCCAGCACGAACATAACCTTTAACCGCTTTTATCTTAGCGCCGTCGGTCGTGACCAACGCGGTACAAACTCCGTTATAAGCCTTGGCGCGGGCAATATACGCTTGTACAACTTGTTGGCAGCTTGTTTGGCCGGATTTGATCGCCGTCTGGATGCTTTCGATTGTGGCTTCTTCCACGTGAAACTCACTTTTGGCGTAGCTGTGCTGGGCTAATACCAATCCGCTTACCAAGCAGCAAAGTGCAAATTTATGCAGTTTTCCAAATGGGTTTTCAGTAGTTATCAAACGATTTAACGACCACAGGTTGTTAGTGCTCAAGGGGTTTCTCCTTTGTAGAGTCCTATATACGGACACCGGCGGCGCCCTTATCGATTCTCCTTGAACAGACGATTACCCAACTGCTAACCCCACCCACAGCAGCTTTTATTTGAATTCAGGATAGGTGCTTAAAAAAATTTAAAATATTTTAATAATTAAGGTAGGGGGAGAATTGCGCGCACCGTCTTAGTAATAGTCAAAGCCCGACCCTCAAAAACCTCAGAGCCAAAAATTTTTTCTCTTATGTAGGGGGTTTCGGCGTTATGCCGTCTGTAAGTCATGAGCAATCAACATAGCGATCAAGCAGTAAGTTTTGGCGGAATAAACAATCCGTCTTTCGCTCGCACACCTGCAATTTCCAACCCGCATTCAGTGCGCCCCGCGCAAAACTGGGTACTTGATCCAATCCAGGATTTTCTCTTTATCATAGCCGCACCGCTAATCTGTTTAGGTTTAGCGGTCTTGGCGATGCAATATTACGGCGCCGCCCGCGGTGCGACTATGGTGATCATGGCGCACGTGGTACTCACTGTTGCGCATCATATGCCGACGTTTATCCGCATTTATGGCGACCTTGATTTACTCCAACGCTTCAAATGGAATTTCCTATTGGGGCCGGTTGTCCCGGTGTTGTTTTCGGTTGGTGTGCTTGGCTATATCAACTATCACCACTATCCCGTTGAATATTTTCTCTATCTCTACATCTTTTTAGCGCTGTGGGACCCTTGGCATTTTTTGCGTCAGCATTTTGGTTTTATGCGCATTTACGACCGCAACAACAAAGCGCCGGTGAAGCTTGCGTCCAATATGGATTGGGCGATTTGTGGGATCTGGTTTGTGCATATCATGGCCGCCAGTGCTGACTGGATTCCGGGTTTGCTCGAGGACCTTTATCGCAACACTCACATTCCATTGCTACTGGTTTTACCACAAGGTTTTATCGGCGTGCTTAAGGTTATTACCTGGTGGTTTGCGGTAGCGGCGAGCGGGGTCTACGCAGGTTATTTAGTGTGGTGTTTGCGCTGTGGTTACTACGTAAGCATCGCCAAGTTAGCCTTACTCACCTGTACTTTTGGCGTGATGTATTTTACCTACACTCCGAATGATTGGATTTTGCAGCTCGTGCCCGCGTGGGGTTTTAAAGTTGGTTTTGCAACGCTCGGTATTGTGCATATGACGCAGTATTTAGCCATCGTCTGGCGCTACGACCAACGCATTGCACAGCAAGGCCGCGCACGTCCCAATTGGTTTCAAAAATTACACGGCCAACGAACTGCTGTTGGTGTTTTATTGGCGGCGGCCGTTTACGTATTGTTCTGCATCG
>FTJC01000002.1_pt2 | contig 10420 bp, 7 predicted proteins | sample 1658351 | NCBI WGS metagenome assembly FTJC01 (sample SAMEA3914818, study PRJEB12502) | metagenome | biome: forest; material: soil | place: Canada | collected 2010-06-26 | depth 0.1 m | reverse complement strand
GATGAAGCCGTTTCCTGGGCTAATTTGCAGCCAATGTTGGCGGAACTTCCGGAAGGCTTGGATACGGTCATTGGGTCGCGGGGCATTGCGCTTTCGGGTGGGCAGCGCCAGCGGGTTGCGATTGCGAGAGCGCTACTCAAAAATGCGCCCTTCATTATTTTAGATGAAGCCACTAGTGCGCTGGATAATGAATCTGAAGCCTTGGTACAAAATGCCATGGAGCGCGTCATGCGCGGGAAAACGGTGATTGTAATTGCGCACCGTCTCAGCACCATTCGGAATGCCGATCGTATTCTGGTCATCGATAAAGGCCGCATTGCCGAACAGGGTAGCCATACCGAGCTACTGGCCGCTGATGGCATCTATAGTAATCTCTATTATCTGCAGTTCCGGCACGACCCGGCTTATCTGGACCATATGAATAAAAGCGCTCTGGTTTAGAGGCCGTCTGAAAAGTCGTTTACCGAGTCGCATGCTGCGTTATATCGGTACTCACTCAGTCATTGGCTTGATGCCAACTCCTTTGTTCCGTGCCGCTATGCCTTTCCTGTGACTCGGTAAACGACTTTTCAGACGGCCTCTTAGTCTTGTTTGGGAAAATCGCTTGGCATCTCCAATCTGCTTTATAGAGAGTCGATCTGAAATGAACGGCCCTGGGCTTTACATTGATAAGCAGAGTTTTGAATCCATTTTTCTCTGTGCGGCGTATAGAACTCAAGACAATCGTTCGTTTGTGTTTGGGCTTGTCTTAAAAATTTGCTCCAAGCTTGACGTTTCAAAATAGGTTCTTAAGAGAAGACACGTTTATAATCAAGTCTCAAGTGCTCTTTCTCTTTCGCTAGAGCATCTCTCTTCTTTATAAGACCGGATTCCAATAATTCTATTGCTCTAAGGAGTTCCCATCCCCATGGCTGCAAAAAAACGCTTTTCTCCCCGCCTGATTTTGGCGATTCTGGGGGTCGGATTGCTGGGCTGGCTGCTGATTCCCAAAATGGGTCCCAAACAGGATACCGGAGGCTCTGGTGGGCCGGGCGGCATGCGCCGTGGTGGTGGTGTGATTCCGGTCACGACAACGCAGGTGCGTGTAGCCAATATTCCTGTTCGTGTAGAGGGTATTGGTACGGTGGAAGCGTTCGAGTCGGTTTCCATCCAGGCGCGTATTGGTGGACAGCTCAGCAAGGTGCATTTTAACGCTGGCGATTTTGTGAAGGCTGGGCAGCTATTGTTTACGATTGATCCCAGCGTGGTGGATGCCACCGCCGCTCAGGCCCGTTCGGTTTTAGCGCATAGTCAGACGGGTGTGGGTCAAGCCCGCGCCGATCTCAAAGGGATGCAAGCCCAGGTGAAACAGACAGAAGCCGCCTTGCATCGCGATGAAGCGCAATTGACTTATGCCAAAGCGCAAGAAGCTCGTTACCGAAGCTTATTAGCGCTCAATTATGTAACTCAAGAGCAATATGGGCAGATGAAAGCCAACCTGGATGCGGCCCAGGCGACGGCTTTGGCGGATAGAGCGTCGGTGGCTCAAGCTCGCTCCCAGGTGGCATCGGGCCAGGTGGCTATCCAAACCAGCCAGGCCAGTGCCGCAGCTGATAGAGCGGCGTTAGAATCGGCTCAGTTACAGGTCGGTTTTACAAAAATCCGCTCGCCCATTAACGGGAAAACGGGGCCGTTGCTGTTGTATGCGGGTAACATTGTGCAACCCAATGTCACGCCATTGGTCAATATTCTGCGTTTAATGCCCATTCGAGTTACCTTTTCGATTCCTGAAAAACAATTGCCTGCCGTTCAAAAATCTCTGGCGGCTACGCGTTCGGGTGTGCCTATTGAAGCCATTATTCCCGGTGAACCGCCGGAACATGAAACCGGTCATTTGGCCTTTGTGGATAACACCGTCGATGCTACTAATGGGACCGTCCGCTTAAAAGGCGAGTTTGCAAACCTCAAGCACCGCTTGTGGCCAGGTCGGTTTGTGACGGTACGCGTCAATCTGGGTACGCAGGCCAACGCGCTGGTTTTACCCGCCAAAGCGGTACAGACGGGTCAGAACGGCGATTTTGTGTATGGTATAGATAGCCAGCAAAAGGCGCAATTCAGGCCGGTCAAAGTGGAACGCATTGTGGATGATCAGGCTGTCATCAGCCAAGGATTGAAAGCAGGCGACACCGTGGTGTTGGATGGCGGGCCAAAACTAGCGCCTGGTCTGAAGGTGCGTGCTCGATGAATCCAATTCGTCTATTCATCGAACGTCCTATTGCCACCACTTTAATCATGGCGGGTATCCTCATTTTTGGCGTGGTGGGCTACAGTCATTTGCCGGTTAGCGATCTGCCCAATGTCGATTTTCCGACGTTAACCGTTAGCGCAAGTTTACCTGGCGCCAGCCCCGATACTATGGCTTCTTCGGTGGCGACGCCTTTAGAGCAACAGTTTTCCACTATTGCCGGACTCGATTCCATGGTATCCAGCAGTACGATGGGCTCTTCACAAATTACGCTCCAGTTCGGTTTGAACCGGGATTTGGATGCGGCGGCTCAAGATGTTCAGGCCGCCATTTCGACCTCGTTGCGAAAGCTGCCGACCAACATGCCGTCGGCTCCTTCGTTGCGAAAGGTCAACCCGGCAGATCAACCCATCTTTTACGTGGTCGTGACTTCCGATGTATTGCCTTTGAGTGATGTCTATGAAGCGGCCGATAAAATGATCGCCCAGCGGCTTTCGATGGTGAATGGCGTGGCGCAGGCGAATATCTTTGGGGCGCAACGCTATGCCGTTCGCGTGCAGCCCGATCCCCGCCTATTGGCTATTCGGAACTTTGGGCTGGATGATCTCTCGACGGCTATTCAACAAGGCAACTCCAACTTGCCATTGGGAACCGTATACACCAGCGCCCGAAATTACACCATCGACAGTGGGCATCATCCTCAAAAAGCGGCGGATTTCCGTAGGATTGCCGTTGCTTATCGTAATGGCGCGCCTGTGTACTTGAGCGATCTGGCTTCCGTCAAGGACAGTGTGGAAAATATCCGTTCGGCAAGCTGGTTAAACGGTAAAATTGGGATGACCATGGGTATCCAGAAACAGCCTGGCACCAATGCGTTAAGAGTCATCGACGATATCAAGGCGGTACTGCCTGCTATTCAGGCTGACTTACCCCCGTCCATCCATCTTCAGGTGTTGTTCGATCGCTCCACATCCATCCGCAACTCCGTAAACGATATTCAGTTTACGTTGGGCCTGACCATTGCGTTGGTCGTGCTGGTGATTTACCTTTTCCTGGGCAGTCTTTCGGCTACTTGGATTGCGGCTTTGGCCCTGCCGATGGCCATTATGGGTACCTTTGCCCTCATGGTTCCGCTGGGGTTTAGTCTCGATAACCTGTCGTTGATGGCGTTAACGCTGTCGGTCGGATTCGTTATTGATGATGCCATTGTCGTTCTGGAAAACATCAGCCGGTACCGTGAAATGGGCGAAAACGCCATGCAGGCTGCTATCAAAGGTACGCAGGAAATTACGTTTACGGTCTTATCGATGACGCTGTCGCTGGTGGCGGTCTTTATTCCCATTTTGTTTATGGGCGGTTTAATGGGGCGATTGTTCAACGAATTTGCGGTGACCATGGCGGTGGCTATTCTGGTTTCCGGCTTTATTTCTTTGAGCCTGACCCCCATGCTGTGCAGTCGCTTTCTAAAGCACCGTCCCGAACGTGATAATTTTATTGTCGCCATCTGGAGTGCTACGTTTGGCATGATGGACCGATTTTACCGGGATACGTTGCGTGCAGCGCTTGATGCGCGTTTGTTGGTCCTGGCTCTGTTCTTTATCCTGTGCGGATTTACCGCGATGATGTTTGGGAGTGTGCCGAAAGGCTTTATTCCGACTGAAGATACCGGCCAGATTTCTGGTAATACCGAAGCCGCCCAGGGTACTTCGTTTGAAGACATGTCCCGGTTACAGAAGCGCGTGGCCCGCATTATTCAGCGGCAGCCGGGTGTAAAAGCAGTGATGGCGAGTGTGGATAGCGGCAATACGGGCCGTTTATTCATTACGCTCCTGCCTCCCGATGCCCGTCCCAAATCGGCATTGATTATCCAGGCGTTGCGTCCCAAGCTGGCGCATATTCCTGGAATCCAGACTTTCCTGCAAGAGCCGCCTTCTATCCGACTGGGCGGACGTCCTGGCAAGGCGGTGTATCAATACACGCTGCAAAGCCCGGATACACAGGCTTTGTATCAATCCACGACCGATCTTGAGAAAAAGATGGCCACCATTCCTGGCTTGCAGGATGTCAGTAGTGACTTGCAGATTAAAAATCCGCAGCTCAAGGTCGATATCGATACGGTAAAAATGGGCGAACTGGGCCTGTCGCGTCAACAAGTGGAAAATGTTCTAGGCAGTGCGTTTGGCTCCCGGCAGGTATCGACCATTTATACCTCCACCAACGATTACCAGGTGATTCTCGAGCTGGCGCCCGAATTCCAGAAAGACGCCGATATATTGAACTTCCTGTATGCGCGTTCCTCCAACGGCGCGTTGGTGCCACTCAGTACATTCACCACAATTTCACGTTCGGCTGGACCGTTGAGCGTCAACCATCAGGGGCAGTTTCCGGCCACCACCATTTCGTTCAACCTGCCGCCGGGTGTTTCGTTGGGGCAGGTAGTTGCTCCGATTCAAACCATGGCGGCACAAACGCTCCCGGCTAACGTGCATGCCGAATTTCAGGGTACTGCTGAAGCCTTCAAAGATTCCATGCAAGGATTGGGCTGGTTGTTGGTCATTGCCGTTGTGGTTATCTACATTGTGTTGGGCGTGCTGTACGAAAGCTTCATTCATCCTATTACGATTCTGTCGGGCTTGCCGCCAGCCGGTTTGGGTGCGTTGATTACACTGAACCTGTTTGGGCAGGAGCTCAATATCTACGGCTTTTTGGGCCTGATTATGCTCATTGGCATTGTGAAAAAGAATGCGATCATGATGATCGATTTTGCCGTGGAAGCCCAGCGACAGGAGGGTCTTACCGCCGAAGCGGCAATTTACCAGGCTTGCCTGGTGCGGTTTCGTCCGATTATGATGACCACACTGGCGGCCCTGATGGGAACCTTTCCTATCGCCATCGGGTTTGGTGAAGGCGTCGAAGCGCGCCGTGCCCTAGGCCTGGCTGTTTTTGGCGGTTTGCTTGTTTCTCAAATTCTGACACTCTATATTACGCCTGTCTTGTATGTATACATGGAACATATCCGGCAATGGTTTAGCCCCTCCTCTTCGGAGCAAGATGTGAACCAGGAGGTGCGGAACGCCCTATGATGACAAAATCCTATCGATTCAAAAAAAGTGTGGCGCTGGCAACCTGTTTGTTGTTGCAGAGTGGCTTTGTACTTGCCCAGCAACCGTCGTCGGTATCCCCAACGGCAACCCCCAGCAATCCAAACGATCAAAGTCAAACTCCTTTCTCGGTGCCTTTGACGCCTCAACCGGTTTCCACGCCTTCCTCTTCCCCGTCGGCTTTATCGTCTCCGATAGTGCCTCTAGTGGGAACACCGGCTTCAGGCGCAATGACTGTCCCCGGCGCTGCAGTGCCTTCTGTGTCCACTGCTCCTGGTGTGCCTAATGTCACGACACCGGTTTCACCTGCCGTAGCGCTTCCTTCATTGCCGGGTGGAAACGATTTACCTCCGACTTCTTTACCCACGTCCTCAACGGCACCTCCCTTGCAAATTCCGTTTAGACCGGTGCATTTGCCAAAACTGGCCCAGGCTGAACCGATTCCCTTGCGTGCCGTGCTGGAAAAGAAGCGTACGCTTGTTTTGAGCCTGCAGGATGCCTTTCAGCTTGCAGAAGGCAATAACGTGTCACTGAAAATTGCCCGCGAAAACCAGAAGGTACAGCAATCGGATTATTGGATGCGGTTATCCGACCTGTTACCCGATTTTACCTTGCAGTACACGCAATCCAAGCTGGTTGGGGGGGTGCAGGTTTTTGGCGGTGGCGTCACCCAAGTCGAGCGCGTCACGTATCAACCGCAGGTGACGGCCAATTATACGATCTATACAGGCGGTCAGAATATCTTTGGCATCCAGGCATCCAAGCACCGGTTAACGGCTCTGAAGAACCAGACAGAAGCCACCCATCAGGATATGCTGCAACAAGTTGCCTTGGCGTTTTACGATATTCAGGCGGCCTATTGGCAACGTACGTTGGCCATGCAGGCGATTCGAGAAGCCGAACAGCAAGGTGCATTGACCGCAGCCCGTTTCCGGGGGGGGATTGGACTTCAGGTAGATGACTTGCAAGCACAAAGCAATCTAGCCTTGCGCCAACAGGAACTGGTGCAGGCGGAACAAGCCATTTCTCAGGCTTCCGAAAATCTGAGTCAATTGCTCAACCTCGATTTTGAGGTGGAATTGTTGCCCGATACGCTCGATGCCGAGATTGTTCAGCGTATTCCAGATACCCTGACGGTGAAGGAGATGTTGGCGATCGCCAAAACGCGCAACCCCAATCTGGCCCGTTTGAAAGAACTGGCCCGTGCGGGAAAGAGTGATATTAATGTGTCGGTCGCGAGCTTATTTCCCCAAATTAACCTGACCTCGTATCGAAATCGCACTGGTGATAGTCCTTCCACTTGGCTGCCGACTCGTTTCACCGGTATTCAGGCCAGTTGGAACCTATTGGAAAATTCCGGTTTGGCACGCCCCATTGCGATTCGTCAGGCGCACGCCAATATGGAAGTGGCCCGTTACAACGAAGTACAGGGCGAGCGTCTTTTGCAGCAAAATATTGTCAATGGTTCGATTGGCCTGAATGCCCTCAGACAAACCATTACGGCAGCCCGTTCCAACCTGCAGTATTCTCAGCTGGCTTATGAGCAGGCTTCCGGGCGCTTGCGCGAAGGCGTGGGAACAAACGTAGAATTGCAATTGGCGCTCACCAATCTGGCGCGTGCACGGAGTGATCTGGCGGCGGCCTTCCTGAACTACAATCGTTTGCAGACCACATTGCTTTTTAATCTCGGCGTGCTTTCACCCGAAACCATGGCGCATGGCTATCGAATGCCATCCTCTTCATAAGAAAGGAGGCTTATATGAGCGCTTTAAAGACCTGAGCAGTCTTCAGTCAGATAGACGCGTTACTGTTTTCGGCCTACTTGCAAAGAAGCCAGACCCAGTATGAGCATTTGAGATTCCACCTCGGTGCATCCTGCGGTTTCAAACGCTATCTTGAGTTCGGCAGGCGTCAGAAAATGCCGAGTGGATTCCGAAAGGTAGCGGTAGGCGGCTTCATCTCCAGCCAGCAGACGGCCTAAGCGTGGGATGATTTGAGAGATATAGAGATTGAGAATCGGCCATTCGGGTGTAGGGCAAGTATCGAGATTGACCATGCGACTGCCCGGTTTGAGTACCCGGTGCATTTCAGCCAAAGCGCGCGGAATATCCGTGACGTTGCGCAAGCCAAAACTGATAATGGCGCCATCAAAAGCGTGATCGGGGTAGGGTAGAGAGAGTGCATCCCCTTGAGTAAAATGAATATTGGAAAAGCCTTGAAAACGCTGTCGTGCCTGAATGAGCATATCTTCCGAAAAATCGAGCCCCTCGACAAAACCGGTTTCGCCCACAAGCTTCTGTAAAAGTCCGGTTAAATCGCCAGTACCCGTGCACACATCCAACACCCGATCGCCGGGTTGTAATTGCAGCTTTTGGCAGGCAAGCCGTTTCCAAATGCGATGCATCCCCATCGAAATCCAATCGTTGAGCAGATCGTAGCGTGGCGCTAAACGATCAAACATCCGTTGCACCTGAATCGATTTCCCAAGCCGTGTGTCTTCCGGTTGGGGCAGAATGCTATCGAGACGGTGTGTTCCAGCTGTTTCAGAAGAAGGGGCTTCAGAATGAGTGGCAGGCATCATGCCCATTATTGTCTCATGAAGGCGTTTATCGTTTCACGCACCGATTGTACAAATTCATCGGGGGTTTTCGGGCGTACTTCGGGCATGCTGACAAACGTATCAATATGGTAACGGGCTCCTTGCGGCGAAACGACATAGAACGATGGGTATCCGGGCGCTTTGTAATCGGTCATGATTTGTCTTTCCGCATCCCCGTGCTCGGGTTCCACGCGCACATGCGGATATTGATTTAAAAATCGGCGAACTGTCGGGTTGCTGAGAATAGTGGCGTTGAACTCCTGACAGTGAGGACACCACGAGGCGAAAATATAGACCAGCATGGGCTGATGATAGCGTTTTTGTGTCATTTGCGCCTGATCGTACCCGCCTTTATTTTCGAACCATTGGTTAAAGGTCAGGGTTGTTGTCCGAGGGCTATGATCGACATAATGAAACAGGGCATACCCGGCAAATGCCAATACGGAGATGACCAGTCCTATCAGCAAACTGTCAGTCCACAGACAACCTTGTCGACTTGCTTTTCGTACATGCGACCTGACCATACCCACGCCTCTCTCCTTGATGTATTGAATTCCTTTTCATTCATTATCTCATAATTTACGTGCTGCTATAGCGTTCGTACGACCACATCGCCCGTGATTCGGCATTGACATGAGAGGCGATCGCTGGCATCCAGGTAAAAAACGGCTTCTTCCACAATGGTTTTGGGCTGAATGTTTTTTTCGCCTTCTACAACGGTGACGACGCAGTTGCAGCAAGCCCCCAGTCCACCACAGCGATCGTGCACATTAACATGAACGGCATGCGCTGCTTCCCGAAGTGTGGTTTCGGTATCGATTTCAATCGACTGACCGCTGGGTAAAAAGGTGACTTTCGGCATAAATCGCAGGCCCTTTTTTATCGATGAAACAGAATTGGCTGAGACCGCTTCCTATTATTTCGAGTGTGTATCGTTTTATTTTAAAGTTTATAAATAAAAACCGAAAAGGAGAATAGGGCATATTCCGTTTAGTATGGTGCTATTCCACCTGATTCCAACTAAGGTCAGCGCGACTGGGTTTTACAGTAGCTATTCAGAACATTGAGTTTTGAGGCATCCTTAAGAGACAATAAATAATCAGTAGAACAATTTTCTCTGAGTTTTCCTGGATAAAATGGATTGATCCTGATTATGAATCGCAGCACTCTCTTCGGCCCTTGGTTGATGCGGTTGACGGCCGCCTTGTTGGTTGTGGCGGTTCAATCACCTGCTGTTTTGGCGCAACCGATTCGTGAAGTTCCGCAGACATTGCCACCGAATGTGAGTTTGTCTCGCCTGGATAAAGATGCGTCGTCAGTGGATACGGAGCCATTGTCGGATGGGGGTTTGAACGCCTTGCCTTATTCGCCAATGCCTCAGGTTGAACCTGTGAAGTCGACCACAGGACAACAATCCGCAAAAAGTCTTTTAAATGCTCCTGCCACAACACCCATGTTGGGCGAACTGACGCTGAATAACGATTTGGAAAAACCCGATCTGGTTAACATGGTCAATACGGTTTTATCGGCTTCGGTGGTCAAAGTGCGGGAAGTACCGGTTGATCTCGATACGATTTTGAAGCTGGTGGAAACCCAAAATCTACCCATTCAGCGTGATCAATTGACTTCCCAAATCAACCGGACATTATTTTATCGTTCTCTATCGCGAATGCTGCCCGATATCCGGGGTACTTACACGGCCACACGGTTTAGTGGGGTTATTCAGTTGTTTGGCGATCAAACGATTCCCGTTACTCAAACGCAGACCGTACCCCAATTGCAAGCCATCTGGGTGATCAATCCCGGTGGCCAGGATGTTTTTCGATCGCTGGCGGCGCGCAGTCGCTCGAAAGAAGCTTTGTTGCGTCTCGATAGCACCAAGCAGGAACAACTGGCCGAAGCGGCGCGGCGCTACTACGAATTCCTGGCGGCGCGCATCCAACGACAAAATACCGAGGCAGGCCTCATAGAAGCCAGAAGTCAGCTTGCGCTCAGCGAAGCCCGCTCGAAAGCAGGCGTGGGCACCCGTCTCGATGTCATGCGTTCTAAAAGTCAACTGGCCGAACGGGAAACCGAGCAGGTGAATGCCGGAAACCGGGTGGATCGGGCCGAGCAGGATCTGCTTAACGCCCTCAATCTCGATCCCGATTTGTTGCTCACCAGCACGGTAACCGAAGCTCAGCCGCATATTTTGGTGCCGCTTTCAATAAAAACGGATACCCTGGTCGCTCATGCGGTTGCCAAAAACCCATCGTTGATGGCTGAATCATTGGAACTGGCCGCGATTTCTTCCGAAGGGAAAGCAGTCCTGGGTCGGGTAATTCCAACCGTCACGCTGCAAACATACATTAATGGAACGGGTCCCGATTTACAGCATTTGGGTCTGACCCGTTTTGGCGGCATTACGTTACAAAGCAACCTGCTGGAAAGCATGGCCAAGCGCTTCGCCATGCAAACCCTGCGTACCGAAACCCCTCTGGAATATCTGCACCTGCT
>FTJC01001410.1_pt2 | contig 10459 bp, 2 predicted proteins | sample 1658351 | NCBI WGS metagenome assembly FTJC01 (sample SAMEA3914818, study PRJEB12502) | metagenome | biome: forest; material: soil | place: Canada | collected 2010-06-26 | depth 0.1 m | reverse complement strand
GGATGAAGTCTCGGTCGGCAAATGTGCTTTGAGTGATTCATTCAACTTTATATTAAGTTGGGCAAACCATCTATCAGCCAGCATTTCAAAATCTGTATCGCAATCCACCCGTTCGGTAAGCGGTTTTGCGCCGAGCGCTATTAAGCGTGCAAATAACTTTTTGCCGTGGCCGCAGAATTGGTCGTAATTTGAATCACCTAACGCGAGTAATGCGAAATCCAAATGCGTGAGAGTGGGTGCAGAATCGCTGGTGAGTTGGCTCCAGAAATCACCACCGCTATCAGGTGCATCGCCATCGCCAAAGGTACTGGTGATAAAAATCGTGTGTTTATCTTGCGCGAGTTTTTCTACGCTGTAATCGTTCATCGCTTGCAAATTAATTGCCCAATTTTCACTGAGTTGCGCTGCGAATTTTTCAGCGAGCGCTTCGGCGTTGCCGGTTTGTGATGCCCACAAAATATTGAGAACTGGTTTGTTGTTCGCTTGATTTGTGCCCTCTTGTATTGACGCTGCGCTTAGGCCAATTGGCAGTGTGCGACTGAAAAGCCCCGCGAGTAAACCATTTACATAAACGCGATTGGCGGGGCTAACGGGGCAATCTATCGGCAGTGTTGGTACGGCATTTATGTGTGTGGCACTGGCTTGTAGGCCGCTAATAAATCCGCCCAGGTAGCTGCGTTCATCTACCGAAAGTTCGGGCGCCATCACAGCTTTTAAACCGAGCGTGGTGGCGAAAGTGTCAATCAACGTCATACTGGTTTCCTTGCTCATGGCAGCAAATGCTATGGCTACCGATGCCTGAGCTGCGTTTGCAGTTTGATGAGCTGAGCTTGTGTCCTGGTTCATTGTGTCGGCCGCAAAAACTTCTACAAGCTTGAGGGCAACTGCACACACTTTTAATTCGGGTTGTTGCGAAATAGGATCAACTTTATCGCTAGTCACGGCATTGATGGTGAGATTTTCGCCGTAGATATCGTTCCAATGAAAGGGTGCAAAACAACCGCCAGGCAGAACGCGATTGGTAACAACAGCGGGCAAAATCGCGTAGCCACGGCGTGAGCGAATCTCAACTTTATCTTTATCTTTAATGCCTAATTCTGCGGCATCTTCAGGATGGATTTCGATAAAGGGGCCGGGGTTGAGTTTGTTAAGCGTAGCAATTTTTCCGGTCTTGGTCAGCGTGTGCCATTGGTGTTGCAGGCGGCCGGTGTTGAGGATAAAGGGAAATTCTTTATCCGGCATTTCTTCGGGGTTGACGTGCGGGCGCGCAAAAAATATCGCTTTGCCGGAATCGGTTGCGAAAACTAAATCTGGTTTGCTGCCATCTTCGTGGATTTTTAAGGTCTGGCTGACGCCATCGTTTAAATAGCGAATTGGGTTGCGGTCATCGCCATCTATGGTCGGGCAAGGCCATTGCAGCGGCGTTTCGCGCAGGCGCTCATAACTTACACCGCGTAAATCGTATCCCGTTTTAGGGTTGTAGCTGCGTTTGATTTCTTCGAAGACTTCGGCAGCAGAATTAAAGCTAAAGCCTTGCTTAAAACCCATCTCGCAGGCAACGCGCGCTACGATTTGCCAATCGGGTAGCGCATCGCCGGGTGGGCTGACGGCTTCTTGCATGAGCGTAATGTTGCGCTCGGAGTTAATCATAATGCCTTCGGCTTCCGCCCACAGCGCGCCGGGCAAAAGGATATCGGCGTAGCGATTGGTTTCGGTATCGAGAAAGGCGTCTTGCGCGATGACGACTTCGGCTTTTTGCAGGGCTTCAATCACAATTTTGCGATTGGGAACTGTGGCAACGGGATTGGTGCAGATGATCCAACAAGCTTTGATCTCGCCCGCTGCCATGCGTTCAAACATATCGACCGTGCCTTTGCCGACTTTGGTGCTGATGGTGCCCGGCTCAACGCCCCACATATCCTCGACAAAAACCCGATCTTTCTCTACCAATAAGCTGCGTTGGCCGGGCAAGCCGGGACCCATATAGCCCATCTCACGGCCACCCATAGCATTGGGTTGGCCCGTGAGTGAGAAAGGCCCGCTGCCGGGGCGACAGATTTTTCCGGTTGCCAAATGCAAATTGCAGATGGCGTTGGTGCTCCAGGTGCCGTGAGTGCTTTGGTTTAAACCCATGGTCCAGCAAGTCATAAACTCGGGTGCGGCGCCAATCATCTCGGCGGCTTTGATAATGTTATCTACTGGAATGCCCGTGGTTTTGCTGACTTTTTCGGGTGTGTAGTCTGCTAGAAATTCCGGCATGGCTTCCCAGCCTTGGGTGAATTGTTTGATAAATGCCGGATCGGTTTTGCCATTTTTAACCAGCAGATGCAGCAATCCATTAAGCAGCGACAAGTCAGTGCCGGATTTGATTTGCATAAACAAATTGGATTTTTCAGCGGTTAAGGTACGGCGCGGATCAACCACTATTAGCTTGGCTCCAGCCTTTACGCGATCCATCATGCGCAAAAATAAAATCGGGTGACAGTCCGCCATATTGGCGCCGATCACGAAAAACAAATCCGCTTTGTCGAAGTCCTGATAAGAGCCGGGCGGGGCGTCTGACCCCAAAGATAATTTGTAACCCGCCCCCGCACTTGCCATACATAAGCGCGAGTTGGATTCGATATTGTTGGTGCGCACGTAACCTTTGGCGAGCTTGTTGACCAAATATTGCGATTCGATGGACATCTGCCCAGAAACATAAAACGACAGGGCATCTGGCCCATGTTTATCCAGGATTTCACGCAAGCGGTTAGCGGTAGTGGTGATGGCGATATCTATTGCCGTTTTTACCGGTTCGTGGCTGCGATCATTGCGGACAAATGCCAATTCCATACGGCCAGAATTGGTAAGCGCAAGCGCGCTCGACGAGCCTTTGGTGCATAGGCGGCCGAAATTGGTTGGGTGTTTTTTATCGCCGCTGACCTTAAACACTTTCTGGCCATCCGTTTCCAGCAACATGCCGCAGCCCACCCCGCAATAAGGGCAGACAGACGCAACAGTTTTGGTGGGGGTGGAAGACATAAATGCAAAACTCCAGATTAACCTGAGTTTTGCAAGCGCTATGCCATTTGCTGGAAATAGTGGCTTGGTGAGGCTAAACGTCTATTAAATGCGTGGATTAGGGGGTAATTGATATCTATTCATGTATTTATGCGCGCATTTTTAGTTTGTTTATCCTGAATTAAACGCTTTGGGTTTAGATGTGTGCACGCAATGCGGGCATTGCGCTAAGCGATAAGCACAACTATGGGTCTTAAGTTGCTGTAGTTTTTGCACCGAAATAAGAGCAATAAAACAATATTTATTATTCACGATTCAAAGTAAGGCAAAAATGCGTGACAGTTAAAAATATATTTCGTACGGAGTAGGTTTAAATTTTTTTAAGCTTCCTATTCCCATGTTTTCAGGATGCTTGGGTTGTGTTGCAAGTGGGAGAGTATTTGCCGATGGGTTCGGTAAAGTAGTTGAATGGTGAAATTCTATTTGCCTGCAGTGTTTAACAAACAATAACGATAAATTGCCGCGGTCTCACTCGATCCCGGCGTTAAATCATTAATAACCTTTTACAAAAACCATGTTCATCTAACAGTTTTGTTGTTTAGCGCCACGTGCTTTTGCTGTGGATGCTTGCGCATTTTTTGCTGTTATTTGGGAGCGTTGTTTGTAAAAAGGGTGGAGACAAAACATGTTTGCATCAACCAAAAAGTATTTCTATTCCCTGGTGGCGCTCGCGCTGTTCTTGGGAAGCGCGCCACTTTACGCCCAAGTTGATCTGGCCTTAAATAAAACTGCCAGCGCCAGCACCGCGGTTCAAGCCGCTGTCAACGCGGTGGATGGCAGCGCCGGTACACGTTGGGAATCCGCTGCTGCCGATCCGTCCTGGATCAGTGTGGATCTTGGTTCTGCGTTTGCCTTGACCAGCGTAGTCCTGGATTGGGAGGCCGCCAATGCTGCGACTTACCAAGTCCAAGGTTCTAACGACAACGCTAATTGGGCAACTCTGGCGAATAAAACCGGCGGCACCTTTGGCAACCGGACTGATACGGTTGCGGTTGCTGGCAATTATCGCTATGTCCGTATTTATGGCACAGCGCGCACTAGCCAATACGGTTATTCGATCTGGTCGCTAAAAGTGTATGGCGGCACAGTTGTTTCAAGTAGTTCATCCACACCATCAAGCAGCGCGTCATCAACGGGAATTCCTATCGCTAATTTGGCCTTGGGTCGCCCGGCGACGGCAAGCTCTGCATTGCAAGCAGCAACTGATGCGGTTGATGGCAATGCGGGAACTCGTTGGGAATCTGCACTTGCAATTGACCCAAGCTGGATCAGCGTCGACTTGGGTGCGGCTTATAACTTGAATGCAGTGGCTATTGATTGGGAGGCTGCCAACGCCGCCAATTACCAAGTGCAGGGTTCAAATGACAATGCTAACTGGGCAACCCTCGCTACCAAAACCGGCGGTGCTTTTGGTAATCGTAGTGATATCAATGCAGTCACCGGTAGCTATCGTTATGTCCGTATTTATTGCACGGCGCGCAGCATAGGCAACAACTGGGGCTATTCTATTTTTGAATTGAAAGTATCTGGTTCCGGTGGCAGCGTCAGCAGCGCACAAGTTACCAGTAGCAGTAAATCCTCCAATAGCTCAATTGCATCCAGCAGCAGTAAACCCGCCAGCAGTTCGGTTGCATCAAGTGTATCGCCAACCATTAATTTGGCGCTGGGGCGTGTAGCCGTAGCAAGTACTGCGTTACAGGCGGCAACAAATGCTGTTGATGGCAATGCGGGAAGCCGTTGGGAATCGAACCAAGGTCTAGATCCTAGCTGGATTAGTGTTGATCTTGGTCAGGCATACAATTTAGGTAGTGTTGTTATCGACTGGGAAGCTGCCAACGCGGGTAGCTATCAAGTGCAAGGCTCAAACGATAATGCCACCTGGATTATTTTGGCCACGTTTAATGGCGGCACTTTTGGCAATCGCACGGACACCAATGCGGTAACGGGCAATTATCGCTATGTACGTATTTTTGGTACGGCGCGTAGTGTAGGTAATGGTTATGGCTATTCGATATTTGAATTGAAGGTATACGGCGCTAGCGGTACTACAAGCAGTGCGCCTACCAGTAGTAAATCAAGCAGTACAGCAAGCACCAGCAGCAAAGCAGCCACCAGCAGTTCTGTAGTTGCGATCAGCAGCAGTAAGTCTTCTGCGAGTTCTTCACCGGCTATTAGCAGCGCAGCCAACAATAGCAGTACTGCTTCTTCTGCAAGCTCAGTGGCTTTGGGGAATATTGTTCCGTTGTTTAACACTACAACTGCGTTGGAACAAGTGATTCAGTTTGATCGCGGCGATGCTTTGGTAACGCGTTTTTCTGATCGCGCCCGCGACCGTCACGCGAAAGAAAATCACTTCCAGTTGCACGATCACTACCTGCCTTTCTATTGGGAAAACCGCACAGCCTCTATCGAAATCATCGATTACGTTGCCAAGGGTGGCACAACAATACGTATGAACGTGACCACTCTGGCTAAGCTGGATGATCTTGAGGCAGAAAACCGTTGGTGGTATATCGGTAATAATACGCTTGCTGAGTTCTGCGGTAATGGCGTGATGAACGTGATAGATACGATGCATTACTGGAAAGAAAATACCAACAATTGCCGTGAAAACTTCCGCGCAATTAAGGTAGGCGACAAGTTGGAGTTTGAGATTAGCCAATTCCTCGACAAGAATTTCTTGCCGCGCGGGCGCGATCACTATTACGGCAGCACTTTCCTTTATATCGTGGGTAAAGGCTTGGTACCTTGGGATGTGACCGATATGAATCCTTTTGTACAAGGTAAAACTTATCAACGCGACAGCATTGAGCTACCCGTTTCTGCCATGTTGGGCGGCAGCCACAGCTTGAATCGCCAAACTTCCGCTGAACCAGCCAATCACTTTATGCAAATGGCTTATGGTTTAGGTTACGACAATGGCCAGCCCTTCGTATTGGGCCGCCGTTTAGCGCACACCGAGTTCACCAATGGCGTACATGATGAATCTGAAGAGAACGGTATTTTCGATGAGATGGTTGGCAAAGCTGGCCCTAACTACGTTAACTCGTCTTGCGTTCAATGCCACAACCGCAATGGTCGCGCGCCCGTCGCTGCCATTGGTGAGCCATTGACTAAGTGGGTTTTCAAAGTCGGTGATGGTGCAGGTAATCCATCGCCCTCCATTGGCCGTGTACTCCAACCGCAAAATGTTAATGGCGCGGGTTCCGGTGAAGGCAATGTAACTATCGCTTCCTTTACCGATCTTGGTAATGGCTTGCGCAAACCAAACTTCCAGTTTGAACGCGGTACTCCTGCACAATTCTCTGCGCGCATAGCACCGCAATTGGTGGGTATTGGCTTGTTGGAGGCGATTCCTGAATCCGCAATTTTGGCACTTGCAGACGAAACCGATGCAAATGGTGATGGCATTTCAGGTAAGGCGCAAAAAGTGACTGACCCGATTACCGGCGAAGTGAGATTGGGCCGGTTTGGTTACAAGGCCGCGACTTCAAGCGTCCGCCATCAAGTTGCGGCAGCACTGAATACCGATATGGGGGTGATGACATCGGTATTGCCAAGGCCTGATTGCGGCTCTGCCCAAAGCAACTGCGGCAATACGGCTGGCTCAGAGCTTTCTGATACACATTTAGCTAATCTCGTTAAATATATTGCCTTGTTGGGCGTTCGCTCGCAGCGCGACTATGCCAATGTCCAGGTTATCCAAGGCAAATCGCTGTTCACCTCAACGGGTTGCGCGGCTTGCCATACCGAGACGTTCAAAACCTCAGCTTACGCACCTTTCACCGAGTTGCGGAATGAAACCATCCACCCCTACACAGATCTGTTATTGCACGACATGGGTACCGGTCTTGCGGATAATTTGGGTGAAGGTTTAGCGAGCGGCGCTGAATGGCGTACACCGCCACTCTGGGGAATTGGTTTATCGCCTTGCGTAACCGGTGGTGTAACAGGTACGCCCGGTGGTACCCCCTTTGGTGTTGATGGCAATGAAGTTTGTACACCGAGTGCTAACTACCTGCACGATGGTCGCGCACGTACTTTAGATGAAGCGATTCGTTGGCACGGTGGTGAAGGTGTAAAAGCTGAACAAGCTTATGAGCGTTTGTCAGCAGGCGATAAAGACTCGCTGATTAAGTTTTTAAATTCTTTGTAAGTAGTAAGGTCTTCCTTTTGGGGGCGCTTAGGCGCCCTTTTTTTGGCTGATTTAATCATATCCATGGACCTAATAATCCTAATTCAGACTGCCAGCCAATCCTTGGCACTGCCATTTTCTCGATTTTTCTCGTCCCCAAGCTCTGGCTTGGGAATGCATACCACAGGACTAGCTGATCTACACTCCCACGCTGGAGCTTGGGAGCGAGGCCAAAATAATACCGGTTCACACTTCTAACCCATCATCGGGTTGTGCCACTGTTCCATTTTTTCTTGACCCTATCCCATGTTGAAGGCGCCCCTGAAGTGGGACTGTATTTGCCCGTAGCCTGTGCCACTATGTTTTCGTGGTGAAGCAATATCCGCCTGCAGTAGAACGTGTTTTAACAACAATAACGATAACTTGCCAAAGCCAATTTCCGGGCCAAGGCGTTAAATCATCAACCACCCCTTAACAAAGTTCCTTAATACAGCGTCTGCACAATCTGGTGCCTTTAGCTTCCATAACCGTTTTTGGCTATGCGTAGTTTTTTGCACGCACGAATTCAGTGCGGTGTTCCTGTAGTAGGGAAGGAGGCAAAAAATGCTCGGTATTTACCAACAACCTTTACGCTATTTATTAGGATTTTTGCTGTTGCTAGGTAGCGCAACTGTATTCGCCCAAAACGGCTATACAGTCGCATCTGGTTCAAGCGTGAATTTTTACGCTAATAACGCCCCTTGGGCAGATATCCATTACACCGTTAATGGTGGTGGGCAACAAAATATTCGCATGACACACAATGCCGATAACTCGAATACTTATGCGTTAAGTACGATTCCGTCTGGTGCAACGGTTAGATACTCTTACACCATTGGCGTTGCCGCAGGCGGCCAAACTGATACCACTTGGGTACAATTCAGCTGCTGTACTCTTGCCAGTTCATCGGCAAGCTCATCCAGCGCTGCTGGCACGGGCAATGGCTACCGAATCCTCACCAGTTCAAGTGCGCAATTTTTCGCGAACAATGCGCCCTGGACGGATGTTCACTACACCATCAACGGCGGCAGCCAGCTTAATATCCGCATGACGCACAACGCGGATAACTCTAATACCTACAACATAACCAGCATTCCAGCGGGTGCGGTGGTGAGATTCTCTTTCACCATTGGTATTGCAGCAGGCGGCCAAACCGATACTGCTTGGGTACAATTTAATTGCTGCACGGCAGGCACGTCTTCTACACCCGCTAGCTCTGCCGCATCAACTTCTAAAGCCAGCGTGGCGAGTTCGAAGTCGAGCACTGCCTCGGTTGTCAGCTCTGCCGTTTCATCGTCTAAAGCCAGTGTCGCATCGTCTAAAGCCAGCGTTGCAAGCTCTATTAGTTCTAGCAGTTCTTCCGTTGCACTTGGCACCATAGTGCCGCTGTTCAACAATACGACGGCTTTGGAACCGGTCATTCAGTTTGATCGCGGCGATGCTTTGGTGACTCGCTTTTCCGACCGTGCACGTGATCGTCATGCCAAGGAAAACCATTTCCAATTACATGATCACTACCTGCCGTTTTATTGGGAAACCCGTACTGATTCTATTGAGATTGTCGATTACGTCGCCAAGGGCGGTACCACAGTTAGAATGAATGTCACTACCTTAGGCAAGCTTGATGATCTTCAAGCAGAAAATCGCTGGTGGTATCTCGGCAACAACACCTTGGCTGAATTTTGCGGCAACGGCGTGATGAATGTGATTGACCAAACCCATTACTGGAAAGAGTCCACCACTAACTGCCGTGGCGGTTTTAACCCGATCAAAATTGGCGACAAGCTTGAGTTTGAAATCAGCTTATTCCTTGATGGATCTACACTGTTAAGAGGCCGCAACCACTATTACGGTAGTACCTTCCTGTACATCGTTGGCAAAGGGCTTGTGCCTTGGGATGTAACTGATATGAATCCCTTCGTTGGTGGCAAAACCTATCAACGCGATTCAATCGAAATGCCAACCGCTGCACTGACTGGTGGTATCCATAGTCTTAACCGTCAAACCTCAGCTGAGCCTGCTGATCATTTTATGCAAATGACTTACGGCATGGGTTATGACAACGGCCAGCCATTCGTATTGGGTCGTCGCCTTGCTCACACTGAATTCACCAACGGTAAACACGACGAGTCGGATGAAAACGGCATTTTCGATGAAATGGTAGGTAAAGCCGGCCCCAACTACGTGAACTCATCATGCGTTCAATGCCATAACCGTAATGGTCGCGCACCAGTCGCCGCTATTGGCGAGCCATTGACGAAATGGGTGTTTAAAGTAGGCGATAGCGCGGGCAATCCATCGCCTTCCATTGGCCGTGTACTTCAGCCAAATAACGTAAACGGTGTGGCGTCTGGTGAAGGAAATGTATCGATTTCTTCATTCACTGAAGTTAATGGCCTGCGTAAACCCAACTTCCAATTTGAACGTGGCGCACCAGCGCAATACTCCGCACGCATTGCTCCACAATTGGTAGGTATGGGTTTGTTGGAAGCCATTCCAGAGTCCGCAGTTTTGGCGCTTGCGGATGAGAGCGATGCAAATGGCGATGGCATTTCAGGCAAAGCGCAAAAAATAACTGATCCTGTTACCGGTCAAGTTCGCCTCGGTCGTTTTGGCTACAAAGCCGCAACCACAAGCGTTCGTCATCAAGTTGCAGCTGCGTTAAACACCGATATGGGTGTTACGACCAGCGTATTGCCTAAGCCAGATTGTGGTTCTGCACAAAGCAACTGCGGAAACACCGGAACGGAGTTGAGCGATGCGCATTTAACCAACTTGGTGAAATACATTTCCTTGTTAGGCGTTCGCTCGCAACGTGATTACTCAACTGCAGCCGTTATCCAGGGCAAAAATGTATTTACCGCAACCGGTTGTGCGGGCTGCCATACTGCAACTTTCACCACCTCAAGTTTTGCGCCTTTAACTGAATTGCGTAGCCAAACTATTCACCCCTACACCGACTTGTTGTTGCACGACATGGGTGCCGGGTTGGCGGACAATTTAGCCGAAGGCCAAGCGAGCGGCGCTGAATGGCGTACTGCGCCTCTATGGAGTGTAGGTTTATCGCCTTGCGTCACTGGTGGCGTTACCGGCCCGGAAAATACCGATGGTCTACCTTACGGTGTTGATGGTCACAAAGTCTGCACACCCAACGCAAACTACCTTCACGATGGCCGCGCACGCACCATTGATGAAGCCATTCGTTGGCACGGTGGTGAAGGC
>FTJC01000023.1_pt1 | contig 10519 bp, 9 predicted proteins | sample 1658351 | NCBI WGS metagenome assembly FTJC01 (sample SAMEA3914818, study PRJEB12502) | metagenome | biome: forest; material: soil | place: Canada | collected 2010-06-26 | depth 0.1 m | reverse complement strand
GATTTTGCCGTGTTTTACGATGCCAATGGCATTGCTGAACAACTGCATGGCATCCCCACCACATTTTTAGAGAATATTACCTTTATCCTGTGCCCTTCCACGCAAGCGTGCGCTTACGAAACTCCTTCGCGCGGCAAGCTGGTCTTTTTCAGCCAAAATGGCAAACAGATGGCCGACTGGATGGACAAGACGTTGCAACAGAAACACCTGCGTCTGGAAGGTGGCGGTACGGTTTCGCTCATTGCGCTGGAACTGGCGTTGAGCATGGGGTGCGGACCCATTATCCTGGTCGGGCAGGATTTAGCCTTTCCCAATAACCAGGTGTATGCCGGGGGGATGGCTTTGCAAACCAACGAGCAAGGCCACATGGCGCTCAACAAGAGCGATACGCTATATGCCGAACCCGAGGCCATGGCCACCGTGCGGGGGCAAAACGGAGACATGCTGCCGACTTTGAGCGCCTACACCGGATTCATCCGGCATTTCGAAGCGTTGGCGGTCAAAGCGACCAGTGGTCCAAATCCGGTTGCCCTTTACAATGCATCGATTGGCGGGGCGCAAATCGATGGTTATACGATCAGCCCGTTATCCGATTTTCGCGGACGCTTTGCCCCGTGGAAATCGCTGCATAACGGCACGCCGTTGGCTCTGGAAGAACCACCGGTTTCGACATCCAGTAATGTGGCTGCCCGCACACAGAAACTCGGCCAGGCGTTGCGGAGCCTCAGTGGCAATATCCTCGAAACCATCGCGTTTTGCGATAAGTTATGCAGCAGCTTGCCCGAACTGCCGGGCGATCCGGATACCGTACCCGCTTTGGAATTGCGTGCTTTCGAAGACACGCTGTGGGAAACCACGCAGCGCTTTTTCTATTTTATTAAAGATAAGCCGTTTGTCGGTTTCTTGGCTATGTTTGAAATCATTCCCTACAAGCAGCGTTTTAAAGCATTTTCCGAAGCCGAGTCTTTTAATCCTGCCATTCGGGATGACCTGGTCGTCACGCTGGGTAATACCGCCCGTGTACTGCGCGAACACTATCTTATTTGGGTGACGCAGGCTGCCGAACGTCTGGCCGAGCCAGCGCCTCTCTAGCGTCTGGTCGGGTCCAAATGCAGATTTTCGATCGGAATATACAAGCCCTCCAGCAGCAATCGGATGGGCGTTATCATGGGCTTATTGCCTTTTTACAGGGGCAGGCAAATCGGGTATGCTCTGATGAGTCCGAGTCCAATAGAGAGTTAGACACAGCACAGACATTCTTTCAACAGCAGGGGCATCCGTTAACGGATCAGATTCATCTCATTCTAGGCATTGGCGAGGGATCGCTCTTTGAGGTGGCTTACCACAATAGTCCAGGGCGTATCATTCTGTTTGAACCGGATCTGGTTCATCTTTGCGATTGGCTGAGACAGGTTGATTTATCGGTTATTCTGGCTTCACCCCGCGTGTGGATTTTTTCGCAGGAGATGCCATTAATTGCGTGCATTCAGTCGCGGCTTCAACACCGTGGACAATTGGATGTATTACTGTTGCCGTCGCAGAGGCAGCGTTTGGGTGCGCTGTTGGATCCGCTTCTGGCGCGTTTAGAGCAAATGGGCGAGGATATTGCGCTCGATTATCATTCGGCCGCGCATTTCCATGAGCAATGGTTGCGGCAGTTTTTTGAAAATCTTCCCTATTTGCCCAGTGCGTCATCTGTATACGCGCTGGCCGGATGTCTTTCTGGGAAACCGGCGATTGTCATTTCCCGGGGACCTTCGTTGGATCAGGCCTTACCGGCGCTGCGCGCATTGCAACAGAGTGCCGTATTAATTGCCGTCGGTGGCGCGGTGCGTCGCCTCTGGGAAGCTGGCATTACACCCGATTTTGCCTTGTTCTACGATGCCAACGGCCTGAAAGAGCAACGTCATGGGATTCCTGATGCCATCTGGGCCAACAGCATTTCTGTTGTTCATCCTTGTGCGCAGCCCGGCTGTTTCGAAGCATTTGAAGGGCTTTCCCCAGCTTCTTTTTTCTTTTTGACGCAATACAATAAGCATATGGCAGCCTGGTTGGAACGCAGCTGGGGAGAAGCATTGCCCCTGTTGGGCGGTGGTGGGACGGTTTCTGTCATTGCTTTGCGACAAGCCTTGCTGATGGGTTGCTCTCCTATTGTGCTCATCGGTCAGGATTTGTCTTTTCCCGGTCAGCAGGTATATGCTGGCGGCATTTCGTTGCAAACGGATGCGCTGGGCCAGATGGCGCTGCCCAGAAGCGATACCCTGTACGCCGAACCTGAAGCCATGACGACGGTGCTGGGTCAAAATGGAGAGCCTTTACCTGCTTTGCACGCGTTTCCAAGCTTTATCCGTCAATTGGAACAAATTGCCGCTGAGAACGCGCAGGCTGAACAGCCCATTCCGCTTTACAATGCTTCTATCGGTGGGGCGGTTATTGAAGGCTTTCCCTGTTGTCCGCTTTCCCGGTTTGAAGGAGAGTGGTCTGCCTGGAAGGATTCGATACAGAATCTTCTTGCCGTTCTGCCCAGCCAAGAGCCTCAGTGGATTGAGCAGCGCCGCCAGGCTCTTCAGGATGCGTTAAACGTGCTGAATGCCAATGTAACGGAAGCCGAAATACTGTGCGATGCTCTCCAAAAACGTTTGAAGGCGATGCTTGGCGATCCGGCTACGCTACAAGCGGCTATTGGGCAGTTTGGCGCTTTTCTCGATCGCCCCGAAAATGATTTTCTGGCCTTTATTCCTGCGTTTGAATTGCAGGCATTTCGGCGCTGTTTCCGTGAAGTGGCCGCCCAACGGCGACAGGGATTGGCTGGAGGAGCCGATCTGAATTCGGAGTTTCTCGTCTTACTGCAAAAAAGCAGCCGTCTGTTTTCAGAAACCCAGCATCATATTGCTGTTGCCGCAGAACGCCTCAAAACCTACTTGGTGGCAAGAGTGCAGTAGCCATACGGGAAGCGTGGATGGCCAGTTGGGATGATATCGGTTGAAGAGAATGCTTTGAGTAACTGCTTCAGGCCGGAAGCGGTAAAACGCCAGTAATCATCCGTATATTCGGTTGTGTGAATGGGGTAGTTGAACGGGGTTGTTAACAGCAGCGTCCCGCCTGGCTTGAGCAGGCTATAAATCTGATCCACGGCCTGCTGTGGCTTTTGCAAATGTTCGAGTACTTCCAGACACAGAATTGTATCAAATGAAGCCGACTCAAACGCCTGATCCAAGGCGTAGATATCACAAACCACATCAATGTTTTCATGCTCAAAGCAATCACTGGCGGTGTACTCGCAGTGTTCAGACAGCAGGCGGCGGCAAAAAGAGGTGGTACCTGCGCCTACATCCAGTACCTTGCCTTGAATCAGCCCTTCGGCCAGTTGATCTTCGATAAAGGCAATGAGCGCCGCACGCGAAAGCGTCATCAATTGCCCATTGATTTCGGCCATCGGCGGCTCAATCAACAGATCGGGAAACCAACGCGCAAGTCTTCCCATCATAATGCGTCGCTGCTGGGGGCGGTGCAGTTTGAACGTCTTGCGAATCAGTTTTTTAAGCACAGCAAAGAGCCTCTTTTTGCGCTTAGTCAAAATGTGCCAGGAAGATTTTTGCCGGAACTTATTTTTAATTCCCGCTAGAAATTAGCGTAGAGGAACTCGTCGGCGCCGTCAACATCCCATCCGTAATGTAACGGTTGAGTTGTTGGGCTACTGCTGCCGGATCCATCGGACGGCGGGCGACTCCGGTTTGTGCGGCGGCTTTGGCCACAGCCGAAGCGACAGCGGGTGGCACCCGGAAATCCAGCGCTGGCGGGATAATGGTGCCGGTTTCGAGCGCTTCTTCGGGAACCAGCTCGGCGATGGCGTACGCGGCGGCGATTTTCATATCGTCATTAATTTCCCGTGCACGGACATCCAGCGCACCCCGGAAGATGCCGGGAAACGCCAGTGAGTTGTTGACCTGGTTGGGTAAATCGCTGCGACCTGTCGCCATCACCTTTGCCCCAGCGGCATAGGCTTCATCCGGCATAATTTCGGGTATAGGATTGGCGAGTGCGAAAATGATGGGATTGGGCGACATCGAACGCACCATATCGCCTTTGAGCATGCCTGGAGCCGACAGGCCCAGGAACATATCCGCCCCGCGCAAGACGGAGACAAGATCGCCGCGCTCATCGGACAGGTTGGTGATATCGGCGATATCGCGCTTGAAGGGGTTCATCCCTTTTTCGCGGCCTTTGTAGATCACGCCGTTGGTGTCGCAAATAATGATATCCCGTACGCCGGCTTTCAACAGCAAGCGAGAAACGCTTAGCGCGGCCGCCCCTGCGCCGTTGACGACGATACGCAGATCTTCCATACGCTTATCGGCCACTTTAATCGCGTTAGCGAGCGCCGCCAGGGTGACGACTGCCGTTCCGTGCTGATCATCGTGGAATACGGGAATATCGAGTGCTTCGGTGAGGCGTTTTTCGATTTCAAAGCAACGTGGCGCGGCGATATCTTCGAGGTTGATGCCGCCAAAACCGGGAGCGATTTTCTTGACTGCATCGACGATTTCATCCACTTCCTGTGTTCGCAGGCAAATGGGGAATGCCTCTACGCCACCAAAGGTCTTAAATAGAACGGCTTTGCCTTCCATAACCGGCAATCCGGCTCCAGGGCCAATATTGCCCAAGCCCAATACGGCGCTACCATCGGTGACAATGGCCACCAAGTTGTTTTTGAGTGTCATATCGTATGCCAAATCCGGGTTGTCGCGAATCATTTCGCACGGACGGGCCGCTTCAGGCTGCGAGTAAACGAGGTTGTAGATGTAATGGTCGCGAATGGGCACGTACGAAACCGTTTCAATCACACCATGGTAGCGCTTGTGATTCTCCAAAGAAATGTCATCGATCGTTTGCGGGCCACGTTCCTCATCGCTGCGTTCTGCTTCTATCCAGGCTTCCGAACCTTCGTAGACGAACTGCATAACTTTCTCTTCAATGGTTGCCGGTTCGACAACCACTTGCGCCACACCCGTATCCATGGCAGCTGTGGCGACGGCGCGCGCTATTTTGGCGGCGGTTCGGTAATCCAGTGGTTGAGGTAGGATTAAGCCTTGATCGAGTTCATCCTGCTCGACCAGATCGGCCATCGCATGGGCCGCAGCGAAGAGCATGGCCTGATTGATGTCGGTCGCCCGGACATCCAGCGCGCCTCGGAAAACACCCGGATAGACGAGAGAGGAGTCCAGTGGGTTGGGGGATTGGCTGAGGCTGGTTGCTACCACCTTGGCCCCGGCTTCTTTTGCAGCCTGGTACGAAATTTCGGGTTCTGGCAGGGCCAGCGCGAAGATGATCGGGTTGGGAGCCATACTGCGGATCATCTCTGGCGTGAGCAAACCGGCTTTAGAGAAGCCGACAAAGACATCGGCCCCTTTCAACATAGTCGCCAGGTTGCCCTTTTTATCCTGCGGATTGGTCAGGCGAGCCACTTCGGACTTGATGTAGTTCAAGCCTTCAATACGCCGGTAGTACAGTGCGCCATGGCGATCCAATACCTTCACATCGCCTACGCCCCATAGCTTGAGCATTTTGGCGGTGGCAATGCCCGCCGCGCCCGCGCCGTTGATGACGACAGAGAGATTATCCAACCGCTTGCCGGTAATCTTGATGGCGTTCAGCAGCGCCGCCATAACCGCAGTGGCCGAAGCATGTTGATCGGTATGGAGAATGGGAAGCGAAATAGCGCGCTTTAGACGCTCGGCAATGGCGAAACACCGTGGAGACGCAATATCTTCGAGGTGAATGCCACCGAAAGTGGGCGAAAGGTAGCGGACCGTTTCGACGAATTCATCGACATCGTTGGTGTCGATGGCGATGGGGAAACCATCAATTCCCGCAAAATTTTTGTGGAAAGCGCTTTTGGCTTCCAGCATGGGCAAAGCGGCGGTAGGGCCAATGTTTCCCAGGCCATATACACTCGAACCATCCGAAATAATGGCGACCGTGTTGCCGCGCATGGTGTAATCGAACGAAGCTAGGTGATTTTCGGCAATTTCAAGGCAGGGCTTGGCGACACCCGGCGTATAGACCCAACTGAGCGTGTCCGTATCCCGGATAGGCAGTTTCGGCTTGATGCCAATCAGCCCCCGATGCTTGATACGCAATGAACAACCGTCCGTCATGTGCCGCTTACTCCTTTACCACGGTGCCTTCGCATACTTCAACGCTCACTGCTAAAAGTGAGTCAGCCGAGTTGCTCCTACTTTACTCTCCAAGTACGCCAGATGCAACGCGAAATCGTATTTTCGACTCGACTATAATGAAACAAGAGAGTTGAATATTCAGGAGTGTGTCATGCGGACCTTATACCCCGAAATTGAGCCGTATCGGACTTTTAATTTGCCGGTTTCCGGTGGGCATACGTTGTATGTAGAAGAAGCGGGAAATCCTGACGGACAACCGGCTGTTTTTCTACATGGCGGGCCAGGCGGAGGCATATCGCCTCGGCACCGGCGTTTGTTTGATCCGGCCCATTACCGGATTATTCTGTTCGATCAGCGAGGTTCTGGCCGAAGCACGCCGCATGCTGGGCTCGAACAAAATACGACATGGGATCTGGTAGCCGATATTGAAACCATTCGCACCCTGTTGGATATTGAACGATGGCTGGTCTTTGGCGGCTCATGGGGAAGCACCCTGTCGCTGGCTTATGCCGAAGCTCACCCGGAGCGGGTGAGCGCGCTGGTTCTACGGGGAATCTTTCTCTGTCGCCCGGAAGAAATCCGTTGGTTTTACCAGGAAGGGGCAGGTTGGATTTTTCCCGAACGGTGGGCCGAGTATGAGCGCGTCATTCCCGTTGCGCAGCGCGGTGATATGCTCAACGCCTATCATGCCCTTTTGACCGGAGCCGATGAAGCCCGTCGTCTCGAAGCCGCCCGCGCCTGGAGCGGCTGGGAAGGAGCGACCTGCAAAATGCTTCCGAACGAGGATGTCATCGATCGCTTTGAAGAGGCGCATCACGCCTTGGCTATGGCGCGTATCGAATGCCATTATTTTACGCATCAGTGCTGGTTTAAGCCCAATCAGCTTTTAGAGGATTCCCACAAAATTCAGCATATCCCGACCGAAATCATCCATGGGCGCTACGATATCATTTGTCCTGCCAAAAACGCCTGGGATCTCTCGCAGCGACTGCCACAGGCCAAATTGCGACTGATTCCCGATGCCGGACATGCCTACGATGAGCCGGGGATTCTCAACGCATTGATTGAAGCAACCGATGCATTTCGTGAAGTCCCATGTGAAGTCTGAAACGTATTTTCTGAAGTCGACTTCATTTTTTTCTCACGTCTCGTTCACGTTTTTATCACGTCTTCTTCACGTCTCGAATATAAAGATTTCTATTATAATAAAGATATGACTTTTTATGCGCCGCCTCTTTATAAAACAATGGATGAAGCCTATATGGCTTACTGCTTGGGTTTGGCCGAATTGGGCATGGGCCTGGTAAGCCCTAATCCGATGGTCGGTTCCGTGGTGCTGGATGCCCAGGGATGCAAGGTCGGCGAAGGCTATCACCAAAAGCTGGGAGAAGCCCATGCGGAAGTCATTGCGCTCGATCAGGCGGGTAGCCGAGCCAAAGGCGGCACATTATATGTGAATTTGGAGCCCTGTAATCACTACGGCCGCACGCCGCCTTGCACGCAACGGATTATCGAATCCGGTATTCAACGTGTGGTTTGCGGGACGCTCGATCCCAACCCGTTGGTGGCCGGAGCCGGGCGCGATATGTTGCAGAATTCCCGGATTTCGGTACGCTACGGCTTTCTCGAAAAAGAATGCAAGGCGCTGAATGAGACGTTTTTCCACCATATTGCAACCACATTGCCCTTTGTCATCGTCAAACTGGCGCTTTCGCTCGATGGCAAAATCGCCAACCGCCATGGGGAAAGCCAGTGGCTGACGGGGCCGTTTGCCCGGCAATATGTGCATCATCTGCGGCACCGCTACGATGCTGTTTTAACCACGGCAGAAACTGTTATTGCCGATGATCCCCGGCTTTCGGTGCGCGATATGCCCAATATCCGCAAGCAGCCGGTCAAAATTGTTCTCGATCGCCGCTTTCGCCTGAATGTGGACCGTTACTACCAGCTTTTTCAGGATGATACGCCGGTCTGGATTGTGACCTCTCCTCAGGGCGAGGCTTCCGCCAATGCGCAGAAGGCAAGAGCCAAAGGCGTCAAGATTATTTCCATCGAAGAGTGTGAAGGCCAGCTGCATTTAAAGTCGATGCTGACGGCGCTTGGCGAACAAGGCATTGGCAGCCTGTTTGTGGAAAGTGGCGGAATGCTGGCGACTTCGTTGCTCAACTCCCACCTGGTCAACAAGCTTTACCTCTTTTTTGCGCCCAAAACCCTGCGCGATTCCATGGCGAAACCGGCCTTTGGTCATGCCTTTCAGCTGGATTTGCCGGAACAACCCCAGTTGGAAATTCTTTCCACCCGCCAGTTGGAACACGACTGGATGCTGGAAGCGCGTCCTTTCCGGCCCAAAATCGTTGCTCCCACGCCAGGGAAAGCCTGATAAATAGATATTTTTTATGCAAAAAATTTCAGAAATAATGCAACAGCATTATGAAAGAAAATTTAATGAGCATGGCGCTACCCCTTTAGGCGTCGATTGGGGATGCGAAGAATCGGCTCATTTACGCTATAAAAATATGTTGGCGCTGTTACCAGAAGAATCTACCCAGGAAAACCCGGTCACTCTTTTGGATGTGGGTTGTGGCTATGGTGGCTTATATCAGTTTAGTCAAAGTGAAAAGCGCAATATAGCCTATACCGGACTGGATATTTGTGGCGATATGATCGCGTTTGCGCAAAAAAACTATCCCAATGCCACGTTTCAACAAATGGATTTTTTCAATCTTCCTTCAACTGAAACCTATGATTATGTGCTTTGCAATGGCATTTTAACCCAGAAATTAACCGCTACTATTCGCGAAATGGATATTTTCGCCAACCAGCTGATAAAAAAGATGTTTCAAAACGCTCGCCGGGGGATTGCCTTTAATTTGATGAGTACACGGGTAAATTTCATGGTGGATAATTTATATTACAGAAATCCCATTGAACTTTTTGCGTATTGTTTTACAGAACTTAGCCCTAAAATAAAACTCGATCATGCTTACCCACTTTATGAGTACACAATTTACCTTTATCACGAGTGAGAGCGAAGGGAATCTTGATTACTGTGTGAGGACTTCTTGTAGGTGAGTGCGTAAGATGTCTACCGTATCCGGTGGGAGGGGGTATGAGCTTTCTTTATCAAAGGCCCAGAGCTCAAAGGCGGCAAGCCCTTGATGAATGAGCATATCCAGACCGTTGATGGCGAGTAAATCCTGACAATAGCCGCTCTCTATGGCATGGCGCATGAGTTGAGTTTCCAATGGGCGGTAGATCAAGTCGTAGATAAATCTTACAGTGTCTTGCGCCGTCTGATTTTGAAGCAGGGCTCTTAAATCGTTCAACGGAAGCGGACTGGCTTGTGTTTCCGGCCACATTCCGACGGGGGTGGTATTAATAATGCCTTGCACATTGGGTAATTTTGCAATGGCATCCAGCGTTACCCAATCGAGATGGGTTTGTGTTTGATAAAATTGCTTCATGGCGCTCATGGCGGCGATAAAGTCAGCTGCTTTTTCCGGGTTTCGCAAGGCAAGCGTTAAACGAGCCACACCTTGTTGGATCAGACCTGCCGCCACGGCACGGGCTGAGCCGCCTGCTCCGAGAAGCAATACATGCATGGAAGGCAATTGCGTAAGCACCGATTCAGGGAGGCTACGGATAAAGCCAGTGATATCGGTGTTATAGCCTTTTCGTTGAGGTAAAAGGGGCGTGGATGGAGGCGAAGGAGAATGCTCGAAGACGATGGTGTTAACGGCGCCCAGCATGCGGGCTTCCGGACTGATCCAATCGAGGTGCGGCAAGATGGCGACCTTGTAAGGAATCGTCACATTGAGGCCCCGTCCGCCCTGGGCTGCGAACGAAAATAAATGTGCTTCCAATCCATCGGCAGACAGCTCGTAGGGAAGATATTCTCCAGCTAAACCGGCCATCTCGAGGAGATGTTTCTGAAAGACAGGCGATAGCGTATGCTTTAGCGGAAAGCCGATAATGCCCAGCTTTAGAAAGGCATTCGGGTGGTCTCGCGTGTTAATGGGCACGGGTATAACGTCTCGTCGACTTGGAACAAAAACTAGTAGCCGACCTTTTCGTTAATCATCACGCTTTCGGGCGAATGCGCATCCGGGAAGAATTGGCGGTGCAGGGCGCGCACGGCTTCTTCGGCCTGGGTTTTATCCACGAGGCAGCTAATCTTGATTTCCGATGTAGAAATCATCTTGATGTTGATGCCTTGGGTCGAAAGCGCTTCGAACATCTCCGCTGCGATGCCGGGACGGTCGATCATGCCAGCGCCGACGATGCTGACTTTAGCGATATCGGTATCGGCAGCGATTTGTTCTGCGCCGATTTTTTCTTTG
>FTJC01000010.1_pt1 | contig 10637 bp, 9 predicted proteins | sample 1658351 | NCBI WGS metagenome assembly FTJC01 (sample SAMEA3914818, study PRJEB12502) | metagenome | biome: forest; material: soil | place: Canada | collected 2010-06-26 | depth 0.1 m | reverse complement strand
AGCCGCACGGCGCAACAGGCCTAACCCTTATGCCTTTTCTAACGCTTCGCAATTCAACTAGCATCATCTCGTCCCGCATCCCGCAACAGGGACTTGAAGCGGTGATTAAATTCAGCCGGGCGTGGACATTGACCCAGGTGGATGAATACCTGTTCACGGTAGCCGCTCCCTCTACCGCCATCCAGGCCGGGGAAAAATACGATCTCTGGGCCGACCAGCGACTGCAAATGCGTTTGGGTACCTGCTACGTCATTAATCCCGGCGGACGTTCCGTCAAAAATCATCCGCTGGCTCCCGGCGGCCAGGAAATCATTCTCTACGATGTACAGGCCATTGGCCCGACGACGTTCCTGAAACGAAAACTCATGAACGTGCAACGTTCCAACATAACATTGGGCCAACTCGCCAAGGAAGTGTTGCTGAAAGTCGGTACCGACTACGGCCTGTCTATGGACACCAGCTACATTCAACCAGTCAACACGGTCGTCAATGTCGATTATGTTGGAATGACGGCTTACGATATCTTCGAACGGCTGCGCGAACTTGGAACCGCCTATTACGTGGATGACGATTATGTTTTCCACTTCTTTGAATCTGAAGGTGAAGTGCTGGGCTATTCCTGGGACGATTATACAGCCTATCTCAAGGAACTACCGTTGAACCAGGATATTTCTGAATTGCGGAACGCGGTGAAAATCACGGGTGCGGACAAAGTAAAACAAGCGCCAGATCTCACCATTGTCGGCACCGGCGATCTCACGACCGGCCTGGATTATAACTTGCCGCACAACGTGAAGTTTTCCGATGACCTCTTGCTGGAAGACTGGACGGGCATAGACGAATCGGCCTGGCTGATTGGCGACAGCAAAGACAGCACGAGCCCTCTATCGCCAGACGGCTCCCGTATTTTCCTCGGTAACTCCGCTATTCACCTGGACGGCGGCGACGGGAACCAGGGGCCGAATATTATCCAACGCCGGACGCCTTCGGAACGCATGGAAGGCAACGCCATTGTGCAGACTATGAGTTTCGGAAATTTCGGCGATGGTTACGTGCTGGCTTACAGCGACGGGAACGGCGGCGCAGATATTAATTTAATGGGCTTCTACCTGCAAACTGACGGCTCGTTAATCATCCAAGAAAAAGGCATAACGACAACCCCGAGCCCGACCATCCAATTAAAACGCTCGTTTGGCGAAGAGGACAACATCGGCATCTCCAGTATCAGCGGCGACCGGAAGACTTTCAACATCTCGAGCGGATTGGGCGCATTTTTCGAAATCGGAGACTCCATCCTGCTTTTCGGCAATTCCGTGGGCCTGATAGACACGACCATCACGAATATCACTACCGATACGCTGACCATCCAAGATGCCATCCCCAACGGCGATACCAGTGATGCAAAACTCTCCCGACTGGCTCCCTACCGCCTGATTATTCAAGTCAAAGAGGCTGGGTTTATTTACAAGGTCCAGGGCCAGGACTACGGAGAGTTAAACGGTACGATTTATACGACTATCGCCGAAACCAGCGGCGACACCACCGAGTTTTTGTATGCGGTTCCCGCCGCGCCCAAAGATGAAACTTGTGTTCTCGACATCGAGGACACGTTCGTTAATCCGGCAGGCGGAATCACCTTCACCCGTGACGGAGAAACGCTACTCGTGGCACCGGAAGACCAGGGCCAGAGCTTTGATTTCCCCGTGCTGATTCGCCCTGCTGACCCGCGTCGTAACCCGCCCTTGTTTCGCTACCGGCCACAACGTTTCATTGCCACTGTGAATGGAAACACCGCTACCCTAACCGTTATCCCGGTAAGCGAAGACAACTACAATCAAATCCTGGTTGGCGACCGCCTGCTGATTAACAAACAGGAAACCTTCGTGACCGACAAATTAACCGCCCCTTTCAGAATCCAAATCAGTCCGGCATTGTCCGGCGCACCGACAGACGGCAGTTTCATCTTTGTGGGAACTACCGCCGCAGCCGAAGGGCAAACCGGCATTTTGAAGTACAGCTACCCCGTTTCCAACCGGCGTTTCCTTCGGGACGATGATTCGATTGCCTTGTACGGGATGAATGAGGATGAGCCGATTAACGATTCCACCTTGAAGACTTCAGATGACATCATGGCCCGTTGGGAAGCGTTTAAACAAGCCAAAGCCCGACCGAAGATAGTTGGGGCGACCTCGTTCCAATTCAGCCCCTTCTTGACCGTGTAAACCGCCATGCCACAAGCCACGCTGTCTACCCGTTTCTCGGTGATCGGATCCAATACGGTTCGAAAACTCTTTCCCAAGGAATACCCGCTTCCCCGGCCCGGTCAGTGGATCTTTGTGTCCTCTGACCGACAGGGTATTACGACGTTTCTGGCGCAGATTACCAGCGTTTCCATAGCCACCATCGACGGTATTCCTGATTTATACGACGTTTCCATCGATCTCAACCGGATTGCGCCCAAAGAAGAAATCCTTTTTGCCCGGCTGGCTCGCCGACAATTTGATCTCACGGAACGCGAAGGCGATGCCCTGGAGCCGTTGATTTTTACCGAAGCAGTCAGCCGGGAAGAAGAGTTCAACCATTCCGCCACGACGCCCGAACCCTCTTACTCCAATGTGAACTATTCCGGCGACGAATATTCAGGACAGTAGACCATGCAGACAACCGAAACGCTCCGAAAACGGGGCGAACTCAACGCGTATTTAATTGATCCAGCCTGGAAAGGGAAATTCCCTTCCTTGCTTCCCAAAAACCAATGGCCGGTTCTGGAGCATTTGTTTCAGAAGAAAAATCAAATCACCACGGCAGGTCAGCTATACAGCTACCAACATGGCTTTAACTTCGCGTTTATTGCAGGTGGGACGGGAACGAATACCCCCACGCCGTCGGATGGCTTCCTGCAAGCAGAACAACAGCGCTTTGAGATTTTCGACGTGGTATTTACGCCCGGTGAGATTAACGCGTTTGCGGAAATCCCGCCCAGTACAGGGAATTTAACCTGGCAGGAATGGGGCGTTTTTCTGGATGACGCTACCAATGCGGCTGGTTCGGGCACGATGTACAGCCGCCTGTTGCAGACATTTACCAAAACCTTGGGAACCAGCGTGTTATTGACGTACACGCTGAGGGAGACAATTTAGCTATGACTATAACTATTCTTTCCACACAGAATTTAACGGCTGGCTCTGCAACGGTCAGTGTCAGCGATACGCCGTCCGGGACATTCAATACCTCCCGTCTCACGGTAGCCGACACCACACCGGGCATTACCGGCGGTCAGGTCACAATTACCGAAGGTGGCAACACGGAAACCAAGCGAATTATTTCTGTCACCAACGGCACCCAATTTGTCGTAGAATTGCTCACTAACGTCTATACGACGGCGGCAATCGTTACGTTTCTGGGCTTTACCAACCCCGGCGATCCCAAAGGGCAAACATTAGTTTCCGGGGCGAGCGGGCTTATGCTCAACGGCAGTAAAAACCGCGCCGAAAACTTTTTTAATACCTACGCCAAGGACTTACTGACACTCTGGCAGAAAGTCGTTGATAAAACAGACGGGAAGCTCACGTCGCCAGATCTGGAATTAAAAACGGATGCTACTTCAGGTGGCGATCGCAGCTTGAAGATGTGGCTCACGGGTAGCACCTGGATTCGATTCCTCTGGGACAATACCGCTGGTAAATTCAAGCTAACTGACCAGACTGGGACGCTTCAAAAACTCCAAGTCGCCGATCCGGCTGCCAGTGGGGATGCCGCTACCAAAAATTATGTAGACACCACTGTCTCGGCATTAACACTGCCCAAACGCTATTTCTACTCTGGTAAACCCACGCGCACGGGCAATGCAACGTTCACTGTCACCGATGTCGATTGTCTTGATCACGGTGAAACGTTTCGGATTCAGAAGACCGGCACCTTGACCCTGGACCTGACGACGCTTGGCACCGGTGGCCTGCTTTCATCCCAGGTATCGGATGCCTTGCCGGGAACAATTAGCGTCAGTAATGGATCGCCGACTGTAACCGGCACCAGTACCCAATTTACTGATCCGGTGAACGGATATAAACCGGGCGACACAATCACCACTAACGGCAACCAAATTCGTTTGGTCACGGTGGTTAACTCAAATACCTCGTTAACGGTATCCACCAATTTTTCTTCCAATGAAAGCGGCGTGGCGCATAAACGGAATGCGGCCACAGTAACCGGCTCTGCACGGTTAAATTTATATGTTCTCAGTGCAGGGAAAGCGAACGCTACCTTCCTGGGCGCATCGCCACGTAATGTGGCCAAAGGCGACACAATGGTCGATTTACCTGTAGTCGCCAAAACCGGTACCGTGTCCATTTCCAACGGTTCATCGACCGTGACGGGTTCTGGTACGTCCTTTACCAGCGAATTGGAGGTCGGTTGGACCATTCGTGTAAACGGTGAAGTCCGCACGATTACCAATATTGCCAGCAATACCAGCTTATCGGTGGATCAGACGTTCACAACGACCGGCAGCGGTCTGGCTATTGCTTTGTATTACAAGTATTACCGGATGCTGCCGTTTGGGATTCCAATTTTATCTTCCGGCAATTTAGCAAAGTGGAATATCAGTGGTTGGCCGAATGCGCCGTATGTTAGCTATCCCGATTACGATGGCACCAGCAGCTATTTCATCGCCTCCACCAATTTGACCAGCGAGCAAACAAAGAATTTGTGGAATCTGTCCAACCTTTCGCTCGTTCCATCCATGGCGGGGCGATTCCCCGCATCTCTATTTTTCAGCAAAACGGGCGGCTCTGTGCCTACCAATGTCAGCGGCATTGTCGCCGGGGTCACGGGGAGCAGCCTCTCCTCCGGAACACTCCAGGAGTTCACGACGACTGGCCCAACATTCAACTATATCCAGGGACGTAGCTTTCTGGATCAGGATCTCGATGCTTCCGGCAACCTGTATTACAAATCAGGCGATACCAATCTGACCGTCGGCATTGATACCAAAGGCTATTACGTGACTGAATGGAAATAGGTCATATGGATCTCGAATTTTTGAAAACCATTGCGAGCGCCACAGGCGCATCTGGGCTCATTGGGGCTGGTGTTTGGAAACTGGCCATGCGGGTTTTCGACACATTTAAGCACCAGCAGGACATGATTAATAAATTGCACCAGGAGAATGCGGAGCGGCTCGAAAAGCGTGCCAATCACTTGGAGTCGAAACTGGAAGATTGTGAAAAGAAACACGAGGAGGTCAACAAGTCGATTCTGCAAATGCGCGAAGATAACGGGCTTTTGAAGGGAAAGATGCAAACGCTGGAATTGTTCTCCAGTAGCCAGCAGAATAATTTACCGAAACCGCCTGCTTAAAATTATGGCGGATACAGGATGGATTTTACCGGGAACCGGAGCAACCGATCCCCGGCAAGGCGCAGATGGATCGTCAGGCGTTCCCGCTGCGTGGTCAGTGCCTTCAAATGCAACCACCAACAACGGGACGTTCGCCACCGCCAGCGGCAACGATGACGGCACGGCTTTACTGAAGCTCACCAACTTCGGCTTCAGTATTCCCAGTACGGCGCGTATAGACGGCGTTGAATTCCGGTTTAACCGACGGACGCAGAATAATACCGGGAACGAAAATGATCAGTATGTGATGCTGATCATGGCGGGCAACCCGGCTGGAGACAATAAGGCCAGTGTGACTAATTGGCCGACTACGGCCACATTAAGCGCTTCATATGGTGACGCCACCGACACTTGGGGCTGTCCGCTCCTGCCAGCGGATGTCAATGACAGCAACTTTGGCGTCTGTATTTCAGCCAAGGCCTCCACAGGCACAACCAAACTCTCCGAAGTCGATTACGGCGAACTGAAGGTTTATTACACCGACTTTGCCTATGACACGATGGCCGAAGCCAGTTCGTCGGCAAGCACCAATGATGGAGCCTTTGGTTCAGCCGGTTGGAGTGGCGGTAGCGGTGTTACTAGTTCCAACGATACCCGTTCCACGGTCAGCACGGACTCTTCGGCAGATATCAGCCAATACCTGAAGTGTTTGAACTACGGCTTCAGCATCCCGGCAGGTGCGACGATTCTGGGAATTTCCGTTATTGTCGAAGGGAAATCTCAAACCGCTTCCGGCAGCACCAACCTTTTTGATAATCGGGTGCGACTGGTCAAGGGCGGCACAATTCAATCCACGGATAAAGCTAAACCAGAACGTTGGTTTAAAAGCACATCCGGCGGCGATGCCTTACGCATTTACGGTTCCAGTTCCGACTTATGGAGCGGAAGCTGGACGCCATCCGATATTAACAGTTCAACCTTCGGGGTGGTCATAGCCGTTAAAACGGACACGGCCACCAATCTCACGGCGGGCATTGACCACGTTCGCATCCGGGTCTTCTATAAAATCCTGGTGAAAGGCTCGTCCAATCTGACAGGAAGTGAATCCCTGTCAGGAATTGCGAATCGAATTGTTCATACTTCCTCCAATATCAGTGGTACGGCGACTTTAGAAGCCAGCGCCACAAAGTTAAAACAGGCAGTATGCTCTCTAAGCGGCAGCGGGACATTGACTGCCACACCAGGCGGCACGGTTCGGGCCACGTGTGCTTTGAGTGGCATCGCGTCGCTACCCACAAGTGCTCGGAAAATTCTCCATGGGAGCGCTACCATTGCCGGTACTGGCCTCCTGACTGCCTCGGTAAAAACCCGCGCTTCGGCCATCTTAACGGGTAGCAGTGCATTATCTGCTTCTGGCTACACGAAGATTATCGAAACCTACGATGGCCCGACTCCAAGCACGGTCTATTTAGACTGGGTGTGTCCGGAAGGTGTTACTTCCGTTTTCGTAGAGCTTTGGGGGCAAGGTGGTCAAGGAGGAATCAGTGATCCCGATCCTGTTACAGGCTCTGGTGGCGGCGGTGGCGGAAGCGGTTCATATGTCACCTTCCTGGATACCGGATTAATTCCTGGCAAAACGTATCAGCTAACTCCCGGGTATACGGATTACACGACACCCATTTTCAGTACGCAGGCGGTGTGGCTGGGTGAAAGCGGCGCAGCGGAAGCATTCCGAGGAAACCATGCTTCCGGGTCAACGGGCGGGGCAGGTTCTCCAGGTGGCAGTGGTGATTTTGTTCGTCTGGGTTCTTCCGGTGGTAACGGAACTGCGCTCAATGGTGGTGGGGGTGCCGGTAGTCCTGGATTGGATGGCGATGGAGGCAACGGACAGGATGGTGGCGCTGGTGGTTCAGCCGGTGCCGGGGGCGGTGCTGTCGGGGGTGCCGGTGGGGTCGATAGCGGCAACGGTGGGGATGGTGTTACGCCGGGTGCCGGGGCGGGCGGAGGTGGTCGCAACGGAGTGGCTGGCGCGGTTGGCTATGGTCGTGTCAGGCTCACCTATAGAATCACAACCATTAAAGCGTCTTGTACGCTGGTTGCTACTGGTAGCTTGTCGGCTTCGGGGAAACGGAAGCGGCATGCGGCTGCTTCAATTACTGGGTCTGGCACACTCTCTGCTATTGGGAAGCGGCGCGTTCACGGGATAGGCTCCTTAACTGGTACTGGCACGCTCACTGCCATTCCCAAACTACTCAAAAAAGCGGTCAGCGCTTTAACGGCCAGTTGCATTCTTTCAGGCACTGCCCGAGAAGGTGTTTTAATTAAGGCCACGGCGAGCCTGTCGGCTACCAGTACCATTAATGGGGTTGGGCGGCGAATTGTCCATGTAGACGCAATACTGGCAAGTACGTCCAATTTCTCTGGCAGCGCTGGTTTACTACTTCGATTTTCAGCCATATTGTCTGCTCAAGGTAATTTAATTGGAATTGGGGCTTTCCTAATCACTGGCAGTAGCAATCTAACGGCTGCCGGTACACTCCTCTCTGTCGTACATCTGATTCGTTCCGTCCAGGCGCAATTGAATGGACAATCGACGCTAACCGCAACCCCTCATCGTCTGGTTTCAGGCGAAGCCATTCTGCAAGCCGATAGCACCATGCAGGCAAGCGGTCAGGCCATTGTCCATGCGAGCGCCACGTTATCCGCAACCGGTACGTTGCTGGCGTCTTCTCAGGGAATAGTCTTCGCACAAGCCACGCTCAGCGGTTCCGGCTTACTGAATGGCGATGGCCATGTCATTCGTAGCGCCATTGCTTTGCTGGCGGCATCCGTATCACTCACGGGTAATGCAAACCGGATCATTCAGGTAGCCGCTTCTTTGAATGGCATCTTTTCAACAAGCGGCACCGGAAGAATCATTCGGAAGGCCAGTACGGGGCTTTCTGCCTCCAGTGTACTTTCCGCATCCGGCACCCTTCTTAAAAAGGCCAATAGTCAGCTTGAGGCGCAGGGTAGTTTGGAGGCCACCGCTTCCGTTACCCGTTCAGCACAGGCGGTTTTGCAAGGGAGCGCCACGCTCTCGGAAAAGGCACCGAGCCTGGTTCATGCCAGCGCCACGCTCACAAATATCAGCCTAATCAATGCAACCGTACACCGAACCCGGCGAGGCAATGTCGTCCTTTTGGCGACCAGCACACTGAATGTTTCACTGAAACAGACTGTCAAAGGCACTGCAACGCTCTTTAGTTACAGCTCACTTTGGCTCCATTTCCAACCGACTCGCTTGCGGGCTTACAGAATCTTGACCCGTGAAAGCTACGTGGTGAAGACAAGACAGAAAGTCATTGGACGAAAACTACTGTAAAAACACAATGTAACAAGAAGGAGAAGCCATTATGTCACTATCCAACTATCTGGAAGCCAAATTGCTGAATTCCATCCTCCGCAATACCTCCTATGCGGCTGGTGCAACGATTTACTTGGGTTTATTCACGAGCGCCCCTGGCGAGGATGGTTCCGGGATTGAAGTGGGTGGAGGTTCATATGCTCGCCAAGCATTGGCGTCTGCATTCCCGGCGGCGACTGCTGATTCGGTCGCCAACTCCAGCAACATTACATTCCCAACGGCGTCTGCTGCCTGGGGAACGGTTTCTCACCTGGCCCTCTTTGATGGCGATAACCAGAAGAACTTCACCAACAGCAACATTAACACCTCGACGGACGCCATTACGATTACATCCCACGGGTTCACGACCGCCGATGCGGTCAGCATTAGCCGACCCAATGCCACAGGGACTTTCCCCACGGGTATCACGGAAGGCAGTGCTTATTATGCCCGCTCCATTGACGCGAATACCATTTCGCTCCATCCCACGGCTGCCGATGCCACGGGCAACACCAACAAAATCGACATCACGGCGGCGGGTTCGGGAACGTTTTATGTCAACAAAGGCAATATGCTCTGGAGCGGCTCGTTGACATCCTCCAAAAGTATCGGCAATGGCGACACGTTCCAGATTGACGCTGGCAACCTGACCTGCGCCCTCGACTAATGAGTTACCGACGCGAATTCACGATCGAAAAGTCGCCAGCGGAGACGCGAACGTTCACCCTGCCGTTTGAAACCGAAGATCCCACGCTCCTGGATCCGGTCTTATCGGAAGTCGTCGTGACTGCTCAAGACGACTTCACCGGCAATGATGTCACCAGCGTCATCCTTGATGATTCGGTGACATCGTTTGCCGGGAAAGAGGCAACCTTCCGGGTGCGTAACGGGGTCAGCGGCAGGAATTACAAAATCTCTGTCGCTGTCCGGCTGGCGGATGGCGATATCTGGATTGCTGACGGAACGCTGAAAGTGAGTGACAGTTAATGTCGGTCTTTGATATCGAGTTCCGTTACTCCGGTGGCGTGGAAAACAGTGACCCTGGGGAATCCTTCGGCGGGGCGATCAGCAATTTCGCCATTAATGTGGCCAAACCGGAAAACCTGTTTGAGTACATTGCGGAATCGAGTAAAATGATCGGCGCCACCGATGGCGCCACCCCTGGAACCAAGGATTACCGCCTCTTTTACGTCAAAATCCTGCCCGGTGGATCAGGAACTGGCGCCAATGGAAAAATCTGGCTGAGCGCCAACGATGGGATCTCGTCGCTTTCCTACCGGTTGGCCGTAGGCACCAAAAACACCAGTATCGCGAAACCGGCCAATCAGACCATCATGCCCAGCATGACGTTTCAGACGGCTCCCACCAGTCAGGGTAGCGGGCTGGTGCTACCGAATATCGTGGCCGGGGATTATGTCCCGATAGGGATTGAACGTTCAATCAGCGCCACCAATGATCTGCAAACCAACAAAGGGCCGTCGTTCACTGTGTACTGGGATTAAAGAAGGACTTTCCTTTGCCAGGCGAGGGATAAAAGGTTTGGCGTGCGAAGTGACACGTCAGAAAGGAGGGATCATGCGCCGGATTACGGACGCGGCCAAATGGCTGGCTGTGTCTTTGCTCCCGTATTCCCTGTTAAAAACGGTGATTAGCAACCAGGAAAGGATAATGACTACTATGGCTGATATTTTACAAAGGTTGAACCTGATTAACGAGAACCTGGGTTCGGCTACCGATGATCTCAAAGGGGACATTGCCTATTTGAAGGAATTGGTTGCGGCCAATGGCTCAACGCCGGAAATTGATGCCGCGCTTTCGTCCATTGAAGGCAAGGTCACAGGCCTAGCTGGGCTGGCTGCGGAGACAACCGTACCGACTGAGCAACCTCCTGCCGAAACTGTGGATAACGGTTCCG
>FTJC01871685.1_pt1 | contig 10684 bp, 8 predicted proteins | sample 1658351 | NCBI WGS metagenome assembly FTJC01 (sample SAMEA3914818, study PRJEB12502) | metagenome | biome: forest; material: soil | place: Canada | collected 2010-06-26 | depth 0.1 m | reverse complement strand
GCCGCCGCAAACAACACATTCCCCCCGTCAAAAACACCCGTGGGTTTTCCGTTTAAAGTATTTAACACCCCCGAAGCAACCAGCGTCGGCGGCGTCCCCACTCCCCCCTGAGCCGCATGCTTCCCGTTCCCGCTCTGGTCATACCATGTGCGAATCACCCCGTTGCTGTTGCCGACAAACTTCAACAAGCCCACAACATCCAGCTCGTTCCCACTGAATCCAATATCCATCTCCACACTGTCACTGGAGCGGCGAACCCGAATCGCCGCCCCTTTATAGCCACGACTTAACCGCCGCAACCCATACGCCACGGCGGCCCCCGGCACTCGGTCCAGAAGCACTAACGGCGCATCCAATACCAACCCGCGACGCGGGCCAATAAACACAGGCATCTTTTTTCTCCTTCGCTGTGATTACAACGCGTCCACTAATCCCGCAACACTTCGGCGGTCAACGTGAAGCTTTCGGCACTGGCGGGTGTATACGCCGCACGCGCTTCAATCAACGCGTAAATATTCCGCGTCCCCGTACTCGGATCCGCTATAAACGCCGACCCGACACTCGGTACGCCGAATCCCTTGGCACCATCCGAAAATGCCTTGTCCATCGTGATATCGACTGAACCAATGTACGTACTTTCAGTCGTCAGCCAGGCTCCGTTATCCCCGTTCGTTAATGTCGGCAACGCCTTATACAAATGCACCCGGAATTGGGCATTGGTTAAGGACGTCCCACTCTTCTTCAGCCGTAAACGCGGAATCGTCACGTACGTGTCATTCGCCCGGGCTACCTGGAGAGTCAATGGCGTCACACTGCCTGCAGTGACATTGTTGGCGACTAAATCCCCCACCGCATACGCCGTGGTATCGGCTGGACGCGTGAACGTATCCCCCACGATTATGCTGTGCCCGCTCACCGAACCCAGATGGCTCTCTCCCGCCGCTGGCGCCACAGGCAACGGGTTGGACGTACTGACATCCGTCGCCGAACCATCCACGCCAAAAGCCGGTTTCACCCGTTGATACAACACCCCTCCCACGTCATCGCTGGCAATACTGACATTTGAACCAGTCGCCGGTTTGACCAAAATATTATCTGCCATGACTTTTTCTCCTTCTTAATAAGCAGTTACGCGTACTTCGCCGATAACGACACCTTCCCGGTCACACCAGAACCCCCGTCCGCCAATGTCGCCGACAACCCTTCCCCTTCCTGCGTGATAAATCCCGCCAAAGGCAGTGAATCCGGCCCGCCGGAAAGAATATCCACATCGCAGATGGCCACCGATTCAGCCGTTTCCGGCGTCTGCAACAAAGCCAATAACAACCCCAAGGGCTCTCCTGGAGTCCCGCCGCTCACCCTCGACACAATCAGACGACCCCCTGTCGGCTGCTGCGAATAAGAAAAATTCACAACGACACCTTCCAGTTGCGCGCCCGTTAAACCGTCAATGGTCGCTATCGCCGCCGCATTTGTCGCGGATGCCTGGACTGGATCAATGAGCATGCCCTATACCCCTCCCGATTGTTTGGGAACTGTAAAAATTTCCATCGCCTGAACTTTTCCTTTCAACACCCCGTTGTCTTCGCGAAGCTGCCCAATCTGCCGGTGGACCTCATCGTGTTTCTTCTCGCAGTCATCCAGTTTGGATTCCAGCCGCTCCGCCCGCTTCACCGCATATTCCGTGGTTTTCGTGTGCAGCCGGTTAATCTCTTCCTGCTGGCGGATAAACGTATTCAGCGCGCCCATGATCACTTTCCAGACGCCAAAGCCCACAATGCCGGAAACGCCACTGGCGCTCACCACCATCTTCAACATTTCCAAATCATTCTCCATTGGGAAATCTCCCCAACATCTCGGCCCGAATGGCTTCAACCTGGGCATCCTGCGGAAGCTGTGCCTCTTCAATCAACGCCTTTGTCGCTTCGATATCCCCAGCTTTCAAGGCTTCCACCCCAGCCGCCTTCAAAATAAACAACTGTCCCCGCACTGAAGCCGGGACAATCGCCGCAAACTGACGAATACCTTCCAGAAAAATGCCTTCCAGAACATCTGCCAGGCTCGGCACTGGCCTATCCGGTTCGGATAGGACCGGCGATATGAACACACCGTTGCTTTCATCCCAGCCATCCCCAATAGCCACCGCAGGCTGAACGCTGACATCAATCAGAATGTAGCCTTCCGGCTCCCAGGGAGATTCTCCATCCCACAAGGCGATATTCTCTACCACGCTGTTTGCAATCAACGCCATCCGTTTCATATCAATAAAACTCCGTCACGATAATGATTCCAGGAGCACCCGCACCGCCCGCTTTCCCAGTGGCTGAATTCGAAAGACCACCACTGCCGCCGCTCCCATAACCATTACCGTCCTGACCCACCCCATTGCCATTTTCAGCTTGAGAGAGGGTCACACCCCCTCGGCCAAAGTAGGAGTCACCCCCTCGCCCTGCATAACCCACCGTTCCGGAAAGCCGGATAGCAGGCCCGGATGATCCGCCCCTGAACTTAATATCCGCCGTGCTGCCGGAAAGCGAAAATCGAGCCGCATCCCCCAACCCGTCAATAAGCGCTGACGTGCCGCTTGCCTGAGGCGTTCCGGCTGCATCGCCCCCTTTAATCGTGAGCGTGGATCCGGTCAGTCCCGTTCCAATGGCAATATCGCCACCACTGCCCCCGGAGCCATTGGCCGCCACACCCCCGCTACCAGCGGCGCCCATCGTAATGGACACCGTGAAGACATTGCTCATATTGACCAATAGTTCATGATATTCCCCAGCCGCGCCACCCTTACCCACAACGACCTGGGAAGAGGTCGCCTGAGCGCCAGAGCCACCACCACCCGGCGCCTGAATCTGCCAAAGCGCCCGAATACACCCGGCCGGCTTCGTGTAAGTACCCGACGAGGTGATCACCTGCCTCGTCACTCCCTGCAAAGAACCGCCCGACGCCCTTTGATACTGTACACACCGCCAGTAATTATTCGAAGCATCCTCACACCGAAATGTCGCCACATCCCCCGCCACCGTCGTGATATTCGCTCCACCCGGCAGAATCAGACTCGTGGCGTTGTGCGTTAATATCAACACCGCATTGAACTTCAGTTGAATAACCCGCCCCGCCCTCAACTGCGAAGACTGTGAAAATGCTGTCACCGTCGTGGTCCCGGTGACAGCAAAATACCCGCCAGTCGAAGGAATGGCCAAAGTTGCCGCCGAGGTGATATTCGACCCCTGTTCCCAGGTTTTCGCGATATCCGACCACGCCACTGCCTGATTCACCCCACCAGACAACACCGGAAACAACGCGGTCCCCGGTATGTTAGTCACCGTAGTTAAATCACTGAATTTCTTATCCGTCACAACACACCTCTAACTCGTCACCAGTCCAGTGAAAACAACCCATTTCGACTGCCCACTGATTTTGGTGATTCCGGCCAACGCCCGGTTAATCATCGACCCGTCCGCCTTTACCAGAATGAATGAACCCCAAATGCCATTGGCTAGGTCATCCTGGATATTCCAGCCGACTTTATACGGATTCCCATCTTCCGATCGCGTGATTTCCAGCGACGCATCCGCTTCATATATCACTCCGGAATAACTGGTCTCGCTATCCGACGGAAGCGTGGTCTGACTCGTAATCACCAGGTGATCAATCGTGGGATACACTGCATTGGCCATCGCCAGCTTCTGCGACGCCATCAGGAGATTTTTAGCGACTTGTGGCTGGCTTATCCCCGGAATTCGCTCGAAGGGATTTCCTCGCGCCAGCCAGGCTCGAATCCGTGCCGTATCCCATCCGGGAACACCGTCCCAGATTTCAAACATGCCAACATGCTGTAAAATCTCGTTCATACCCGCATCCTAACGGGCCTGTTTCGAGCACGAATTTATTCTGAAACGAACCGGTCCCCAGATTCAGTAATCAAATAATTCCCGTCTTCCGTGATGAGATAAAACGGTGGCTCAACCACGGTAAAACTATCCACCGCCATCGCTGTCTCAGTGAAATTCACCTGTTGAATCTGGGTCACGCTGTCATCCGTAACCCCGTCATCCAGGACCAGACGGCCCGCATTCGCCAAGGTCCGCTTTTGCAGAATCTGAGAGAGTCGGTCCACTGTCCCCGCCGTAATCCGCTGCTTGTAAATACTGCTCCCATCCGCTTTCTGTGTCCCAGGCACTTCCTGTAGCTCCACACGCTGGATTTCCAAATCCGGCACCTCCGGCAATAAACTTTTCAACGTTTGGCCAACACCGCACCGTTCATCCAATGCCGTGTTTGTAGCAATCTCCACGGTACAGGCCGGTTGACTCACCGCCTCCAAAATCGAATTGACCTGCGATAAGGCCTGCGCTTCTGTCAACGGCGACGGCAATAATTCCAACGAATCCAACGCCCGACCGCCTAACCGAATCAGCTCCTGTTCTGTTTCCAAACCAGTTAATGCATGCCCGCGTACCCGCGCCAAACCCCGCATACTGTTTGGATCCGACGCCCGCACATGCTGGCGCTCCCGCTCCTTATATCTTAATTCCAACGTCGTCCCCGAGGCCCACAAGCCTTTCGTATCCGGGAAAAAATCCAACTGGAAATGAGATCCTACCTTCCGCACAATGCAATCGATATCCGGCTCCTGCGAATCTACTTCTTGTGTCCCGATATGCAGATAACGAGAACTAATGTTTCCCGTAATTGGCGGTGGGTTTTTCATAGAAAATTGCGTGATCGTCGCTACCAGAGATGTGTTATTCAACCAGCTTAATTGGTGAATACATAACGCCACCCCATAATCCGGCTTATCCAATGCAACCGATGTCTGCCAGGTCTGGGTATCCGTGTACAGCGTCGTCCAATCCCGTCCGTTGATATCCCCATACGAGCCGCCTTTAATCTGCAACGTCATCTTCGGCAACGTTCGCACCCGGTAACCCACAGCCGGTGTGTAAGCCGTCGTTGCATACGTGATATTACTCCCCGATTTGGTTATTTTGCGGATTTCCGGCGGTTTGGAACTCCCCCGGGTGAAAATCTCCACAATGTCGTTGGTGGTGAAATTCGTGGCGCTGCTCAGTGTACAACCCGTGGATGAAATCCCACTGGAGATTGTCGTTTCAAAGCACTGCATAAACAGACGCAGGCTGTAAGTCGCGATATCATAACTCCACGCGACGGGAAAATGCGTCACCCCATTTTGAATATAGGTAATCCCACTCGGCGTGAACCAGACGCCAAACTGCACCCGGGAAATGGACAACCGGTGCACTTCCACCAGATCGCCTGCTTGCGGCGCATTGGATAACGGACCAAAACCCGCTGTGGCAATGGTGATTGTCCCCGTTCCGGTACTGTCTACCCATCGGGTTTCGCCGTTGACCGTAATCAGACAGGGGAACCAGAATACCGGCGGATCGCTCTGATCCACGATCTGAATCACTGTGGTGGTGGAGCCAGATGCGACTACGGTCTGAATGGTATTTTGATCAAAAATCCCCAGAATCATCCCGTAGCCTTTTTGATTCACCACAATCTCTTTCGCCATGAGAATCTGGCCTTCCTGGCCGGTGAACGGCTGTAACGCTGCCGGGTTGGTTAATCGTCCCACCGGGTTTCCCCCCGAAGGATAACTGGCGCTAATCGACGCCCCATCCAATAAGTGCAAACCAGGAACACCGTTGACTTCCCCTTCAATCACAAAACCATCCGCCGCATTAAAGCCCGTAGGTGGATTGGGATTGTTTACGTCATAATCCAGAAACTCATCGGCCAGCGTCCCATCCGCAAAGTCGTCGTAAAACAATGTGGCCTCTTCCAAAGAAGAAGGCTGTCCCGCCAACGTCACCGAACTCTTGAGGAACGCCTCATCCGATACGGTTGATTGCACATGGAAATCCGGCGCCCGCCAATGCTCCAGATAAAAAGGCAACAATACGATATTGTACGTTTTATCGTAATCCAGCCGAATCGTCACCGCTTGGTCGTCCTTATTCCCCAGCCCGTCAATATAGGCTTGACTCAAGGTGATCGGCGCAAAAGAATTTACGCACTGCCGAAAGAAAATCGACCCGCCCGTGTGTGTGTTGCCAATGTAAAATTCACTCCCTGGCCACAAGCCGGATAAATCAAAACCTATCTGCGAAAAACGTCGGAAGTTGGCCAGGCGAATATAATCCATCTTCGGGGAATTCACCGTGTCAATCTCGCCCATAGCAAGCGTCGTCCACTTGGAACGCAGGTAATCGATAAACGATCCCGCATTGACATTCACAAAAGGCAACTCGTCGATGCCAATGGAATCCGCCTCCCACTGGTAGCCTTGGGCTTCAATAATCCACTCGTAAACTGGAAGCCCTCCATACGTTTTTGCCCGCATAACCCGCTGGGACGAAACAATCACGCCTGCAAAAAGCGACGTCGAATTATCCGCCGAATCGAAAATCGTAATCCGGTTCTGAGCCACCACATCCGCCATCTGGCCATCATAATCAAATAGCGATAAATCCTGGCCGTAGACCTGCCCCGTGCGCCCGCCAGTCTGCCGGTCATCCGAAAAAACAAAAGGCGGGGACTGATTACGATAACCTGTGTAGTCGGCGTTATAATGCCGGACAATGGCCCCCATTTCAGGAAGCCTAGGCAATGGATTCACCAGCCGAATATCCGAACCGCTCACCAATTCAATCACGCCTTTTTGCTTTCCAATCACAACAGACTGGCCTGCACTGAAACTGCTGGTCGAAGTCAGCGTCACAAGCTGGGTGCTGTCGGCGCCGACAACGGTTGTGGTTGTGCTATTCGGCGCACCCGCCAGACGAGCGGTGATTTCATCCACCGTGCCAATATAAATCTTTAAGGTCATGTTACATTAGCTCCATATGCCTTGCGGAAAAACGAATCCAACTGCCGGGTAATTTCCTCACTGGTGGCTTTAGGGTCATTGGCTCCGTTCACGATAAATTGCAAATTATTGGTTTGTAGAAACTGCCCAAGCCTGCTTAAAAGCTGGTTAGAACCTAGCGAATCCGCGCCAATCCCAGCCTGCTGCATCCCTTTTAATTCCAGAATCGTTTGCGCAATCTGCTGATCCAGCGCGGATAGTTTATCCGCCTTCTGCTGCTCCGGCGAACGAAGTCGTGTAAATACATTGGCGTTGGCGATATCATCCCGTTGCAACAACAAATCCCGCAAGTTCTGGGTCTTAGTTTTAAAATCATCCTGCTCCTGTTGCAAAAGCTGCTGCCGCTTCAACGACTCCTGTTCCAGAATGGCCGTCTTCGCCTGCTCACTGTCCTTGTACTGGTCCAGCAACAACTGGGTATCGTATTCAATCTGCTTCATCGCCGCCTGACGCTCCAATGCCGCTTTCTCCAAAGGCTTCGCGTCGGCTATCGCTATCTGGTCTTTTAACTGCTCATTCTGGTGGGCAATATCTTTCAAGAAGTTATCAATGGCGGTTTTGCGCTGCTTAATCAGATCGTCAATCTGGGCCATTGCCGCCCGCTTCGCCTTCATCCCATCCGAACCCTTCCCCTCCATCCCACGTGCGGCCTGCAAACGACGGGCCATAAGGTCGTTGAGGTTATTGGCGTCTGCCCCGTTCACCACTTTATCCAGAAAAGGCTGCAATTCATTCTGGTGGTACGCGGCGCGTTCGGCTTGTCTGTTTTTCCCACCGCCCATAATCCCTGCAATGCCGCCAATCGTTCCACCAATCGCCGCGCCTAAAATCGTACCCACCGGACCCAGCACAGAACCGGCCAGCGCCCCAATCGCCATCCCTCCGCCCATCCCGGCCAAGGCGCCGCCGAATTTACCGAATTTTTGCCCCGATGCTTTTCCGACCTGGTAACTTCCAATCGCACCAGCAATCGGCGCCAGAATTTTACTCAACCCGGCAAACCGGGAACCGTTCACCGTGGGCGTGTTAGATACAGCGCCCTGCAACGTCAACCCAGGCGTTGCCGCCGTGGCGTTCTGAAACGAATAATCCAATTCGCCTTCCTGCAAGCCCATGGAGGACAAGCTGCCGGAAGAAATACCCCCATTCCCCGATATCCGGTTCACCCAGTTTCCTACCCAGTCCGATAAGGCCAAGACCGGTTTGCTTTTCGCCAGGCCTGCTGCAATCGCATTCGCCAGCGTATCCGCCACCAGGTTGTACATGTTCTTGACGAAGTTCTTAATTGCCACAAGAGGGCCACTTCCCGTGAATGCGTCTTTAATCGCACCAGCAATCGAATTCTGCAACTCCCCTTTAAAATCCCGAGCCGCCTGGGCTAAATCCTGCTTGCGCTGACGCTTCACCTGATCCGATTCCGCCGCCGTGTCCGCCAGCACCGATTCAAAACGCAGGTTCTCTTTCGCACGATTGGCTAAAAGGTCTTTCACCCCATTGCTGTTGTCATCCGGCCCGAATAATTCCCGACGCTTGGCGATCTCGTCATCCAGCAAACGAATCGTTTCGTCATGCGCCTGCTGTTCTGCGTTGAGCTTGTTCTGGATATGCTCTTCCAGACGGTCGTAATACTCATTAATCGTGAGCATCCGGTTCTGGTAACTTTGCTGTTCCGCGCTGGCCTGCTCGTCTTCCGCCTTCATTGCCTGTTCTTTGTAGAATTCGGAACGCGCCAGCCTTTGGTCTTCCTCCCGCTTGAAGTCGTCGAAGTTCCGCTCCTTCTGGTATTTTTCAAGTGCGTTCTTGGCATCCTGAACCGATTTTTCCTGCTTGACGATCTCATCTTTCACCTTGGCTGAGGCTTCTTTCAACGCACGCTGACCGTCGGCTGTTTTTACGCTCGTACTGTTTAATTTGATTAATTCCCGGTTCAGCAAGGCGGCCGTATTCTGTTCAGCCAAAAGTTGCTTTTGCAGAACATTCTCCTGGCCGGGAAATGGACCCATCCGGCTCACATCCAATGCCGATTTGGCTTGCGCCTGTTCAATCTGGTGCTGGAAGTTTCGAGTCACATCCTCAATGTGCTGCTGGTCAATCTCTTCTGCTGATTTTCCCCGCTTCTTTTTCTTCTTTTCATCCGCAGGCAAAGAACGTATGCCGCCACTCGGATTGCTTTGGGCTCGGGTCGTGGCTGACATTAAATTCTGGTACGCCCGCACCCGTTGCGCTTGTCTTGCCCGATACGCCATCTCCAACGTCTGGTTGGCCGAATCCGCAATTGTATTCGTGGCGTTTTCCTTTTCCGAAAATTCGGCATCGCTTTGCAACGGCTTCAAATTATTCGCCATATTGCTTTTGAAACGCTTTACCTCATTGAAGGCCATCTGGAGCCGCGTCGTGAAAACATCCAACCCATCCGCCAGGTTGAAAAAATAACTCGTTAAATCAATGCCCATAAGGGCACGGAAGGCATCCCCTAAACCTGCTACCTCGGCGGCCACCTGCACAATCGCCTTTCCCGCTTCAAAAAGCAAGCCTGTCCCACGCAACAGTTCACTGAAAAACGCATTAAATGCGCTCACTGTCTTAATAACACCAGGCGTGAGCTCATTCACAATCTGGGCCAGATTATCCAACGCTCGGGATATGCCTTCCGTAGCGCCCGTCGCCTTGTTCATTCCACCCACAAGCAAGGTCAGGCTGTTGCCGATTCGGTTCAAAGACCGTCCGATACTTCCCGGTAATTTATTGAATGCAACATCCACCTCTTCCGATTTATTAATAATCGCCTTGAATACCTGGTCCGCCGTAATCTTGCCCTCTTGCGCCGCCTTGCGGAACTTCTCGAACGGGATACCCATGGAATCGGCAATCGTGCGGGCGACCGTTGGCATCTGTTCCAGCACCGAACGCAACTCATCCCCGCGCAACGTTCCCGACGCAATCCCCTGCGAAAGCTGGATCATGGCGTTTTTCACTTCTTCCCCGGTTGCCCCCGCCAGAGCACCCATTTTTGAAAAAGTCTCGTTGAACCGGATTAATTGATCATTGGTAACACCCAGGTTTTCCGCTGCCGGGCGCAGACGCACAAAGGCTTGCGCCACGCCATCCAGTGCCGTGCCGGACCGGTTGGATGAATCCACCAGTTTTTGAAATACGCCGTCGAATTCGGTGACGTCTGTCAGAGAATTTTTAATCTTCCCCTGCAACTGCGTAAAAGCATCTGCTGTCTTGAGAATATTTACTGTTTCAAATGCTGCAAAGACGGCCAATAAGGGGGCTAAAAGTGATTTAGTCGTTGCCCCCAGTCCTTTCGAGGCAGCAGTCAGCGCTTCCATACCGCCCGCCGCTTCTTTGGTCGCTAACGCCTGCTGTTTTAGGGCGGCTTGCTCCAGCTTCAACGAACCAATCTGCTGGCGTGTCTCCCCACTCAGTAACTTATTCTGTTGGAGTAGCTTCTGCTTGGCAGCGATAAGTTCCTTGTTTGGGGTGACTGCCCCTCGCAGTACCTGGATCTCTTTCTGCAATTCCAGAGACGTCTCGTTCAACGCCTTTGCCTGACGCCTCAAGGCTATTTCAGAGTCTTTCGACGCCTGGATAAACGCAGCCGAACCACTCACCTGATACCCTAATACAATCTTCTCGTCCACCAAAAAGCTCCTCTTCCTGCTTGGTATTGAGCATAATGGAAGGGGTTCGGGGACGAGGTGGAACAAGCTAGAAGAGTGCTTGTTTTAGAGCTAGGTCAAGGTAGAATAAGCAGTGTTAAGCTTTATTGTTTGCTTT
>FTJC01013093.1_pt1 | contig 11431 bp, 14 predicted proteins | sample 1658351 | NCBI WGS metagenome assembly FTJC01 (sample SAMEA3914818, study PRJEB12502) | metagenome | biome: forest; material: soil | place: Canada | collected 2010-06-26 | depth 0.1 m | reverse complement strand
GGTGCAGGTGCAGGTGCAGGTGCAGGTGCAGGTGCAGGTGCAGGTGCAGGTGCAGGTGCAGGTGCAGGTGCAGGTGCAGGTGCAGGTGCAGGTGATTTTACGGCTATGGGCGTCACGACTTTTTGTGCTGTAGCTTTTGCGACTTGCGGCTTAGGTTCTACGGACGCAGCGGACTTGCTGACGGTGGTCTGTTCCGCGCTTGCTTGAATAGCTTTTGCTACGGGAGCTTTTTGTACAGAAGGCTTAAGCGCTGTGGGTTTTGCTGAGGCTGGTTTTGCAAGTTCAGGCGCGGCCACTTCAGGTTTCGCTGGTGCCGCAGGCCGGGCTTTAGTAGCAGGTTTGGCCTGTGCCGGTTTTGCTGAAGGAGTCGCAACTTTGGGCGCTGCAGAAGTTTCAGGCGTGCTTTTGGCTACAGGTTTTGTTTGAGTTGGTGCAGCTTTTTTAGGGGCGGCTTTTGCTACAGGCGAAGCTTTTTTAGATACAGCTTCCACTGCCGTCTTCTCGGGAGCTTTTGGATCTGACACTGTAGGTTTATCGCTGGTCATAAAAGAGCCGAATATGTGAACAAACAGCGGCGCTCGCAAGCGCCAGCCAGATCAGTTAAACCGACGTCGTCAGCTTTAGGCCTATAACGCCGGTCAGTATGAGCGCAATACTCATCAATCGCCCGAAGGTCGCTGGTTCACCTAACACCATAATTCCCAGTATTGCGGTACCCACAACGCCAATTCCCATCCAAACCGCATAGGCGGTGCTGACGGGTAAGGTTTTCATCGCAATCCCGAGTAGCGCGAGGCTTATAAGCATGGCTGAGACGGTAGCAAGCGTCGGCCAAAGCCGGGTAAAACCGTCTGTATATTTAAGGCCTATGGCCCAAATAATTTCTAACAGTCCTGCAAGTACTAGCAATATCCAGCTCATAACAACACCTTTCACTGAGAAAAAGGGTCGTCCCCGAGTCAGGATTAAAGAAATGTGGTCGTCCACAAATCCGATCATTCGTTTAAGTCTGAGGGAAGCTCGATAGAAAAACTTCACTCACTAACAGCGGCTTATCATCAATAGAGAAAATTGAACGCCGACCCCAAACGGGCGTCTCGCCTATAAGCTCCGCAGGCACATAAGCATGATGGCGGCTAATCAAGGCGAGGGCAATGGGGCTGCGTTTTAACTGTGGTTGACTGAACAAAAATGCACCTAAAGGGCGATTACCTTGCTTGCGCAGATGACGCAATGAGCCGGTCAAACTGCTCAGTGGCAGGACGCTGCGGGCAAATACCCACGGTTGGTTATGGCCGCGCAGAATCACTTCGCGGATCAGGCAGCGCTCATGAAAACCAATCCCCAAGGCTAATGCTTCGCTATGGCTGGCACGGGAGTGTACTTGTCGCAACACTTGTACGCTAAACTCGCCGCCGCTGAGTTTAATCAATTTTGTGGTCAATGAACCAGAATCGAGCAGCCAAGCTTGCAAACGTGTACTAGGATGTAGGGGCGATGGCAACCTGGGGTATATGGACCAGCGCAGACCGCGCCCGGAGTGTGAAATTGTTGGCAAGGTGAAAAAACCCTAGGCTAAAGTCATCAGAAGCTGGCATTCTAGCAGCTCGAATTTATCGGGGGGCGGAAAAAGCCTCACCAAACCAAAAAACTACAACCCAGAATTAACGACCATTTCTAAGGAACCTACCATGAATAAAGCAGATTTAGTGACCGCTGTTGCCGCCCAAGCCGATTTGACCAAAGAGAAAGCGGATGCTGCTGTATCCGCCATCGTTGAGCAAATCACCAATGCCTTGAGCCGCGATGAAAGCGTCACCTTGATTGGCTTCGGTACTTTTAGCCAAAGCCATCGCGCTGCCCGTACTGGCCGCAATCCTCAAACTGGCGCTGCCATTGAAATCAAAGCTTCTAACAGCGTTAACTTCAAAGCTGGCAAGGCATTGAAAGATTCTGTTAACAGCTAATCTAAGCCCTAGGGCTTAACAAAAAAAGGCGCACTGGTTGCGCCTTTTTTTATGGCTGTGTCCCGTCCTGAAATAGGTCTACATATTGGAGATCTTTTTTTACAACGGCAAAGCCTTCGAGTTAAAGGCGAGCCCCAAGTTACTGGTGGCCAATAAACAATCGGCTGCGGTAAGTGCGAGTGGCGGCGATGGAGTGGGCTATCACTTTATTTTTACGCCGCAACTGTAGCTATGTGATTAACATAGGCTCGAGAAAATCATTGTTTATGGGTGAGCATGCGTAAAAAATGGCGCATTCAAGCCCATATTTCCAGTACAAACCGCCCGCCACAAATCCAAACACTGTATTACCTAGTAGGATATAAACAATGAGAAAGGGAGTGACCTTTGCTGACAATGCAAATGCAATTGGATGATGACCTAATCAGACCGCGAAACTCTTTCGAACACCATCGGGAAAATCTACTTCAATTCTCATTTTGCAACCTGCACTTTCGATGTAGCGCTTTAAGGTTGATAGCTTAATATCTTGGCCAACCTTTTCCATTTTGGCTAGGGTTGGCTGTTTGATACCGATCACTTCGGCCATTTCCCTTTGTGTTTTGGCCGCTTGATCGCGTATCTCGGACAGATTCAGCTCAAGCAGCATCAAATCGGATTTGGCTTTCACTCTTTCTCTGAATTCAAGACTTTCGTTTGCCAGAAGGTCGTTTACGTTTCTCATCTGTCGCTCCTGATAGCGTTTCTAAGTGCTTATCGAGTTCTTGGTCGGCTTGTCGAATCATCTTTTCATAGAAGTCTTTCTTGCCGGTCTTGTCGCCACCACATAGCAGGATGGCTTGTCTGTTTGGATCGAAGGCGAAGAATGATCTGATTGGGTCGCCGTCACTCTGCGTTCTCAACTCTTTCATGTTCGAGTGCTTAGAGTCATTTACAGTATCGGCATGGGGTCTGCCGAGCATGGGCCCCTTCACTTTAAGCAGTTCGATAGAAGCGAAAATGTTTACTCGGTCGTCTTCGCTTTGGGTCGCCAGCCATTCGGCGTAAGTGTCTGTTGCGTTTACTTCCCACATAATTATTATTCTCCGAAATATAGCTTACAAGCTATTTTTTGGAGAGTATAATGCTGTATTATATAGCTTGCAAGCTATATTTTTTGGCGAATAATTAGCTATTCTGTGTATTCCTATGCGGGAGTGCCCGTTTAGGTGAGTAATCAAAACCACGCCCTAACCGCATCCGGTAGCGCCACAGATTTCCCCGTCGCCTTATCTACCCACACAATTTTCGAATAACCTTCACTACAGGGATTTTCGCGGTCAGTACTGGTGTAAACCTTATAGGTCGCCATAAAGCTGGAGCGCCCTGGTTCGGAGATAAATACATCAATGCGCAAGGTGTCCGGGTGGAATACCGGGCGGAAAAAAGTGCAGCCGATGGTGACGACTACGGGATAGGAATCACCGCCGATAGGAATGCCTTTTTGCAACATCCACTGAAAGCGTGTCTCTTCAAAGTAACGGAAGTAGATAGTGTTGTTCACATGCCCAAAGGCATCCATATCGCCCCAGCGCACGGGGATTTCACAGCTGTAAAAAGGTTGAGCTGACATATTATCTCCGCTTAAACGCCGGTTCATCAAAACTCAAGAATAGCACCCGGGGGCAGCCGGTGATTTTTGTTTGGGGGCACCAGTAGGAAATGCTCATGGTGGCCTCGCAGCCGAGTTCGATAATTTCGGGGTCTTTGTTTTTGGCTACATCGCAGCTGTTGCCTATGGCTTTATCGAGGGATTCGCCTTGGAAGCGGCCGCGGGTACTGATGTCTTTGAGCAATTCGTAGGATTTTTCTGGCGTTAGCCCGCTCCAGGGGCGCATTTTTAGCTCGCGGCCGTTGATATCGACCAGCACTTCCAGTTGCGGTGGCGAGCAATCCCATTCGCCGTCGACCAGATCGCAGTCATCAATGTAATGCATGGGTTTGCCGTTGAAGGCACCATGGCTTTCGCATTCCACATAGGCTGATGTACGGGCTTCCAAAGCGATTTTGCCATCGCCAGCGGTGCGTGTGCCAAAGGCATAAGCTTTGATTTTACTGGCTTTAAGGCCATAAGCGGCAGTACAAACTTTCTGTTCTAAAAAGTTATGCTCGCGGGTGGAGAGTTTGAAGGGTGTGCCTCCTGCGTCAGCGGCGCTGGCTGAACCGACGCAGAACGCGAATGTGATAGCGATTAAAGCAGCGAATTTGTTCATTCCTTTTCCTCTGATGTATTTAATGCTGCTGATCAGGATTAGTAGGGAGTCGTCATCCTCGCGTAGCGGGGATCCAGCTTTTGTTTTTAGATCGTCAAGAGCATGGATCCCCGCTACGCGAGGATGACGATTCCCTATTAATTAGGCTTATGATTTGGGAGTAAAGCTCACTTCCATCTTACCTAGGCCAACATAATCCAACATAATTTCAGTATTTATCGGCACTTCTAACACGCCTGCAAACGAACCCGTAATCACCGCTTGCCCAGCGACAATGCCTTGTCCTTGGCTCCGTAAAAACTCTGCCAACCAATATAAAGGTGCGCGTGGGTTACCGTTGGGGTGTTTGGCGTGATGAGTGCTAAGTTCGCCATTTTGAGTAACATTTAGCGTGAATTCGCGCGCGTTGCGCGCAAGTTCGTCATCGACTTGTGGGCCAATAAACAGACCTTGGTTGACCAAACCATCCGCCAGCATTTCAGGAAAAGTACATTGGCTGGGGTCAGAGTAGCGCGAGTTAATTAACTCCAAGGCAAGATGTGTACGGCTGATAGCAGCATCAACTTCATCGGCAGTATAAGGTTGCTCGCGTGCGGGTAAATCCTTGTCAAAAAAGAATGCCAACTCAGGCTCTATACGGGCGATATTGCTATCACTCGGTTTTGGCCAAAGAGCCACTGGGGCAACTGAATCTATGGTGCGAGTATAAATGGGGCCGATGATGACTTTACTTTCCGGTGGTAAAAGGCACTTCCAGCCGCCGATACTATCGTCCATCAACTCGCGCCAGCGCTCGGTAACGGCGGCTTGAATAGCGAGGGCTTCATCTACATTGTTGGGGCGACAGCTTTCGGGAAGGCGATCACCTTGTGCGCCTGTTCGGCGACGTTTAACTAAAATCACGGCAGCTTCTTGCGCTTTATTCATATTCTTATAGTGTCCTGTTGAAACTAAAAACCCCTGAGCCAGCATCTGGAACAGGGGTTTTTGCTTATCTTTTTCTAGTGTTGGGCGCCCCTTTACCCTTAGTCGGGGTAGATGGCTGACGCCTTCAATGTTTTGGGTGCAGCTCGTGTGCAATATGTTTCAAGTCATCGCTGGATTCAAGGATATTCTGCACAGTTTGCTGGGCTTTTTCTGGGTCTAAATGCAAATCGTCAAACACCGATTGCGGAATTTCCAACTTGGGGCCTTGGCCAATATTGTGTTGGTGCAGCAGGCGCTGGGCAACAAAAATTAACTTGGCGTACTGGCTATTTTCGCCTTGGTAGCTGGGGTTGTTTTGATGGCGAAGGCCAATTACCACTTCGTCGGGCATCGACCAGAGCGACATAAGTGTACTTGCCAATTGCTCGCGGGTTACACCGACCAAGTGACGCTCAATCGCCTGATGAGTCACATGCGGGTTGGCATCGGCCATTTCGCAGTAGGAGTGGAAATAGGGTGGGAAGACTTCGGCCAAAATCAAATAGCCAAAGTTGTGCAGCAATCCACACAGGTAAGCCATACCAAAGCTGGGGCGATGATCACGTGGGATTGCGGTAACCAACCCTTCAATTGTCGCCGCCATAAACACCGCTTGCTGCCAGTAAGGCAAAGTGCCGTGCGGGCCCTCTTTGGGAATGACCATGGTTTTGCCGAGCGACAAACCGAGCGATAAGTTGAGCACCATATCGAACCCGAGCACGCGCACGATGGCATCGTGAATGGATTTGATTTTGCCCGGTGCAGAATAGTAAGGCGATGCCGCCCAGCTCACCACTTGCGCGGCTAAACTTGGGTCGGTCTCTACGATTTGGGCAAGATCACTAATATCTGCATTGGGGTTTACGCGCAGTTTAATAATGCGTTGTGCGGTATCTGAAAGTGGTGGCAGTTCCAGTGTTTCTTCAAGGCGTTGTTTGATGCGTAGTTGGGTAAAATTGCGCACCGCACCGAGGATTTGGTCTTCATCGGTGGTATTAAAATCGTCTATTTCGAGTGGCGCCAGTGGAACCGAAATATCGCACAGGGTTGCGCCTTCTAAAATCTGTTCAAATTCGCTGCGGTCAATGCGCACTAACTGTTCTTCGCTGCCAGAATCGAGCAAAAGCTCTTTGCGATCCATTAGGCTTTTATCCACCAGCGTCTGCAAGCCGGCGAGCTTGGGTAGCGCGGGGATGGAGTCTAGATGATGGCTGGCGCAGAATTTCCGAATATCTTCCACGCTGGTTGCCTGCAATTCACGGCCCAGTTGGCGATTTACGGCTTTCAAGTCGAGCAGGCGGTCAGCGGAAATGATTACCTGAACCCGGCCTTGGCCGTCTTGCAAAATTAAGGATTTAGCGGCACTCATATTACGTAAATGTTGGTCATGCCAGATCAAGCGGCGGTCATCGTCATTGAACGGAGTTGCTGCCAAATCATAAGCAACATTTCGATTTTGTAGTAACGTTTGAACGCTTGCAGGTACGGGCACGGCCTACTCCTTAGTTGATAATGGCGGAAAGAGTTGTGTCTTGTCAGCATAGACGACAATTTTAAACTTGCAGGTAAACATGACTTTTTCCAAGCCAGCGCGCAATGATTTCTTGGCAAACTGTGGAGTGGTACGCCATTAAATGCTCGGCACCCGCTTTTACGCTGGGCAAAAGGTGAGCGTCGCGCTGTAAATCGGCAATTTTAAACTGCATATCACCGGTTTGACGGGTTCCCAGCACTTCGCCAGGGCCACGCAATTGCAAGTCTTGTTCGGCGATGTAAAACCCGTCACTACTTTCACGCATCACCCGCAAACGCGCTTTACTGTTATGCGATAGCGGCGAGCCGTAAAGAAGTACACAGTGGCTGGCGGTGGAGCCGCGCCCGACTCGTCCGCGCAATTGGTGCAATTGCGCGAGACCTAAACGCTCGGGATTTTCGATTATCATCAGGCTGGCATTGGGAACATCTACCCCAACTTCGATTACCGTAGTCGCCACCAATAAATCCAGTTGATTCGCTTTAAAGGCAGCCATCACCGCTTCTTTCTCAGCGGGTTTCAAGCGCCCGTGAATTAAGCCAATGCGTAATTGCGGCAAGGCTAAGGCAAGGCTTTCTGCGGTCGCTTGGGCAGCTTGCACCTCCAAAGCTTCTGATTCTTCGATCAACGTACACACCCAATAAGCTTGCCGCCCTTCTTCGCAACCCAAACGAACGCGCTCGATAATTTCTGGCCGGCGCTGGTCGCTAATAACTACTGTAGAAATCGGCGTACGCCCCGGCGGCAATTCATCGATCACTGAACAATCCAAATCCGCATAGGCGCTCATGGCCAACGTTCGAGGAATGGGGGTTGCGGTCATGATCAATTGATGGGGGCGTTTATTGCTTTCGCTTGGCGTGCTGGAGGTACCTTTATTTCGGAGCGATAGACGCTGATGTACGCCAAATCGATGCTGTTCATCGATAATAATTAAACCCAGATCTGCAAATTCTACCGCTTCTTGAAAGAGCGCATGGGTGCCGATGATCACTTGTGCTTCACCGCTGGCCATGGCGGCGAGCTGGGTGCGGCGTTCGCCCACTTTGAGTTTGCCGGTGAGCCAACCGACTTTAATATCCAGCGGTTCCAGCCAGTTGCCAAAGTTAATACGGTGCTGCTCGGCCAGAATTTCGGTGGGAGCCATAATCGCAGCTTGTTTACCGTTCGCAACAGTGGCCAATGCCGCCAAGGCAGCAACTACAGTTTTGCCGGAACCTACGTCGCCCTGCACCAAGCGCAACATGGGCACAGGTTTCGCCAAGTCAGCGACAATTTCCTTGAATACACGTGCTTGCGCGCGGGTCAGTTCGAAAGGTAGTTGCTTAAGAAAATTGGCTTGCAATTTGGCGTTGACGTACAGCGGGTTAGCGCCATCTGCCTGGGTTTGGCGACGCAATAACAGCAAGCTCAAGTGGTGAGCGAGCAACTCTTCAAAGGCCAGTCGCTGTTGAAAGGGGTGCTCGCCCTCCATCAATAAATGTACGTTGGCATTAGTGGGCGGTTGGTGCAAGTAGCGCAGTGCGTCGGCTAGCGAGCTTTGGTTGAGTTGCTGGCGAAGTTGGTCGGGCAGTAATTCGCGCAAGCTGTGGGTGCCAAGCCACGTCAGTGCTTGCGCTGCCAAAGTACGTAAACGTGGTTGTGTCAGGCCTTCAGTAGCCGGATAAATAGGGGTGAGATGCTGTTCGAGCGGCAGGGGCGCGGCCTCATCCAGCAAGTCGTATTCGGGGTGATACATCTCTAAACCCGCCGCACCACGTCGCGTTTCGCCAAATACCCGCAATTGGGTGCCGCTGGTAAGGCGATTTTTTTGCGCGGCATTGAAATGGTAAAAACGCAGGGTGATGCCGCCAGTGCCATCCTGCATGCGCACCACCAAACTGCGTCGCTTACCAAAAACAATATCGCATGCGCGTACTTCGCCTTCAATCACCGCGTTTATATTGGGTTGCAAACCGCCAATCGGTGTTACGCGGGTGCGATCCATATAGCGGGTTGGCAAATGGAAGAGTACGTCTTGCAGCGAGAGTAAACCAATCTTCGCCAATTTTTCAGCCAGGCTAGCGCCCACGCCTTTGAGGGCGGTTACGGAGATTTGGTCGAGGGTTTTGGAATCGCTCATCAGTTAGGTTTGCGGAATGTCTAGATAGCTTTTGTACAATGCGGTTAACGCGATTAAAAGCTCCGGGATATCATCTTGAATGATGCTCCAAAGCGTGTCGTTATCAATACCCAAATAAAAACGCCACTCGCGCTCGGCATCCTTAAACACGTAGCGCCTCCTTTTCTATAAAGGGACGCAATTCTGGACGCAGGGCTTTAGTTGTTACCAGATCGACGGACTTACCAAGTAAATCTTCCAAAAAAAACTGTACGCCATAGTAACGTTGCGATGTGGCAGGACCGTCGAACTCCACCAGAATATCTATATCGCTTTCGCGCGTAGCAGTATCGCGTGAGCTGGAACCAAATAGCGCCAACTCTTTAACGCCAAAACGAAGGCTCAGCTCGGCTTTGTGTTGTTTGAGTAGGGCAAGAAGGGTATTTGAATTCATGTGTAGCTTCGTTGATTGAAATTTAAAATAAGTCTACACCAAGCATTCCGAGGCAGCTATCTATAAGGCATTTAGGAGTTGTACTCTCTGAGTTGTTGGCTTATTTTTCAGGACGATCAAAAAACCTGAACAATTGCCCCGACTTTTCCTGATAGCTTTTTAATGCCTTGGAAAAATTATTAGGTTTGCTCAGTTCGGTGGTGAGAGTTTTGCTGGTTTCGAGTTGCGTTGGCGTAAGTTGCTTGGCGAGGCTATCGCGTTGGACTATGGCATTTTCTTTCAGCGATACATTGTTCGTGATGGCGATACTGTAAAGCGAATGCGCCAGAACGACATCTTTAGTTGCGCCTGCGCCGTTTTTATAGGCATCACCGAGTAAAAATTGCGAATCTGCATTGCCTTGAGCGGCAGCTTTGGCGTGCCAGCCGATGGCTAATTCATTATTTTTGGGCAGGCCTGTGCCGAGCGTGTAGCAGAGACCAAGTGCGTGTTGTGCATCGGCGTTGCCTTTTAACGCGGCTTTACCGTACCACAGAATAGCTTCATTGTAGTTTTGTGGTACGCCGAAACCCTTACTGTAGAAGTTACCGAGCCGAACCTGCGCAGAGTCAGATCCCTGCTGAGCGGCTTTGAGATACCAGGCGGCAGCTTGTTGATAATCTTGCGGTAGGCTTTTGCTCTCTTCGTAGAGTTTGCCGAGGGCATATTGGGCAGTGCTGCTACCTTGGGTCGCGGCTTTTTGATACCAGCTGGCGGCAAGTTTATCGTCGTGGGGTACTACTTCACCTTTGCTATAGAGCGCGCCGAGAATCAATTGGGCGTTGATATCGCCAGCGTTACCGAGACTGCTGTACTCTTTGACGGCACTTGCGTAATCGCCTTTTTTGAACGCGATTTGCGCTTCATTCAACTCCGCACAGGCTGCCGCGCTCATCCATAGGAATACGGCTGCCATTAGTGTTTTGCCCATAGCTACATCTCATTATTTTGGGTTGCGCGTGCCATTTGGATCGACTTTCTTAGTGCGTCTATCGCCTTGTGTCGTGGAAAGCTTGCCCGCCATGCCAGTGCAACAGTGCGACTTGGGATAGGTGCTTTAAACGGGCGGGTTACCAGCAAATTAGAGCTGTAAATGGTGCTGGTAGCGGCTGACTGTGGAAGTATAGTAATGCCTAAGCCCGACGCCACCATATGACGCAAAGTTTCCAAACTGCTGCCCTCGGCGGCGGTGCGCACGTTGGGGTTAGTCTCTTGGGTTTGGTGGATATTGGGGCAGGTGGTGAGCACTTGGTCGCGGAAGCAGTGACCTTCGCCCAATAGTAGTAATTGCTGGCTGCTGATCTCGGCGGGATCGATTTCGGCTTGCTCAGCGAGCGGGTGATTGTGTGGCATAAGCACCACAAAAGGTTCATCGTAGAGTGCCTGGGTGACGACATCTGGCTCGTTAAATGGCAGGGCGACAATAATCACATCCAGCTCGCCATTGCGCAGTTTTTTGCGCAGCGTGTGGGTGTAACCATCTTCCACATAGAGTGGCATCTTGCTGGCCAGTGTTTGTAGATGCGGGATAAACTGAGGCAGCAAATAAGGCCCAATGGTAAAAATCGCCCCAACGGATAATGGGCTGCTGAGCTGGTCTTTACCGGCATCGGCCATATCTTTGATGGTGGCGGTTTGTTCCAGTACCAGATTTGCCTGCTTGACGATTTGCTCGCCCAGCGGTGTCGGGTGAACGCGGGATTTTGTGCGTTCAAACAAGGCTACGCCCAGCTCATCTTCCAGTTTTTTGACCGCAATACTCAGTGTCGGCTGGCTGACATAGCAGCGTTCGGCGGCGCGGCCAAAGTGTTGTTCCTGGGCGAGGGTGACTATGTAGCGGAGTTCGGTAAGGGTCATGGTGGCTCCTAGTCAGGATGCTAACGTCTAATAAGACATTTGCATCTACCAACAACATAGTGTGAAAAGCTAAACCAAAAGGTAAACCATTTAGATGGCAATGAATAGTCAATCTCTATCAAAAGAACAAGTTTTAATAGTTGGATGCGGCGACATCGGGCGGCGCTTGGCAGAATGTTTACCGCGCGAAAAATACGCAGTCACAGGGTTGCGGCGCACACTGACTGCAGATTTACCATATTTGCACTACCAAGCCTGCGA
>FTJC01875283.1_pt1 | contig 11624 bp, 5 predicted proteins | sample 1658351 | NCBI WGS metagenome assembly FTJC01 (sample SAMEA3914818, study PRJEB12502) | metagenome | biome: forest; material: soil | place: Canada | collected 2010-06-26 | depth 0.1 m | reverse complement strand
TTTATATCCTGCAAGCCATGCATGCGCCGTACCTCACGCCACTTCGCCAACATGATCTCCTGGAACGTCTGGCCGAAAAGGTCGAGGTATTGTGGGCGACCCAATTTAGTCGTTGGACCAAGCCGGAGCCTCAGGAAGAAGTGGGTCGGGTCTTGAGTTATCTCACCCGTACGCTGTATCCGACGGTGCCGCGTGTTCATCGTCGGTTGCTTCAGGCACTGGATTACTACTACAATGCAGATTCGACCCAGTTGCCGCAGCACCCGTTGCTGACTGTCGGGAGTTGGGTGGGGGGCGATATGGATGGTAACCCGTATGTTACGCCCGAAGTCTTTTCGGATACGCTTAACCGGCAATATCAGGCGATTCTCAAACTGTATGCCGACGATCTGCTCGAAATCCAGGACAAGCTGAGTCAGGCAATTCATCGAGTTGCGCTCACAGCGGAACTACGGGAATCTTTGGTCCGAGATCTCGAACAATTGCGTCAGGCTGGGGAAGAAACCCATAATTATGCCAACCTGTTGGAACGCGAACCTTACCGACTAAAACTCACATTAATGGCCTTGCGTTTGCAGCGCACGGCGCGTCAAGCGCCTTTATCCGCCACCGCATCCCTGGCGGGCGCGTTGTTTGTCTATACAGGCGCTCATGAGTTGCTTGCCGATCTGGACCGGGTACGCGACAGTTTGTTGCTACAAGGGTATCGGCGTTCCGTATCGATTCATCTTGATCGCGTGCGGCAGGCCGTTTCCATTTTCGGTTTTCACTTTGCTTCGCTGGATTTGCGGGAAGATACGGCCATCATTAGCCGGGCGGCGGGACTTGTGATGCAAGCTTCTGGTTTGCCCAATACACCGGTCAATCAGTCAGAAGCGTGGCTCCAGCAACTCACGGATGAAATACTGTCTCCCAAAGTTCTCGATACCCGTGCCTGGGAAGAGTTTTCGATTGGCAAGGCTGCCGGACTGAGTGAAGATGACGATCGTGCCGTGACGCGTATTCTGCGCATGCTGACCATGGCGCGGCGTGCCTATCGGATGATTGGCCCGGATGCCTGTCACAATCTGGTGCTTACGATGACCTCGTCAGCCGAAGACGTTCTTGCCTCTTTGCTGCTCTTAAAAACCCAGGGTCTGTTTCATCCGGTGTATGCCCGCGATGAAACAGCGACGCATTCCAAAGAAAATAATCTGCATGCACTGATGCAGCGTTACGAGAGCCATCTTGACCTGGTTCCGCTTTTTGAAACCATTCCCGATTTGCGTAATGCCGCCAAAGTGATGAAAACCCTTTTTGAAAATCCGGCCTACCGTATTCAACTGGCCTGTCGAGGCAACCGGCAAATGATTATGGTGGGTTATTCCGACAGTAACAAGGATGGTGGCTACTTTACCAGCAACTGGCATATTTACAAGGCTCAGCGGGAACTCTGGCGCGTGGCGAGCGAAGCGGGCGTCGAACTCCGCTTTTTTCACGGACGCGGTGGGAACCTGGGACGTGGCGGCGGTCCTGCTCAGCGTGCGATTCGGGCGTTACCGCCGGGTACGGTCTCTTATGGGCAGGATCTCACCGAGCAGGGGGAAGTGTTGTCGCGGTATTATAACGTGCCTGAAACAGGTCAAGCCCGTTGTGAAAGCCTGCTCAGCGCCATGATTCTAAAAAACCTCGATTTTGCGCAAGAAGAGAATCCGGAAGATACGGTAGATGCTTCGTGGGAAGCGGTTGCCGAAACACTTTCGGGCTATGCGCGCGATAAATACAACCGGCTGGTTCATGAAAACCCGGATTTCATTGATTACTTTGAACAAGTGACGCCCAAAGAGGTCGAGCTGGTAAAAATTGGCTCGCGCCCCAGTCATCGGCGTTCCATCCAAACTGTGAGCGATTTGCGTGCGATTCCCTGGGTGTTCCGCTGGTTTCAGTCCCGGCAAATCTTGCCTGGCTGGTATGGTCTGGGTACGGCGTTGCGTCGCTTTGTGGACGATGATCCCCAGCGACATCCCGAATTGCTAAAGGCGTTGTATCGTCAGTGGCCTTTTATGGAAAGCCTGCTCGAAAACAGCGAGATTATTTTGCGGCAGACGGATATGAGTATTGCGCGTTGCTACAGTGAACTTTCGACGCACCCAGAGCGCACCAATCCTATTTTTGAGGATATCGAAGCGGAATACACGCTCACGCTGGCCATGCTGCACGATATTACCGGCCAGCCCCTGTTGAGTGAACCCGAGGCGCAAACGCTGAAGCAATCCATTGCCCTCAAAGAGCCCTATTTGGATCCGCTAAACTACATTCAGGTTCAATTGCTGGCTCGCTACCGTAAGCTGGCCCAGGAGCAACCCGATAGTCCGCTATTGGAGCCTTATCACCGGGTCATTATATCCAGTATCGAAGGCGTTGCGACTGGTCTGGGCACCAGCGGTTAGAACGGTTTTAAGTTCGTGTTATCCCAAAATAGGGTGGCTACAAGGTTTAAAAAATCTAGCGAATGAAAAGGCCATCTATAAAGGCATTTGCATCAAAGTCTTTGAGATCGTTGATGCCTTCGCCTACACCTACGAGCTTCACGGGCAACTGGTATTCACGGGCGATGGTCAGCACAATGCCCCCTTTGGCGGAACCATCCAACTTGGTGAGCGCTACGCCGGAAAGTCCAATGGCCTCTTTAAATACGCTGGCCTGAGATAAGCCGTTTTGTCCTGTGGTGGCATCCAACACCAGCAACGATTCCAGCATGCCATCCGCAGGCATGCCTTGTTCGATGACCCGTCGGATTTTTTGCAATTCTTCCATTAGATTGCGCTTGTTCTGTAAGCGACCGGCGGTGTCCAATAAGACAACATCGGCGTTGTTGTCTCGTGCCTGCTTGAGGGCTTCAAATACAACCGCCGCCGGATCTTTCGTACCAGCAGGAGCCACAAATTCCGCTCCAGCGCGTTTGGCCCAGGTTTCTAGTTGTTCTTCCGCAGCGGCGCGGAAGGTGTCGCCTGCGCCAATGACAACCCGACGACCTTGCTGAATGAAACGATGGGCCAGCTTGCCGATCAATGTTGTTTTTCCTGCGCCGTTGACCCCGGTAATCAGATAGACATTCATGACCCCAGGCCGGTAGCTGAGCTGATTGGCCTGAGTGTAGGGAGCCAAAATCTCCTTGAACTCTTGCTTCAACATATCTACCAGTTGCTCAGGAGATCCAACCTGTCCCTTGCGTGCCCGCAACGTATCCGCGATGGTAGCGGCTGTGGCTGGGCCAATATCGGCCCGAATGAGTGTCTCTTCGAGGTAATCAATGCGCTCGTCTATGTCACTTTCATCATCGAAGGCTTTGGTAATACGCTCCAGCAACGTCCGTCCTGTCAGAGAAACAGCGTTCTTAAGCGCTGAAAATGCGCTTCCTTCGACAGGTTTTTCAGTCGTCTTCTCTGATAAATTTTCCGAGAGTGGTTTTTCCGGTTTGACTTCCGATTTGCGTTCCAACCACTTGAACATGGATGTCGTGCTCCGTTCTACCGCTAATGCGTTTCGGTAGGGATAGCGTTCTCGACCACGGGATTGCGACGATGCACATTGTGCAGGCTTTTTCCCGTTTCAGTGGAAAGCTCTTCGGCCAGCGATCCCAAAATACCGTTGATGAGTCGGTAGCTTTCATCGCCCGAAAACTGCTTGGCGAGTTCTACGGCTTCATTGATGGAAATGCTCAGATCGACGCTGGATGCATACTGCATTTCCGCTGCCGCCAGCCGCAGGATATAGGCGTCCATTTTCAAGAGCCGATCCATGCGCCAGTCCGCCATATGACGGTTTAACCGCTCATCCAGGGCTACCCGATGCTCTAACACCAGGTTCATGAGCATCCCGGCATACGATTGCACTTCATCTTGGCGGGCCAAGGCCACCAGTTCCGGTAGGCGGAGCGCTTCAAACAAGTATTCGGCGCTTTGCAGGCATTTCTCGATTTTATCCACCATCTCGCGTGTGCTGGGAATGGGTACAGGCTTCGACAACGCTTCCAGAGGAGTAGCCAGGTTATCCGGGTGTTCGACTTCGTATTCCAAAAGATAACGGTTTACTTCCGCCAGTTGATCGGCGGCCGTTTGGATCTGGAATTCCGCTTCACCGGAAAGCGCTCGGATGGAAGACAGTACTAAATCCCGGACGGATTGCCGTTCGATGGGCGCTACAGGCTTCTCTTCAGAAGTCTGGCTACCATCCAGTTGGAATAACGAGAGTAAGGCCAGTTCTCGGGCGGCACGGCGAGCGTTCATACGGCGACACCGGTTTGAATGCTGAGAATAATGGGGGGTGATGGGAGTCTCTTCATGGCTGTCCAGCGTTTCTGATTCATCTTGCAAAAATAGTACAACACAAATAAAAAAGCCGGGCAAACCGCTTCCGTGCCTTTTCCTGTATTTTTGCTTCAATGAAAAAAACGCCCGAGATAAATTCTCGGGCGAGGGTTCATGCGTTTAACAACGAGTATGAGAGTTGAATAGTCTTATTTAAGTGGTTAGGCGCTCAATACCATTCTTTCTTGTGCTTGCTGGACCTGGGGCTTATGCAGCAGGTTCAGGGCTTCTTTCAACCGCCCAAATGCCGGAAGATCCCGCAGGGTTTTCGATTCGCTTGCCTGATTAAGTAGGGCATTCATATCGAACCGTTTGCAAAGAAAGAGCAGACCGGCTAACGTACCACCAAAGGCCATGATGCCTTTCAACCAGGAAGGCGTCTGTTTTTCGCTGCTATCCGGGTTGGTGACAAATTGGTTTTTGACTGTCTGCAGGCCGACAGTTAGCGCACCGATGCTTCCCAGGTGAGTCAACCATCCAGCGCCAGATTGAATATGGCCGGTACTTTTTAGGATTTTGTGGCCAACAACATAAGTAGCAGTGGCTTGCCATAGGCTGCTAAACCAGCTTGGTTTTTTAACAGGAATAGTTGGGTTATGAGCGCCGTAGCTGTCATTTTGCCAAAGAGCGGGAGTGACGGTTGGATTTGAAGCGGTGTGTGCGTTGCTGTACGATGCTTCCGGTTGTTGCCATTGCCAGTTGTTACTATAACTTGCAGAAGGATAGGTATATTGGATAGGGCTCATTGTCGTTATACTCCGAGGTATTTGTTTCGTATAAATGACAAATCCCAGAATCGCGCGTTTAAGAAACCCCTTGCTTAACCATTTCTAATCGAAAGGATAAGAGGCATTGCTTTATTTCTTAATTGGCCGAGAGAGCTGAATTATTCCGTTTTTCGGAACCTTCAACGGTTACGTGGAGTAGTGGGTTTTGCCGATACCGCTTCACCGGTTTGTTTATTCGCTGGTGCTTTGGTATGAAACTATTAAAGCGTATTTTCCCTACTTTGTTTTGAGCGAAAGCACTCAAAGCCGATAGGTTGATTTCCCTATTTATGATTCAGAATGCTTTATTATGTTTGTAGTTATATTGAATCTAAAGGCTTTAATCGCGATAGGCTTCGAGGAGAATAGCTGGTTGATTGCCTGAAACGATGATATCATGTAGGCTATCCGGTAAAATTTCCAGAATATCGCCTGGGTGCAGTTCAATGACGCCGTAACCGGGAAAGGAATATTGCACACTTCCGGCAACCAAGGCGCGCACAGCCTTACGATCGAATTTCATTTCCGGCGTATGTGTTTGTGGCGGCACTTCGTGCGATTCGCTTTCCAGTCCTTCACGCAACAACATCCGGCTTAATAGCTCCAAAGAAGGATCTTTGGGGGATTCCCAGCGGATGATATCGAAGGGGCGTGGTGTCATAACAACTCGGTTTCTATATTTAAATTAAGGCGCTTGAGGAGGGCTTGTGGTCGCTTTGGACTCGCGTGAAGCGCTTGATGAACCAAATACAGGCGATAAAGCGTCGATTCTTGGCCGCAGGATGACGCCGCCACCAAAGCGCCAACGGTTAAATTGTCCGCCTGCGTTCAGGAAGTCAACATCGCCGTACAGGGCCATCCAGTCTGTAAAATTGAGAATGACGTTGGCGTCAAACGAGCTGCTGAGTGACGTTCTATTGCCGGATTCTCGGATACTGTGTCCCAAACGCACCGTTTGCGCCCCCAAGCTGCCGCCAAGCTTATATTCGAGGAAGCGATTAAACAGGCTGCCTCTAAAATCTACACGTCCGGCGTTCATGATAAACATGTGAGGGCTGTAGTAACCGCCAAATACATAACCGCTGTTGGCGGCGGTTACGGGTCTGAGTGATACGACAGGCTGGGTAAATCCGGCGTTTGTGGTATCGAAAAAGCCGTTGGTCGCGTTTTTGGCGTATCCAAAATAGAGAAACTCGTAACCCAGGCGGACTTGCTGTTTTTCGCCGTAGTGCCACGTGTGTCCAAACGAGGAAAATGCCTGGTTTTTGCGGTTATTGGCTGTCTTCGAGCCATCAATGAAGGCCCATTCATAGCCAAGATTCCAATCCCAGTTGGGGTTAAAGGGATGCGTGTTGAGCTCGCCGTAGATACCATTTTCGCGCGCTTGGCCGACAAGATCGCCGCGAAATGCGCCCCGGTTGGGTTGCAATCCGGTGAGCGTGAGTAGGGAGTTATATTGAGGCACCCGACGCACACCCAATTTGGCGCTGATACTATCCGTAAAATCGTACTGCATTTGCGCCTGGAACGTTACGTTGCTGCTTTGACTCTGTGTGAAGCGTGTTAATGCCACATCGCCATCCAACGTGAGACGATCCCAATACTTAATCGTGGCTCCCAGGCCGTATTGCAACGCCCAGCTTGAATCGGGCGAAACGCCCCGTGGCAGATACCAGCGCATGGGCTGAATACCGCCTCGCAACCGAATTTGTGGCGTGAGCGAAAAGGCAATCTGGTTGGGGAAACCCCAGCCGCTAATGCGTGAGGTGGTTGCGTTGCCGTCTTGGGCTGAATGCAAGTATCCGGCGCGAATCATTGGACGCAGGTCGTGACGGAGTCCTTTTTCCAGGTCGTTCAGTTCATCGTTGCGAAAGCGTCCCAACCCCGAAAGCAGTGGGTTGGTGTCATAATCGATGCCAGAGTAGGTGGCGTATTGGGAAGTCATCCCACCTTCGCCCACGGGGTGTTTGCCATTATATCCATGGCCAGAAGCACTGCCAATGACGCCACTGTTTCCGCTTCCGCCTGGATTCGAAAGTCCCCCGACAAAATTGGAAGGCGCACCTTGGCCGTTTGCCGAATCGCTATCCAAATCCAGTGGGTTGGCGTCCGGTTTATCGGCATGAATGACGTTATCGAGATGACGCAATTGCTCGGCAGAGCTGGCCTGAATCAGCTTTAAGCTGTTCACGGCATCCGATAAGGCATCGATTTCCGAACGCAAGTCTTTGACTTGCGGATCCAACAAGGACGGGGATCCTGCATTGGAGTCCATCCCTCTCGGGAGTAAAGCATTGACTGGATCTGGCTCTGGGTTGTTATCCGCAATCTGAGCGCCTGAAACTGGCGTAATGGAAAAATCGTAGGTAACAGGCTGATTCTGCATCGGATCGGCGGATGCCAAAGATTCAGTATTGACCAGACGATACTCTTTGCTATCTGGATACAATTCCATCTGGTTGAAGCTTTGAGGGGAGATGTGCCCGGTCTGATCCAAAAGAGGTTTTATTTCTTTCATAATCCGCAGGGCTTCATCGTAGCGACCCAGCATTTTATCGGTTTGAGCCAGCCCAATGGCGATATCCAAATCATCCGGGTACTTTTTGCGCAAATCGAGGAAAAATTGCTTGGCTTGCAGCTTACGACCGCTCCATAAAATGACGTAGCCTTTGCCCAGGAGGGCTTCGCGATGTTCGGGATTTTTGGATAAAACCTGCTCGAATGCCTCCATCGCCGGGTTGTATCGGTGCATGTACGAAAGCAGCCGACCATAGGTCGCCAATACATCCAGATCTGGATTGGGCGCGGATTGGTCGATCATGGTTTTTAATGTGCGAATGTTTTCTGCGCGCTTGGCTGGATTGGACATCAGCAAATCGAGCCATTCTTTTTTAATGGTGCTGTCATCCGGGAAGCGGGTAACGATTTTGCCGTACGTTTCCATGGCTTCGGTGTAGTATTTGGGATCGTTGCGATAGGCGCGTGCTACCGTCATCCAGACTGTTTTGTTGGTGGGGTAGATATCGACGATGGATTGATAGACGGGAATTAATGCCGTGGAAGGCTTGTGCCACTTCAGTACTTCTTCGAGACGGGCCTCCCAGGTGTCCCGTTCTTCCGGGGCATTTTTGGCAAGTTCGGCGTATAGGCGCAATGCTTCGGCCCGACGATCGGGCTGCCACGAAACAAATTCGGCATAAGCGGCCTGTATGGCGATTTGATTAGGTTCGGCGGCCATCAGCTCTTTAAATAACCCTTCCACCGTTTGTGTGTGGGTTTTATCCGATTTCAAATAGTCCAGCAGTTCCTTGCGGGCGGTTGCCTGGATGACCGGATCGGCGGTAGCCATGGCGTGTCGATAAATTTGGACGGTTTCCGCAAATCGGGTATCCTGCGGATCGTTTTGTGCAGCGCGGCGCGCCATACGCAGGAGCAGTTCGCCGTTTTCGGGCGCCTCGCGCTCGGCTTCTTGGTAGAGGGTATCAATCATATTGGTGTTCGATAAGAACGCAGCCTGGCTTTGCAGATAATCGGCCGCTTCCAGCTTGTTCGAAGAGCTGAGCTGTCCGGCTTCGTAAAGATGAGCCCAAAGGCCAACGGCCTTTTGTACGGCTTCCGCCGTATTCCCAGCCTTGCTCCAGGAACGGGCCATTCTGAGCTGAATATCCGGGCGGTTGCGAATGGCATCGGGCAGGCTTTCATCGTACAAGGCCGATTGTTGATATAAGCCCAGGTCAAAGGCCAGCGAAGCCATTTTCAACGTCATATCGGTGGAACGCTGCGAGGCGGGCAATGCGTTCACTTGCCCTTGTAGTTCCCCAAATAGCGCCTGGGCATTGTCGAGGCGTCCTTGTTGGGCGAGCAGGCGGGCAAAATCCATTTTCGTATTGAGGTTATGATTGACTTCGTTCTGCAAGGTGGTGTTGTAAATCGCGGCCGCGTCATCCAGGCGGCCGGCGGCAGTCAGCATCTGGGCGTACTCGCCCATCCAGTGATGATCGGTGCGGTAATGACTGGCAATGGGCTCTGCATAGTTGAGCGCTTCAGCCCCATTGTTGTTCCAAAGCAGGGCTTCGGCCAGTCGACGGGAGAGCTCCGGCTTATCCGGCGCCAATGAATGTCCTTTTTTCAGAAGCTGAACGGCTTCTTCCCGGTGATCGGGATTCCAGCTGAGAAATTCACCCAGGTTGCTCAGGGCTTCCACCTGGTTGGGATTGATTTCCAATACTTTGCGGTAGGCATTGGCCGCTTTGGCGAAATCGGCGGGCATTCCTTGTTTGCGATAGGCGCGAGCCAGCCACAAAAAGGCATTGGGATCGTTGGGGGACTGTCGAGTGGCTTGTTCAAAGCGGGGAATGGCTTTGACAATAAAGCCCCGGTTGTAATTCTGAATGCCCTGTTGCAGCAGGCTACCCGATACTGAACCGCCTACTTTCTGATGTGACGCAGAACGATATGAAGATTGTTTGGCTGCGGCCTTGGTGGCGGCGTTTGCAGGCAGGCCAGTAGCAGTCAGCGTGATTATGGTCAGTCCGATGCTGAGAGCCAGGGTGATATCAGTTCGTTGCTGTTTCATAAACAAACGCCCGTCCGCTTCTTTCTTCTCTCACCGTAGTCATTGAGTTTGTTTGCGATATGTTTAGCGTGCTCAATCACCGATCAACGAGTCAAATGCCCGTTGCGGCATGGGTTCGTGCAGGTAATGACTGATTTGATCCAGTGTTTTCATATTCAGTCCGACAAAATAGATCATGGCGATTGGGCTGCCGTTATACACCGATGTTTCGACGACTTCGCCTGGATAACGGACCGTTTCACGTCCATCCCACGCCCATTCGAGCCAGACTTTGTCGCGGGCGTTGAGATTGCCTCTTCCTCTCAGGTGAACAATGGCGCCCAATTCGCTGATTTCCTGAGTCATGCCCGCAATAGGTGTCCCTTCACTGCCGTCTTCCATTTCGGTTGGGATAATGGTGCAGGGCAACACTCTGCTTACCGATGGCGCGGCCCGGACCAGTCGTTCCTTAGGGCGGTAAATCTGCTGGACAATTTCTACGTGCTTGGCGGCAGTCATCTGCGTGAATGACAAGCCGACGGCTGTTCGGCCATGGCCTGCCGATTCCAGGCGTTGTACGTTGGCGATTAATTCGCTGACATGACCGGAAGGCCATTGGATGTGGAGACTGACGGTGCGGCCTGCCGAGAGCAGGCTGGCGTCATCTTTATCGAGCAGTACCGAAATTCCGCTTTCGCTGACTTCCTGCGATGAGCCTGTCATTTGTTGATCGTCAAGCGTCAACATACACGAGAGCGTTGCCTGGAAGCGCGGCGCTCCCCGGCGTAATGCTTCTTCCGAATGTCCCATGAGGCGAAATGGGGTAATAATTAGGTTCCAGAACGATTTGTGGGTATCGGCATAGACGTAATCGTCCACCCAGATATCGGCGGAGCCAAACATGTGCAATACCAGCTTGCGGTGTTGTTCCTCGGTGCGGTTGACCACACGGAAGCCGATGTGGTGACGGTTGTCGTTATCAATGACGCTACGCACCATTTCCACGGTCATAATCGACGTTTCGTTGATATCCCAATCCATAATTTTTAAGAGCATCGCGCCGCTGACGGGGATGGGTTCATCAAATACCAAGGCCATGCCGCTTTCACTGATATTGGTGGTATAGCCGACGGCGACCGAGTTATCAATCAGTTTTAATTCGCAGCGGATGCGCCGGGAAATGCGGGGTGCTAAGCGGAATTGGGGTCGATCCTGGGCGACGTAAATGCTGCCCAGAAGCAAAATAAGGTTGTATAGGGACCAGGCCAGGTTGGTATAAATGCCTCCGGCGTAATCAGGCGTATACACGGCGCGGGTAATGGCCATTCCAATCCCGAATAAGGTTAATGCCGTTACTAATACCTGAGGGAATACAATACGCCAGTTGAAGTTGAGTTGATCCATTAAGCCGCCCTTGGGCGTCACCCGAAATTTGGCCCGACGTGGTGATAGGAACGTCAGGAAGGTGGTGAGGCTTAAATACACACAAAAGGCGGTTTCATACACTTCCGACCAGAAACTATGACGCACGCCTCGGGTAATAATGGTATAACCCAGCGAAGTCGCCAGAAAACTAGGCAGGTAGTAAATAAGCACTTCAACATAGCCCGAGTTTATGGTCTTGTAGCCAAATAACAGGAAAAATAAAGGGGCAACCAGGAAAATTAAACGTGGCAAGCCATGGAAGAAGTACCAGATGCCGGTAAAGTAGCAAATCCGTTGCGCCATGGTTAACCCTTTGGCAAAAAGCGGGTTTTCCAAGCAATAAATCTGAGTCATGCCGCGTGCCCAGCGCAGACGTTGCTTAATAACATCCACAAAGCTGTCTTGCGCCATTCCGGCGGCTAGATCGCGGTTGTAATAGATCGATTTCCAGCCTTCGCCATGGATGCGCATGCCGGTATGGACATCTTCGGTGATGGTTTCGATAGCAAAACCATTGACGCTTTCCAG
>FTJC01002026.1_pt1 | contig 12258 bp, 9 predicted proteins | sample 1658351 | NCBI WGS metagenome assembly FTJC01 (sample SAMEA3914818, study PRJEB12502) | metagenome | biome: forest; material: soil | place: Canada | collected 2010-06-26 | depth 0.1 m | reverse complement strand
CTGTTATCGTGCAATGCGTTGGTGGTGGCCGTAGCGTTTAAATACCCAACCTTGTCCAAAATCATTAACGATGAGCCCATTAAGTTAATGAGCGACGGCAAGCTCAACGAAAAATGCCTGAATCAGGAAAAAATCAGTGTACACGAACTTGAAGAAAGCGCTCAGGAACAAGGATATGCCTCGCTCGATGAAGTAGACACCGCCATTTTGGAACCCAGCGGTAAAATCGCCTTTGTCCGCTATGCGCCCTCACCGGAAGAACTCCGACATCAGGCCCTGCTAGAACGTTTAGAAACCTTATCGAAAGAGCTGGAAGCACTGAAATCAACCCAGTCGTAAACAAAAACACTTCGGCTTGTCGTTTGGGTATGTTTGCGGTGAGATAGACAATGTGGGATTTTGTCCCAACTTTATTATTCTTTGGCATTTGCATCTTCAGAAACAAGACAAAGCCCCTCACTCGCCACCAACCCGGAGTTTATGAATGACGCCTGTTGATCTTCTGAATAAACCGAATCTCGACACTGCTACCCCAGAAGAGACGCCAGCCGTTACCCCAAAAACACAGGCCACTAAAAAGGTCGGCTTTGTCCATTTAGGTTGCCCCAAAAACCTGGTCGATACAGAAACGATGCTGGGCATTTTAGGTCGCGATAATCATGAAATTGTGGGCGATGAATCGGAAGCCGATATTGTCCTGGTCAACACCTGCGCCTTTATCGAATCGGCGCAACGGGAATCCGTGCGCGCCTTAGCCAACCTGGCTGAACAAGGCAAGGAGCTGGTCATTGCCGGTTGCCTCGCCCAGAAATTTCAGGGCGAATTGCTGGAACTGTTCCCCGAAGCGCGAGCAGTTGTCGGTATCGATAACGTGGGCCAGATAGGCGACATCATGAAGCGCGTGGAGCAAGGCGAACGCGTTTTGGCCATGCAACAGGATCCCAACTATATTTTGGAAGAAGACGCCGTACGGCGGCATATCACGGTGGGTTCCTACACGTATCTCAAAATTGCCGAAGGCTGCGATTACCGCTGTTCCTTTTGTATTATTCCCAGCATGCGCGGCGCGTTCCGCAGCCGCAGCCTGGAAAACATTGTAGAAAACGCCCGTGAAATGGCGCAACGTGGCGTCACGGAAATCGTTCTGGTCGGCCAGGATTCAACCAGCTACGGCAAGGATATCGGCACATCGCTACCCGCCCTGTTACGGGCGCTCAACGAAGTCGAAGAAATCACCTGGATCCGCTTTATGTACGCCTATCCTAACCTCGTTTCGGATGATTTGCTGGAAGCCATCCGCGATTGCGATAAAGTGGTCAAGTATCTCGATTGCCCATTACAACACAGCCATCCAGACATATTGACCCGCATGCGCCGTCCCGTGACCGATTTAGTCGAGTTTGCCGAACGCGCCCGGGCTATTATTCCGGACGTTAAGTTACGCACCTCTTTTATTGTGGGTTTTCCCGGCGAAACAGAAGCGCATTTTGAACACCTGCGGGATATCATTCAACAGGTTCGTTTCGATCGACTGGGCGTATTCGAATATTCGGATGTTGATACCGCGCACAGTAAAACCCTGGATGGGAAAGTGCCCAAAAACGTGATTAAAAAACGGCGCGGCGAACTGATGGCCCTCCAACAGGGCATTGCTTTCGAAGAAAACCAAGCCTTAGTCGGGCAAACCATTCCGGTTCTTATTGATATGGTGAACGAATACGGCCTGGGCATCGGACGCACACAGTGGGATGCGCCAGAAGTCGACAACACGGTTCAGGTCAAAGGCTCTGTGGTTCCGGGAGACATTGTACCCGTGCAGATTACCCACGTGACGCCATACGATCTCAAAGGAATTGTCGCTGCTCTTTAACTGTTCTTGAGCGAGTTGATCAGACCGGCTAACGCGTTTCCCTGTTGTTGATACTGTCCAACCAGCTGATCCATAGCAGTATATTGTTTCCGCAAACGATCTTCCTTCAGGCTCAGACGATCTTGGGTTCGTTGGATGCTTTCATTCAGCGAATCGATTAGTTTTTGCTGCGATGCCTGATACGACGCAAAGAGTCCTTTATCTGAATCGGTTGTCCCCGTATACAGCGCGCCATACCCCCCCGTACCATCGGTATAAATCTGATCCGACAGCAAGTGCGAAACCCTGGTCAGCGCCCCTTCCATGTTATCGTCACCCGAGGAGCCATCGAGCGCATTGGTTAAATCCTGTCCAACGAAGAGTTTTCGTACCGTGGTCGGATCAGCCACCAATGCCGATGTCAGTTTGCTTTCATCGAGCTGAAGTTGGGGACTACCGTTCGTCGCAAGCCCTGTACCCACGGCGCCCGTGGTAATGCCGACTTGCTGTAAGCTATCATAAGCACCGGTAATCCCAGCCACTTGGGAGGTGAATAGGTTCCGCAAGCTGTTTCTGAGAGTTTTAATACGGCTTTCATTGGCCAACAGACCGCCATTCTTAGCATCCGTTTGTTGATCGATGGCTGTCATCGCCGCGTTATACTTGGTAATCACATCTTTTACGGCAGCCACAATACCGGCGGTATCTTTCTGAATCGTAATCTGGGTCGTATTGCCAGGAGATGCCTGTTTGAGGTTGAGCGTAATTCCCGATAGCCCCGTGACGCTTTCATCCACAGTGGCGCTGGTGCTATACAACGTGACGCCGTTCAGGACAAATTCCGCATTCTTGCCCGAAGTCTGCGATGTGGTCGTATCGGCACCGTTCACCAGACCCATGGATGTCAAAAAGTTGCCTGTGCCGTCCGATAGGCTAATCAACGCGCTGCCGCTATCCTTACTAACCAATTCAAAACGATTGGAAGCGGTATTGAAAGTCGCGGTCACCTTCGCACTGGCAGAACCATTGATTTCCGTCATCAGTGTACTGAGAGATTTGCCTGTTGTATCGAACGAAACGCCATTAATGCTGAACGTACCATCCGTAATGGGGGTATTTAGATAGGCACTGGCTCCCGAAAGGGTCATACTGGTGCTAAAGGCCGTAACAACCCGCGAACCCGTGATCGTATCCGTATCATTATCGACGGCTGTATTGAGTTGAAGTTTCGCCAGGGCATTGCTGGTATCGCTACCGGAACCAAAACGAATATCAGTCGCCGCTCCGCCGGTATAGGCCATGCTGACCTTGCCACCGGCAATACTGGCCGTAATTTGGGGCACAGTGGGCGATCCCGGCCCTGGAAAATCTGCATTGATCGCATTAAAGAGATCGCCCATGGTTTGCGTCGAAGCCACCGTATAGGTATGGGTCGCTCCATTCACATACATGGTGAACGTGCCATCCGTAATGCCCAAATCGCCAAGCACCGTAGCATTATCAAACTTGCCAACCTGGGAAGTACTGGCAGCCTTGGTTTGCGTGGGCAGCGATTTCACTTCCAGGGTCAGGTTTTGACTGGCCGCTCCGGCGGCGACAGTTGCGGTTGCAATAGAAGCCGTTGAAGAGGCGGCGGTCATGTTATCGAACAAGTTGGTGCCATCAAAGTTACGAGAGGTCATTTTCTTGACAGCCACCAGCACATCATTCGCCTTCCCCTGAATAGTCGAATAAGCGCTCATTTTTTGCTTGATAGTCTTTTGCCGATCCTGCATGGTGGTAATCGGCTGACTTTCAATCGCCATCAACTTGGTGATAATCCCGTCAATATCCAACCCGGAATTCAATCCGGTGGAACTCGCCAGTGAATTGGCAATGGTGCTGCTGGGGATACTCATACCAATCGGATTCCCTTCGCTTTGAGCCGTAGACCACTCTTTTTACTGAAAAGCCTCGTTATATGTATTAATGCCCGGTTGAGTCATGATTTAAATCCTTCAAACGGGTGAGAGCCCTCAATGTAAAAAGCTTGTAACAAAGCACCAACCCTCGACAGCTTTATAGCAGCTTTATAGCAGCGGTTTTTTTAATACAGAAAGCCAGCGTTTTCTTTTTGTAGAAGGCGGAAAACCTTTCTTTATGATAGGATACGCAGGTTTTTTACCTCATCAAAAAGAGATCCATCCCTGCTCTCCGTCTGTTTCCCCTTGTAGTGGGTTGAGCCAGTGACCAATCTTAAAATCTATTTGTTGTAAGGAGTCGTTGTTTATGGCCGGTATTGCAAGCGTGAAGCAAAAATCGCTATTAGCGAAGCTTTTCCGCACCAAAAACCTGGATCGGATTCTTTCCGACAGCGCCAACCAGGAACACCAACTCAAGAAGACACTGAGCGCTTTTGATCTGGTGATTTTTGGCGTCGGCGCGATGATCGGCGCCGGGATTTTCGTCCTCACCGGAGCGGCGGCGGCCGGCTCGGATGGTCACTTGGCGGCTGGCCCGGCACTCACACTCTCATTTGTACTTACTGGCGTAATCTGCAGCTTTTGTGCGCTCTGTTACTCCGAATTTTCGGCCATGGCCCCAATTTCGGGTTCGGCCTATACTTACGCCTTTTCGACCATGGGCGAATTCGTTGCCTGGATTATTGGCTGGGCCCTTGTTTTAGAATACGCGGTTGGCAACATGGCCGTCGCCGTGGGCTGGACAGGTAGTTTAAAAGAATTCTTGCGCTCTACGCTGCATTTTTCGATGCCGGCCTGGATGGTGAGCAACACACTGGATACGGTATCGGAAGCCGGTTTGAAGAGCATCGATATGTCGATTGTTCTACAAAAAATACCGTTCGTTATTCCTTTTACCAGCGATCAGCAATACCTGTTGGTGCAAAGCGCCTTTAACCTGCCCGCTTTTATTATTGTCATGGCCGTTACGGCCTTGTTAATCATCGGGGTTTCAGAAAGCGCCCGTACGGCGGCCGTAATGGTTTTTACCAAAACGTTTGTTGTGTTGCTCTTTATCGCCGTAGGCGCGATGTTCCTGCTGGGCGGCCATATGCCCGTATTGCAACACAACTGGTTCGCCAATGGCTGGAAAACATTTGCACCCAACGGTTTGCCGGGCATTATCACAGGCGCTTCCACTATCTTTTTTGCCTATATTGGGTTTGATGCCGTTTCTACGGCGGCCGAAGAAACCAAAAATCCGCAGCGGGATATTCCCATCGGCATTATGGGTTCACTGGCGATCTGCACCTTCCTCTATATTCTGGTTACAGCTGTCATCACCGGTGTGGTGCCACTACCTCACATCAATAAGGAAGCAGCTGTTATTGGCGCGATGAACTTCATGGGCTACCCTTGGGCTTCGTGGATGATCAGTCTGGGAGCCATTGCCGGTCTGACTTCGGTACTGCTGGTACTGCAAATGGGCGGCACCCGGATTTTATATTCGATTGCCCGTGATGGCCTCCTGCCACCTTCGCTGGCAAAAATTCACCCCAAATACAGCACACCACACATTTGCACAGTGGCAGTAGGCCTGTTTGTCGCACTGGGTTCGGGCATGCTGCCCATCAACCTGTTGGCCGAAATGTGTAACATCGGAACACTCGGCGCGTTTATGATCGTCTGCATTGGAGTCGCCATGCTACGCTTCACCGATCCAGACCGCGAGCGTCCGTTCAAAACCTCTCTGGGTTTAACATTCCCAATTTTGGGCAGTGTCGGCTGTATTTATGTCATGAGCGGTCTGCCCCTGTTTACCTGGGTTGTTACGTCAGCCTGGTTCCTATTGGGGATTCTGCTTTACTTCGGTTACGGCTTCTGGCACAGTAAAATGAATGATGACGCCGACGAGAGCTTCATCGCCTTGAATTAAGGATCGGGAATGACGACCTTGAAGTCCCACCCGCAAGAAGCTCGCCAAGAACAGACCTCGTCTTCCTTGCGGCAAGAATTGCGACAGTTTCCTGCCGTCGTAATAGGAACTGGCATTTCCGGTCTGTTTACGGCGCTCAAGCTGGCTGAATATGGCATTTCGACGCTTCTACTGACAAAATCCTCGTTGGATGAAGGCAGTTCGCGCTATGCCCAGGGAGGAATCGCGGCTGTCTTACCGGATAATACCGGCGATTCGCTGGAATTGCACGTACAGGATACGCTCCAGGCCGGCGCCGGTTTATGCGAGGAAACCGCAGTACGCTCCATCCTATCGGAAGGCTACGCGGCGATCGAAGATCTGCTGCATCATGGTGTCGCCTTTGATCGGGACCATCAAGATAATAGCCTGTCCCTGGGCTTGGAAGCCGCCCACAGCGTGGCCCGCATTTTGCATGCCGGTGGGGATGCCACCGGCCATTCGGTAGAAATGACCCTGATTCAGGCTGTCAAGGACAATCCTCTCATCACCGTCATCGAATACGCGCCGGTGACGGAATTGCTCACGGAAAATGGTCGCTGCATTGGCTGTCGTGCGGTAGATACGCGTCAGCAATGCGAAGTGATCGTATCGAGCCCGCATGTGATTCTGGCAACCGGCGGCATCGGCCGGATGTACAGCCATACGACCAACCCGTCGGTTTCAACCGGGGATGGCATCGCGCTCGCCGATCAGGCCGGGGCTAAAATCAGCGGGATGGAATTCATTCAGTTTCATCCAACTGCCTTTTATGCCGATGGCGGCGCCCGTTTCCTGGTTTCGGAAGCGCTGCGCGGCGAAGGCGGCATCTTGCGCAATCCGGCAGGCGAACCCTTTGCCCGACGTTACCACAGCGAAGGGGAATTAGCCCCACGCGATATCGTCACCCGTGCAATCTATTCCGAAATGGGCACAGCCAACCAGCCCCATGTCTGGCTGGATATGACTGAGCGACCGGCCTCACTCCTGGAAACCCGTTTTCCCACGATTCTGGCGCATGCCTTGGAGTTCGGCGTCGATATCCGCCGGGATTGGATTCCGGTTGCGCCTGCCGCACATTACCTCATGGGTGGAGTGGTTGTAGACACTCAGGGAACAAGCACATTAAGCGGCCTTTATGCTGTTGGCGAAGTGGCTAATACAGGCCTGCACGGAGCGAATCGACTGGCCAGCAATTCCCTGTTGGAATGCGTCGTGCTGGCGCGTCGTGTGGCTGCGTCTATTGCGCAAACCCCTCTGACCCCAATACACTCTCTCAATTCACTCAGCCAGACCACACCACCCTGGCATTTCGAATTGCAACCCGCCATCGAAGCGGCCCGAGACACTTTACGCAGTATCATGTGGACGCATGTCGGCATTCTACGGGATGAATCCGGCTTACAACAGGCCTTACGAAAAGTCGTCGAGTTGAAACAAGAAACCAAAACCCAAAGATGGACGTTTCAGCTGCCTACCGGCTTGGAATTCACAAATCAGTTGACTGTGGCTTACCGCATGATTGAAGCGGCCCTGCAGCGCCAGGAAAGCCTGGGGGCGCACATGCGCCTGGATGCTTGCACCCGCCATGATCGAGACAAAAAAGATAGAGAACCAATCCCGGCGATCGCTAGCCCTTGTGGTATTCTGCTGTCATGATGCCTGCTGCGATTCGCGCTATTGTGGAAAACGCCTTGCTGGAAGATTTGAGCCAGGGCGATGTCACGACGGATAATTTGCCAGACTTAATGCATCGGCATCAAATGGCCCTCATTCGGGTTCGGGAAGATTGTGTGGTATCGGGTTTGATGGTGGCCTCCCTCAGTTTTGCCGGGGTCGACGCCACTCTATGCTTTACCCCGCAGGTTCGCGATGGCGATTTCATCACCGCAGGCACCCAAATTGCGACGGTGGCCGGATCGATGGCGTCCATTCTCAAAGCAGAGCGTACGGCGCTTAACTTTCTGCAGCATTTATGCGGCATCGCGACAATGACACATCGGTATACAACGGCTGTTCAAGGGACATCCGCCCGTATCACCAACACACGGAAGACCACGCCTGGCTTACGACTGCTGGAACGTCAAGCCGTCGTTGATGGCGGCGGCACGCCTCATCGTTTTAACCTGGGTTCTTGTGCAATGTTAAAAGATAACCATCTTCAAGCGCTGGCATGGCCTCAGGAAAATAGCTTGGAAAATCCACCACAGAACGCAATGGATACAACAGCCTCGTTGAAAAAGGCGGTCGGTCTGCTGCGCGAGAAGTTGTCTCATACGACGAAGATTGAAGTGGAGGCCGATCGACTGGAACAAGTCCAGCAGGCTGTGGAAGCGGGCGCTGACATCATTTTGCTGGATAACATGGCTCCGGCTCAAGTTCGTGAAGCCCTCGCACTCATTGCTGGACGGGCCATCACCGAGGCCAGTGGCTGTATCACGCTGGATACCGTGCGCTGCTATGCCGAAACCGGGGTGGATTATATTTCTACCAGTAAAATTACGCTGGGAGTCCCGGCCATCGATATCGGCCTGGATCTACCCTCTGCCGCCAGTATGGGCGTCAATCCGACAGCCTCCTTCACGGCGGTACAGTCTGATAGGGAACGCCTGCCGTGTTGAGCGAAATATACACAAAAACAGGGCATGCCAGTCACAATAGCATTCTCGCTACGGATGTCGCAAAAATCGTACATTTTTTACATTCCCAAGGTTGGACGCCCGCCACCAGTTCCAATTTTTCCTATCGGCTCGAACCCGGTGGCGAAAGCGCGGCTGGGTTTGCCATTTCGGTATCGGGCCTGGATAAAGCCGATTTTGATGCGACCGATTTCCTGGATGTGGACCCGGACGGGCATCCACTGGCGCTCAGCAGCAACCCCAATAATAGCGACCCACTGATGCGACCCTCGGCGGAAGTGCTCCTGCATGCGGCCGTGTATAGGCATTATGCCAATGCGCACACCGTACTGCATACACACTCAGTCAACGGAGCCGTATTATCGTTGCTTAATGAAACCGCAGGCAGCTTGAATATCTGTGGTTTTGAAATTTTGAAAGCCTTTGCCGGCATTCAGTCTCACGCTGAAACGCTCCATTTGCCCATCTTTGCCAACAGCCAAGATATGGTGGCGTTATCGACTCAAGTAGCTCAGACATTACAGGCATATACTGCTCAAACGGATGCCAAGCCGGTTCATGGCTTTATGCTGGCTGGCCATGGCCTGTACGCCTGGGGGGAAACGCCTGCCCAGGCCAAGCGTCACATCGAAGCTTTCGAATACCTGTTTGATTGTCTACTGAAATTGAAGTCTCATGGCCATACTCACGCATTTTAATCAAAACGCTGAAACGGCGGCTACCCTACGAGAAGTAAGCGCCATTCACGATTTCCTGGCGACGCGGGGCATCTTTTTTGAACAATGGGAAGCCTCCTATCCTTTTGCGCCCGATGCATCCCCAGAAGAAGTACTCGCCGCCTATGCACCCGGTCTGGAACCTTACATGGCGCAACACGGTTACCAAACGGCGGATGTGATTGTCATTCACCCGGAAACCCCTCACTTAGAGGCACTACGTGCCAAATTTTTACGAGAGCACACCCACACCGAAGACGAAGTGCGGTTTTTCGTGGAAGGGTATGGGGATTTCTGGTTTCATCTGACGGATGACGATGTTTTTTGTGTCCGTTGCGAACGCGGCGATCTGCTCGCCGTACCGGCTGGGTTCAAACACTGGTTTGATATGGGCGAACGCCCCCAAGTAAAAGCCATTCGGATTTTTACAGATGCCTCCGGCTGGACGCCACAGTATACGGATTCTGGCGTGGATGCCCGTTATCAGCTCCCGGTCGCCTTCATACTCGCTGGAGAAGGGGGTAAAAAGGCATGACACGCTTTATTTTAATGGATATTGAAGGCACAACGACCGATCTGGCTTTTGTGCAATCAGTTCTGTTTCCCTATGCCGCCAACCATTTACCGGATTTTATCCGACAGAACAGCAGCCAACCCAAAGTGCAGGAAGCACTCATTCAGGTAAAGCAGACTTTGCTCACAGAGAAACAGGCTGAAAATACAGCAAATCAGCTGCAAAGCGCACCTACTGTAGATTCTATCCTCGATGAAGAGGCCATTACCCAACTTCTATGCTGGATTGATGAAGACCGCAAGCACACGACGCTCAAGCAGCTACAAGGCATGGTATGGCGAAATGGCTATGAAACTGGCGCCTATCAGGGCCATGTATACCCTGATGTGCTCCCCACATTAAAAACTTGGAAAGCGGACGGGCTTGAACTCGGCATCTACTCATCGGGTTCGATCGAGGCGCAAAAACTGCTGTTTCGGCATTCCACCGTCGGCGATTTAACGCCGCTCTTCTCTCATTATTTCGATACTACCACGGGACCGAAACGGGAAGCCAACTCTTACGCACGGATTGCGCAAGTCTTGCATTTGCCGCCTATCGACATACTCTTCTTATCGGATATTGCCGAAGAGCTGGATGCCGCCGCGCAAGCGGGCTTTCAGGTTATCCAACTGGTTCGGGGTCCAGAAACACGTCTCTCCAACTACCCTGCTGTCGAAACCTTCACCGCCATCCGATTAGAATCGGCTGGCGCGCTCTGCTAAAGCGATCCATGTGATACGACGCCTTTTGCCAGGCAGAAAGAAATCCAAAAGCCCTATGTCCCAGCGCTTGAATATTTCCGGCTCTACGCTTCCCATACCCATTGCGGCTACGGATAATCCGCTTGCCATGTTGGGAGAGCAAACGAAACAAGCGTTGCGTGAGAAAGCCCTGCAATATAGTCGGGTTTGCGTGATTGGATTGGGTTATGTCGGCCTACCTACCGCTCTGCTCTTTGCGCGAAATGGCTTTGGCGTCCAAGGGGTGGATATCAGTCCTCGCGTATTGACCATGTTTGAGCAGGATACCGTCGGGGAGGCCTATCCGGAACTCGCTCCCTGGTGGCAAGAAGTACGGGATAAAAAGCAAGAACAGGGTGTGCAACCTGCCTTTACCGTTTCCAGGCAGCCAGATGCCGCCGATATCTTTTTAATTACCGTACCAACGCCTGTTCATGAAAATGACAAGACCTGCGACCTATCCATGGTCCGTGCGGCCATCGCCTCCATTTTACCAGTCCTGGCTCCTGGAAACGTGATCGTGCTGGAATCAACCGTCCCGCCCGGCACCACGCAACGGGTGCTGCAAACGATGATTGAAATGGAAACTGCGCTGACAGTCGGGAAAAATCTGGAAACCGATATCTATCTGTGCTTTTCGCCAGAACGCGTTTTGCCTGGCAATACCACGGATGAACTGGTGCACAACGACCGCGTCATCGGCGGCGTTACGCCGGAAGCGGCCTACTTGGGTCAACAAGTACTGAGCCGAGTGCTCAAGGGACGTATTGACGTAACCGACGCGATCACCGCCGAATTTTGCAAGCTCGCGGAAAATACGTACCGCGATGTCAATATTGCGCTCGCCAATGAGCTTTCGGTCCTGGCGGACGAGTACGGCATTTCTATTCTGCAGGCGCGCGATATCATCAACCGACATCCACGCGTGAATCTGCTCCAACCGGGAATTGGCGTCGGTGGGCATTGTATTGCCGTTGATCCCTGGTTTTTCGTGGAAGCATCGCCGATGAATACACGGCTCATTGCCACTTCGCGCCAGGTGAACGACCGCATGCCCTTTTACACGACCGAACGCATTCTCAAAGATGTCGCGGATCTCAAAAACCCACGCATTGTGCTGGCCGGTCTGGCTTACAAGCCGGATGTCGCCGATACCCGTGAAAGCCCAGCCATGCGCGTAGTCGAACTGCTGCGCGAAGCAGGAATGGATGTCCTGGCCTACGATCCACTCTTGCACGATCCCAAATCCAATCAGGTGGATTCACTGACTCAAACCACTTTAATTGAAAAAGTCCAAGGGGCCGACTATCTCGCCATCCTGGTTAACCATTCGGTATTGAGGAATGCCCTAGCGGCGCACCGCCCAGTCATTGAGGCGACAATGAGAACACCACGCATCCGGGTCTTTTAACTGAACGCCTAACCCAGTTGCCTATCGCGTTATGGATTGACGCCAAACTGCTCACGGATAGGGGAAGGTACAACTTTTCTACAAGCCTATGTTTATTCCACTGGCTGAAAACCACCTGCAAGAAAGCCGTCAACATCTATTGAATCAGCCCGTTGAAAAGGAAAAGCTATAAAGTGCGGGGTTGTACGGCTTTTCTGGTATTATTTTGAAACAAGTGTGTTTAAAATGACACTTTGAAATGCTTACCCGTAACCGGATACACCAATGACCAGTCCTGAGTCGCCTAATCTATCCAATATCCGCAATTTTTGCATTATCGCCCACATTGATCATGGCAAATCGACGATTGCCGATCGCTTGCTGGAAACCACGCTAACCATCGACAAACGTCAGATGAAGGAACAGGTGCTCGATAACCTGGAACTGGAACGCGAACGCGGCATTACCATCAAG
>FTJC01135660.1_pt1 | contig 13091 bp, 9 predicted proteins | sample 1658351 | NCBI WGS metagenome assembly FTJC01 (sample SAMEA3914818, study PRJEB12502) | metagenome | biome: forest; material: soil | place: Canada | collected 2010-06-26 | depth 0.1 m | reverse complement strand
AATTTATCGTAAATACTGGAGAGCGATGCAGTGACTTGCAACGTACCCAGGCGCTGCTCGGGCGTACTCGCATCTTCATAAGTCAGTGGATATTCTTTGACGAGGAATTGACTTCTTTTTGAATCAATTTCAGTTTGCGTATGCTCCTTGTTGCTAACCACCAGCGTTTGCTCGGTGTTATTCCAATCGCGCCAAACAACACGCACCTGAACGACATCGGTTACATCTAGTACGCTGTGAATTTGAATACTGAGTTGGTCCTGATCAAAGCCCCAGAGGCTTTTGGTAATACTGGCCAAGGTGCTGATGCGCACCTGATCTAAACGTTTTTCCAGGGATGAAACATCGTCATGAAAGTTGCCGTACAACTGCAGCAAAATGGCAAACAAAGTGATCAGCGAGCTACTGACTACGATTAAGCCAAGCAAGCGAAATGCGATGGGATTTTCGCGCGAATAGCGCCTGATGTTTAACATGGAGTAAGTGAGTTCGTCCCAGTTGACCTATATGATCGCCAAAGGCTTCTTGACGCTTAAGCTTGCCAGCTGATGTCTAAGCTTAGGGTCTAAAAAGTGTAGCAGCTGAATGAACGCCCGCGTTCAAATTGAGATAGACACAAGGATAAACTACCCAAAATCCATAATAGCGTGATGACGATAAAAAATTTCACAGTAAAAACATTGGGCTAGAGCGCGTAAACCCTGACGATTGTGTAAAAAATATTTCTAAAGGGTTTGTTTTGCACCTATATTTGCCAGCGAATGTATTACAATGCGCCGGCTTTGAAACGGGCAGCAATTACCTGTCTCATGCTTCAAAGCCAAGAATAAACTCAGCGTTTTGGGCTATTTTAACCAGAGCGCCTCGTTTCAAACGACATGTCAGCAATGCATGACCAATCCTGTACGGAGATAAGCGGATGAGTAAATTACTCACAAATGCTGTGTGCCCACCCTTGAGCAGCGCTAAACCACTGCAAAAAACCCTAACTTTCGCCGCCACCTGCCTCTTGGCACTTTGCGTATCCAGCGAAGCTTTCAGTGCGCAACCCACCATAACGCCTACCTCCGCGAGTGAAGCATCACAACCCAGTTTGTACGATGCAATTAGTTCACGCGCCAAATTACTCGCCAAAGGCGATTTTAAGCCGCTGAGTAAACCTATTCCCGAAGCGTTGGCGAAAATGGATTACGACCAATATCGCTCGATTCGCTTCCGCCCTGATTCATCCCTGTGGCGCAATGAATCCAAATTTGAAGTTCAACTATTCCATGCTGGCTATATTTTCAAAGAGCCTGTTGTGCTGCATATGGCTACTAATGGCAATGACAGTACAGTCCCCTTCAAACAAGAATATTTTAATTACGAGGGCAAAGCTGCACCGTTGGCCGGCATAGCAGGCAAAGATCTCGGTTATGCCGGCTTCCGCGTTCACTATCCGCTGAACAACGGCCAGTACAAAGATGAGTTTATGGTGTTCCAGGGTGCATCCTCATCTTACTTCCGTATGATTGGCCCAGGCCAGGCATGGGGTCTTTCAGCGCGTGGCTTGGCGATTGATACCGCCGAGCCTAAAGGTGAAGAGTTCCCGATTTTCCGTGAATACTGGATGCTTAAGCCAACGCCCACCGAGAATCATCTGGTGATGTACGCCTTGATGGACAGCCCATCGGTTACCGGTGCCTTCCGTTTTGATGCCTATCCCGGCACCAACACTGAAGTAAAAGTAACTGCTCGCATTTACGCGCGCAAAAATATCCAGAAAGTTGGCGTTGCGCCCCTGACATCTATGTTTATGTTTGGCGAAAACAGCGTAAACATTTCACGCTTCGATGACTTCCGCCCAGAAGTACACGATTCAGATGGTGTCTTGATGCAAACCTCTGCTGGCGAGTGGGTATGGCGTGCGCTGTCAAATCATCGAGGCTTGCACATATCTTCATTGGGCGATACCAATCCACAGGGTTTTGGTTTGATGCAGCGCGATCGCGATTTTAATAACTATCTCGATACCGAAGCCCATTATCAAAACCGTCCAAGCCTTTGGGTTAAACCCGAAAACTCTTGGGGCAAAGGCCGCGTAGAGTTGGTTGAAATTCCATCCGACAGCGAAGCAAACGACAATATCGTAGCTTACTGGGTGCCCGATCAACCGATGAAAGCCGGTGATTACAGCGAGTTCAAATACAGCTTACAGCCCATTGATGCCAATGTGCCCGAGCAAACCGTCGCCAAAGTATTGCGCACACGTACTGGCTGGGGCGCCGTTGCTGCACAGGGCAACCCTCCACCCAAAAGCAAACGCCAATTCGCGATTGACTTCCAGGGCGGCGACTTAGACAAATTACCAGCCAATGCAGTGGTAGAAGCTGATCTGGGTAAAAACTCAGGCACCTTTACTGATTTGCACGTAAGCAGATTGCCCGACGGCAAAACCTACCGTGCATCCTTCAAAGTGGAGCCGGATGGCAACAATGTGGTTGATATGCGCGTATTTATTAAATCCAACAACAAGCGCTTAAGTGAGGTTTGGAGTTATGTCTGGTACCCAGATGACATCCAATAATTCAAACCAAAGCGAGCCAATTGTGAGTAGACCTATCAACCGCGACCTGCTGCCGGAGAATGAAATCCGGCTGCCAGGCCAATCTTTGCGTCGCATCGTCTACGCCATTTTAACCCTGATTACGGCGGTCAGTGGCGTGTACATGATGTACGACATCCTCAGCGCTAACGGCATCACCATTCTTGAAGCCGTGATTTTGATTTTGTTTGCGATCTCCTTCTGCTGGATTTCTACTGCTTTCTGGAGCGCAGTGTTTGGCTTCGTGTTACTCATGATGCGCCGCGACCCGCTTACACTTAGACATATGGACACTATCTACAACGATAGCCTGCCCATAACTACGCGCACGGCGGTCGTTATGCCGATCTATAACGAAGATACCCATCGTGTTATTGCCGGTTTTGAAGCAACCTTGAACTCGCTGGCAGCTACTGGAGAGATCGAGCATTTCGATTTCTTTATGTTGAGCGATACCACTAAACCGGATATCGCCCAGCGCGAGCGCGACCAGTGGCAGCAGTTTACTGGTCGAATTGGCGAGCTAAGCAAGCAGACGTTTTATCGCCGTCGCGAGAAAAATTTGCACCGCAAGGTAGGTAACATCGCCGAATTCTTGCAACGCTGGGGTAAGAACTACGAGCATATGATTGTGCTGGATGCCGACAGTGTGATGAGCGGCAAATGTTTATTGCGTATGGTGCGCACCATACAGGCGAACCCGCGCTGTGGCTTAATCCAAACCGTACCCATTCCCGTGCGTCAAACCACTTTCTTTGGTCGTTTTGTGCAGTTCGCAGCGGTGCTTTACAGCCCCATGCTCGCTACCGGTATCGCCTTTTGGCAAACCGGCGCCGCCAACTATTGGGGCCATAATGCCATCATCCGCGTGCAAGCGTTTATCGATCATTGCGGCCTACCTACCCTACCGGGCAAAGCACCTTTTGGTGGCGATATCCTCAGCCATGATTTCGTGGAAGCCGCTATGCTGCGCCGCGCAGGCTGGGATGTTTTCTTGCTAGCTGATTTGGAAGGCAGCTACGAAGAAGTGCCATGTAATATCATCGACTATGCCACCCGCGACCGCCGTTGGGTGCAGGGCAATATCCAACATTTGGGTATTATTGATGCAGGTGGCTTACATCCGATTAGCCGTTTGCATTTTCTGCTCGGCGCGACCGCTTATATTTCATCGCTGATTTGGTTGTTAATGCTGGTATTGAGCACAGCCGATGCAGTTATTCGTGCGCTGCACAGCAACGAATACTTCACTAACTCCATGCCAACGATTGAGCATTTTATCAATTTACCCGAGTGGCCAATCGCCAAAACCGGGTTGATTGTTTCGCTGATATTGATGACTACCGTATTGCTCTTGTTCCCGAAAGTGATGGGGATTATTAGCACCATGGCGCACAGGCGCGAGCAATTTGGCGGCGCCAAGGCCATTATTCGCGGCACCCTTGTTGAAACCGCGTTTGCGGTATTGATCGCTCCCATCATGATGGCCTTCCACGCCTACTTCGTAGTTTCGGTATTCCTGGGCTTCAAAGTAAATTGGGATGCGCAAGATCGCGAGGGCCGCCTGCTGACGTGGAGCGAAAGCTTTGCGCGCACCCTGAGAACCACGTTGGTGGCACTGGCATGGGGTTATATGACCTTCACCTATGCACCGATTTTCTTCTGGTGGTTAATGCCCATCCTTACCGGCCTGGTTTTAGCCGCGCCTATAGTGCGCTATTCAAGTAGCTTGGAATTGGGAGAGCGTTGCCGCAAACACAGCATTTTTGTGAGCCCTGATGAAACAAATGAAGACCCGGTGTTAACAGATCTCAAACGTCTGCTGGCCACCGAATATCCAAAATTGGAAACACCTGCAGGTATTCCGCTGCTGCCGCCCGACGATTGGAGCGAAATGCCCGAGCAAAATATGGAAGAGTATCCACCTAAGGATTAATACTGGGGATAATCTCGCCATTAAGTCTGGAACAAAAAAACGGCGCTCTCAGGTAACTGGAGCGCCGTTTTTTTATTGGTAGAATTTGGAAAGGTTTGTCACTTTATCGCACCCAGGTACATGCATTACTAAGTAGGGAGTCGTCATCCTCGCGCAGCGGGGATCCATCGGGCTGGCGTTCTAGCTATTAAAAAGCTAAATCAAAAGCTGGATCCCCGCTGCACGAGGATGACGATTCCCAGTTAAGATGTATCCGATTTATGAGGAGCATCTGAAATTAAACCCATAAAAAACGGCGTTCCAGTGACCTGAGAACGCCGTTTTTCATTTCACTCAAGCTGAGCGCTAACTATTACTCAGCAAACGGATGACGCAATACCACAGTTTGGATACGGTCCGGTCCAGTAGAAATAATATCAATAGGTGTCGCCATCAAATCCTCCAAGCGCTTGATGTAAGCACGCGCATTCGCAGGCAACTCATCTAGACTTTGCGCACCAACGGTAGATTCGCTCCAACCCGGTAGCTCTTCATACACTGGTTGAATAGCTTCCCAACCTTCCGCATCGTAAGGAATGCCTACTGCTTGGCCGTTTGCATCCTGATAGCCGATGCAAATTTTCACGGTTTTCAAACCATCCAATACATCCAACTTGGTCAAGCACACACCGGTAACCGAGTTGATACGGTTTGCATGACGCACGGCGATAATATCGAACCAGCCACAGCGACGCTTACGGCCAGTAGTCGCGCCGAATTCATGGCCTTTTTCACCCAAATAAGCACCGACTTCGCAATCTAATTCTGTCGGGAAAGGGCCTGAGCCAACACGAGTGGTGTAAGCCTTGGTGATACCAAGAACATAATCCAAATAGAGTGGACCAAAACCTGAACCTGTCGCAGTACCGCCAGCAGTGGTATTGGATGAAGTCACAAAGGGATATGTACCGTGGTCGATATCCAACAGGGAACCTTGTGCACCTTCGAACAGAATACTTTCGCCATTCTCACGCGCGGTATGTAACAAGTCGGTCACATCCGCCATCATTGGCAATAATAATTTTGCCCAGGCAGTGCAATCGGCCAAGGTTTTTTCGAAGCTGATTGCTTCAACTTTGTAGTAATTAGTCAGCACAAAGTTATGAAATTCGAGGATTTCTTTCAGCTTGACCGCGAAGCGCTCAAGATCCAGCAAATCGCCTAAACGCAGACCACGACGCGCCACTTTATCTTCGTACGCCGGGCCAATACCGCGACCAGTAGTACCGATTTTGGCGGCACCGCGCGCGATTTCACGGGCTTGGTCGAGCGCAACGTGGTACGGCAGAATCAAAGGACAAGCATGTGACAAACGCAGACGCTCGCGCACCGGCACACCAGTAGCTTCCAATTCAGCGATTTCTTTAAACAAGGCTTCTGGTGAAAGCACAACACCGTTGCCAATAAGGCAGGTGACGCCTTCGCGCAAAATACCAGACGGAATCAAGTGCAAGACGGTTTTTTTGCCGTCGATCACCAAGGTGTGACCGGCGTTATGGCCGCCCTGAAAGCGAGTAACCAAGGAAACCTGATCGGTCAGCAAATCTACAATCTTGCCTTTACCCTCATCACCCCATTGGGTGCCCAAAATGACAACGTTTTTGCCCATGACTGGAAAGCTCTCTGTTAAACAAAATTAAAAAAATAGCTGCCGTTGGCAGGAACCCTAGGTTGGTGCTGAGGAACGAAGCCCAACACGACCATCTCGCCACCGCCAAAAATAACGAGGGGCAAGATCAAATCCGTAAACTGTTTTGCGTATACAGCCTGTGTAACGCAGATAGAATTGTTGGGCTGCGTCCTTAGCCCACGTGGCCCGACCCAACCTACAAACCTAGATAGCTACCACTTGATAAGCATCATCCACCAAACGCAATTCGCGCTTGGTATTAATACTGTCTGCCGTGTGATAAACCACACGCTCGCCCGCTTGGCGCAAGGCTTGTACTTGCTGCCACTGGCTTACTTTACCATCATCAACTACGGCGATAGCGCAGTTCGCGGTTAACGGCAATAAGCCCAATTTGCTGATGGCGCAAATATCCAACGCAAACCCGGTAGCAGGGCGAGCACGGCCAAACACTTCTCCGATGTGATCATAACGACCACCACTGGCGATAGGATTGCCAAAACCGGGCGCAAAAGCTGCAAACACTAACCCGGTAAGATAGTGATAACCGCGTAATTCGCTCAAATCAAAATAAAATTCAGCTTCGGGATAGCGCTGGGCCATCAACTCAGCTACGTGTAACAACTGATCAACAGCCGTTACCGCATTGGGTATTTCTGCAAATAATTGGCGTGCCTTGGTAAGGATAGCTACACCGCCCGCCAATGATGGCAAGGTCAAAAGCAGAGCAGCACATTTTTTGTCGGTCACCTTGGCGGCAACCCATTCACGAATTTCAGTAACAGCTTTGCGCTGCAAGAGGTCGAAAAATTCATCCTCTTGTGCAGAATCGAGCTTAGCGCAAGCCGCAAGAGCGCGATAAATACCGACATGGCCCAAATCCACATGCAGTTTGGGCAAGCCTGATAAGCGGAGCGATTCGAGCAAAAGCGATATAACCTCAACATCCGCCGCAATACCAGCCTCACCATAGAACTCCAAACCAACTTGCATAGGTGTGCGAGTTGCCAGTGGGTTTTTAGGCTTGGTATGCACCACATTGCCGGCATAGCAAAGGCGGTTTGCGCCTTGGGCGGCCATGCTGTGGGCATCGATACGAGCGGTTTGCGGGGTGATATCCGCGCGAATACCCAAAGTGCGGCCGGTAAGCTGATCGGTGACTTTAAAGGTGAGTAGGTCTACATCTCGACCGAGGCCGATAAGGAGTGAGTCGGTGTATTCCAGCAGTGGTGGAATTACCAGGTCGTAGCCCCAGGTAGCATAGAGATCCAGCAACTGGCGGCGCAATAATTCGATAGGTTTAGCTTCAGCAGGCAGAATTTCTTCCACCCCATCCGGCAATAACCAGCGATCGGCGTAGGTCATAGGCGACTCTAGAGATCCAAGTGTTCAATAAACAGAGGCTATTCAGGCTAAAGAAAGCGTTTCCCCGATGGGAGGTTCGCGCAAGCCATAGGTTTGCTGCTTGGCACTAACTATGAACGGACTTGTCCGCGCACCCTGAACATAAAAAAACCGAGCTTTCGGCTCGGTTACAGCATTTTAACACTGATTGAGGGGGGATTTGTAGGAGAACCTATGAGATTCATACAAATTCCCCTAAATCATTATTTTTTACCTTGTGGATCTTTCAAGTAACGGAAGAAATCACTTTTTGGATCAACCACAATTACGTCGTCTTTGCCGCTAAAGCTGCGTTGGTAAGCTTTGAGGCTGCGCATAAAGGCGTAAAATTCTGGATCTTTACCGTAGGCCGCTGCATAGATTGCCGCCGCTTTGGCATCACCATCGCCACGCAGACGCTCGGCATCGCGGTAAGCGTTTGCTTCTAAGACCACGCGTTGGCGGTCGGCATCGGCTTTAATCACTTCAGATTGCTCTTTACCTTGGGCACGATATTCACGCGCTTCTTTCTCGCGGTCAGCAGCCATACGTGCAAACACGGATTGGCTAACCTCAGGCGGGAAATCAATACGCTTAACACGAATATCCACGACTTCAATGCCGAGCAAACTGTTGGCAGTTTCATTGATGGTCGCCTTCAATTCAGCCATCAACTCATCGCGCTGGCCAGAAACTACATCATGCAAAGTGCGGCGACCAAATTGGTTACGCAAGCCGTCAGCTACACGCTGTCCCAAACGATCTTCGGCCAAACCAGCATCACCACCAGTTGAACGGTAGTAGGTACTTACATCTTTAATGCGCCACTTAATGTAGGAATCCACCACCAAACGCTTGTTTTCGATGGTATAGAAGCTGGCGGGAACCATATCTGCCGTTTGCAGGCGACCATCAAACTTGCGCACGCGGTCAGTGAAAGGTACCTTGAAATGCAGGCCGGGCGATACGTCGGCTTTAATCAAGGCACCGAATTGCAAAACCACGGCACGCTCATATTGGTTGACCACGTAAGCGCTGCTGGAGGCAAGCACCAACAGAAAGAGTGCGCCAATGATTGTAATTAAACTTTTAGTCGACATTATCGAGTCTCCCGACGAATCACTGCCTTGCTCACTTCAACATCCATGGGTGGATGTTCTGCCGCGTCATCATTACTGGGCGGGGGCACTTGTTTAGCCATTTTGTCCAAGGGAAGATAAAGCATGCTGTTATTATCGACATCAACCAAGACTTTTGAAGATTTGGTCATTACCGATTCAAGCGCATCCATATATAAACGTTTACGCGTTACTTCAGGCGCACGTTTGTATTCGGTCAATAAATTTTCAAAGCGCGCTGATTCACCTTCTGCACGTGAAACCACTTCAGATTTGTAAGCTTCCGCCTCTTCGATTAAACGCTGGGCTTTACCGCGCGACTCAGGAATGATTTGGTTTGAATAAGATTCGGCCTGATTTTTTTGGCGTGTTTCATCTTCTTTAGCTTTGATTACATCATCGAACGCAGCGCGAACCTCTTCAGGCGGTTGCGCCTGTTGAATATTAACGTTAATAATTTGGATGCCAGCACCGTAATTATCGAGGTACGTCTGCAAGCGCAACTTCACTTCAGCAGCCATTTTGGCGCGACCTTCAGATAACACTTGCTCCAACTCGGTAGAACCTACTACGTGACGCAAGGCACTGTCGGTGGCGTGCTTTAAGCTGGTTTCCGGGTCGGACAAGTTGAGCACATAGGCCTTAACATCACCCACGTTCCATTGTACGGTTATAGGTAATTCAACGATGCTTTCATCTTGTGTCAGCATCAAACCTTTCGATGGATATTGGCGCTCATTGGTAACGCCTACTTTGAAAACTTGGGTCAACAGTGGTGCAGACCAATGTAAACCCTCGCCCACAGTTTCCTGAAACACGCCAAGCTTTAACACCACAGCACGCTCTTTGGCATCAACGGTATAAATGCCGGAAAAACCATAAAACAGCACAACCACGAACGCAATTATGACAAAAATGATACCGAAAGAACCCTTGGATGAACCGCTTCCACCGCTTGAGCCACCGCCGCCGAACATCCCATTGAGCTTGTCTTGCAACTTTTTAAAGGCTTCGTCCAAATCCGGTGGACCATCGCTTTTACCACCGCGCCCGCCCCAAGGGTCTTTGTCTTTTCCCGGTTCATTCCAGGCCATACCAATCTCCACCATGTTTTAAGATAATTTTGTTTTATGTGAGGGCAATGTTCAATTTTTCAACCGAGTCGACAGAATTAAGTCGTCGCCCATGAGATTAAGTTACTCAGCCCAGACCAAATCGTCAAAAGGGATTTTCTGCGCGCTTAATATCCGCAACAAATCGCTTTTAGGAATGCGCAAGCTGGCCACACATACACCATCATCACGAAAGGATTCTTGCGCAACTGCTTGTTGCGCGTAGAGAGCTGCACGTAAACGACCATCTTGCGGGCGCAGCAAAAGCTGGGCGATGACCATTTCGGTACCGAGTAACTCGGAGATAGCTTCATCTAGTAGCTCGCAACCTAAACCCGTTTGCGCAGATAACCAAACCGCAACTGGTTTACCGGCATCATCGCGATCAATACGCGGCGCAACGTCTGGAATCAAATCAATTTTATTGTAAACCTTTAACTGCGGAAGTTCGGCTGCGTCAATTTCTTCCAACACCAATTCTACCTGTTCAATATTACGTAAGCGCTCATCGGCAGCGGCATCAATAATATGAAGTAAAAGCGTGGAATTGGCAGCTTCTTCCAAAGTTGCCCGAAAGGCTTCAACCAATTTATGCGGGAGATGACTGATAAAACCTACGGTATCCGCCATGATCACAGCGCCAATATCAGCTAGTTCGATGCGACGCATCGTGGGGTCAAGCGTGGCGAATAATTGATTTTCGGCGTAAACATCCGACCCAGTAACGCGATTAAACAACGTAGATTTACCGGCGTTGGTATAACCAACTAACGATACGGTCGGAATTGCTGAACGCTGACGCGAACGCCTGCCCTGCTCGCGCTGAGAGCGTACTTTTTCAAGCCGCTGTTCAATCATAGTGATACGACCACGCAGTAAACGGCGGTCAGTTTCAAGTTGGGTTTCACCCGGGCCGCGTAGGCCGATACCGCCTTTTTGGCGCTCAAGGTGAGTCCAGCCGCGCACTAAACGAGTCGACATATGACGCAATTGCGCCAACTCAACTTGTAATTTACCTTCAAAGGTACGCGCGCGCTGGGCAAAAATATCCAGAATTAAACCCGTACGATCAAGCACACGGCAGTGCAATTCTTTTTCGAGATTGCGCTCTTGGCTGGGCGATAGGGTGTGATTAAAAATCACAACCTCAGCTTCATTGGCAGCGACGACACCCTGCAATTCTTGCAGCTTGCCAGTACCAATAAAAAATTTAGCGTTGGGGGATATACTTTTCCCTGTAATAAAAGCCACAGGGTCGCCGCCGGCAGAAAGCACCAGCTCTTCAAATTCGCGGGGATCTTCTGGCTCTTGGCCATGAGATAGGTTCAGGTGAACTAGCACCGCTAGCTCACCTGATTCTGGGCGATCAAAAAACAATTAGCAGCCTCGTAGAGGGATAATTACTCAGCCTGCTCGTCTTCTTCGCCATCAACACCATCTGCTTCATTCAGCAGTGGTACGCGCACAGCACGTGAGGGAACAACAGTGGAGATTGCATGCTTGTATACCATTTGGCTTACAGTATTTTTTAACAGCACGACAAACTGATCAAATGACTCAACCTGACCTTGTAACTTGATACCATTTACTAAATAAATGGACACAGGTACACGCTCTTTTCTTAGAACGTTCAGGTAAGGGTCTTGTAAACTATGCCCTTTTGACATGTTTATTCTCCTAGGGAAGATATTAAAATAACCACCGGATTCTCGCATTTGTTATTAAAAGAATGGTGGGCGCAATTATGAAAAACGGATTACTGTTATCACATATCTATTATATGGCTGCGGCCTGTATAAAATTCAAGGCACAGCGCACAATTTCTTCTTTCGATAGCGAAATACCAGCATCGCCATCAGTATAGAGCCAATTTAATTCGCTGTTAGGATATTTTTGCCATCCACGCAGCCAGGTAAACTGTCTTTTTGCCAACTGACGTGTGGCAATAATTCCGCGCTCTAACATTTCATCGTACGACAAACGCCCTTCGATAAAATCCCACACCTGACGATAACCTACTGCGCGAATTGCTGGTAAATCCGCATGTAAATCGCCACGCTCATAAAGCGCTTTTACTTCATCTAACAAACCAGCGGCAATCATATTACCGAATCGCAAGGCTATTCGTTCGTGCAGTAGCGCACGGACATGAGGTGCAATTGCTATTTGAATAAGATTAAAACGTTCGCTAAAGAGTTTATCGCGTGACTGTGATTGCAGAGCGCGCAATTCACTCATGGTTTTACCGCTCGCACGATAAACTTCTAACGCGCGGCTCACCCGTTGCGAATGATTCGGATGAATCTCAGCCGCAACTTTCGGATCAACTTCTGCCAATTGTTGATGCACATAAGGCCAGCCAAACTCTTGCGCGTCGCGTTCAATTTGCGCGCGTATTTCCGGATCAGCTTCCGGCATATCCGCCAAGCCATCTAACAGAGCCTTGAAATACAGCATAGTTCCGCCAACCAATAACGGAATCCTGCCTTGCGCGTGAATCGCTGCAATTTCACGCTCAGCATCTGCGCAAAAATCCGCAGCTGAATAAGGCTCAGAAGGATCGCGGATATCAATTAATTTATGCGGTGCAGCGGCTAGTTCTTCCGCCGTTGGCTTAGCGGAACCAATATCCATCCCGCGATACACGAGTGCAGAATCAACACTAATTAATTCAATCGGCAAATGCTGACGCAGCGCAATGGCAAGATCGGTTTTACCCGACGCCGTAGGACCCATTAAAAAAATAACGGGTAATTTTTTTAATATCATTTTTTAACTACGCGAATTGTTTGGCCCACCAAAAATGTAGCGCTCCCATAACACATTTTCATAGAGCGCAAACTATCCTTGAGCCGAGTGAGAAATATCCAATTGTTCCCTGAGCTTTGTTAGCCATATATCGTATGCTCGCTGCCAACCTATCTGCTGGCTAGATACAGACGAACTTTTTGCTAACAACGATCCGGCACCTAAAGCAATTCCGTCACTGGCGATACCTACCACTTCATTCGTCAAGGAATCCACCAGCATGATGACCACTAAAACCTCTCCGTAGCTTCTTACCTCCTGATGACCTATGGTCGTTTGGCCTAACTCACCTTTACGGTGAACTCTTGGAGTGTACTCTGCCAGCCTGAACTGGACGGACAAAACATCGGGGCCCGCCTGATCAGTTAGTGCAAATAGTTTGTCCCCGGGAAAATATTTAGGAACCATTTGATCAAATATAGTGGTAAAGCTCAGCCAATCTTCTGCTGTTGCTTTTTTCCAACTACGATCAATATCGTTG
>FTJC01002141.1_pt1 | contig 13196 bp, 12 predicted proteins | sample 1658351 | NCBI WGS metagenome assembly FTJC01 (sample SAMEA3914818, study PRJEB12502) | metagenome | biome: forest; material: soil | place: Canada | collected 2010-06-26 | depth 0.1 m | reverse complement strand
CTTGATTGCTTGGCGGGTAGAGCAATTCTTCTTCTAGAATCAACAAATCGCGATTGAGATTGAGCACCGATACTTTCAAGTCTTCTACTTGCGGCGTAACCGCAGGTTGCTGCACGGATTCAGTGGGTGCGGTTGATGCGGGAACAGATACGGGTGCCGGCGCTGGAGCTACAGTTGGTGTCGGTACATTAACTGACGCTGCAGGTGCCGCATCCGGCGCGGCCATTACGATGTTTGCGCAGAGCGCCAAAATAAATCCTGATAGCGGTAGTCTTACCGATTGAATAAACATGCCTGCCCCGCCCTGTGTCGTGCCAATTGTTATTTGCGATACGCAATTCTAGAAGCCCATGACTTTATTCGGTGTGACTCTCTCCACACTTACTCCACCCGTCTCGGTGGTTTCGCTAAAACTTTTTAGAGTTGAACAAGTTTTGCTCGTCTAAACGATTTGTGCGCTCAGATAATATTGGATATTGATTCAAATGTTGAATAGCTCGGCAAGATTCCATGAAGCCTAATGCCTTAAGCGCTGCAGTTACTAAGGATAGTCGGTGTTTCTGACAGGATTAAAAATTTCGTGTGAAAACTTCTAATTTCGTGCGAAAGCTATCAATTTTTCGCGAAAACTAGCGAATTCGCGATCAAGGTGGCGTTAAACCCTTGCTGTATAGAACTTTCCCAGTTTCGGTGATTACTACTGCATCAAAACCGGGCAAGCTATCGATTAGCGCCAAACCTTTTTCGGGACCCATAATAAAAATGGTCTTGGTCAGCGGGTCAGTATCAAAACCCAGGGGGCCGATCACACTTACGCTGATAATCCCATGCGGCGACTTACCGGTTTTAGGGTTGATGATGTGATGAACGCGCTGGCCATCCTTATCGATAAAAAAACGCTCGTAATCGCCCGAGGTTGAGATGGCGCAATTCTCCAGCGGCAAGGTGATCGCCACGGCATTTTTGTCGTCCGCACGCGGGTTGCGAATGCCCACCAACCACGGTTTGCCGAGCTTATCGCCAATAACGCGGCTATCGCCACCGGCGCTCAAGTTGGCATTGGTAATGCCGAACTTACGTAAAATTTCTGTGCCGCGATCTACCGCAAAGCCTTTTGCGATGCCGCCTAAATCGATATACACCTTGGGGTGATCGAAATAGACAGTATTGTTTTTGCTGTCGAGATGGATAAATTTGTAATTGATTTGCGGCACTAACTCTTTGAATTGGGCGTCGGTAGGTTTCAAGCCCTTACGGTAATCGTAATAGCGCGCAAGCGAGGCAAAGGTGATATCAAAAGCGCCGCCGCTCAGCTCGCTGTAATGATTGGCTTTTTGAATGATGCTCGCCAGCTCGGCCGAAATCGGCATGGGGTGTTCTGCGGTGGATTTAGGAGCAAGTTCGTTGACGCGCGAAAGTTCGCTGGTGGCAATAAAAGGGCTGTATTGTTGGTCGATGCGGTGCATTTCAGCCATCACAGCGGCAATGGCCTGCTCGGCTCTGGCATCGTCCTCACTGTAAAGCGTGACGTTGATAACGGTGCCCATAATATCCTGGGTATCACCATGCCAGCCGGCCATGACCGGCAAACTGAATAGGCACAAACAACCGGCAATGAAGTGTTTCACTTGAATTCCTTATTAAAACAAGATTATCAAAAACGTTGGGAACGCCTAGAAATTCAAATCGACTTGATAGACCAAGTTACCTTGCGCGTCGTTAGCCTGCTGCACCGCAAACATGGACAGCCAAGCACCAGCGTTAAGTTCGCGAAAAGTGGCCTCAGGTAGGGCAAAGCCACCTTTGATACTACCGCCGGTTGGGAAAGGAAGATTACCAACCAAATCCAAATGTAGCGGGCTATTCACATCGATGATGTGTGCGCTCAGGCCTTTTTTGCCGTCGTCGACCAAATCTGCTGCCAAGCCGCCAAGGCTCATCCAATTTGAACCGTTGAAAATTTTGGCATTCATCCAGCTCGCTTTGCCACGTACGCCGAGCAGTTGGCTGTTATCTATATCCAACTTTTCGATGGTCAAGGCAAATTGGCCGTCGATAGCAAGTGGTAACATGGCTTGGATCACAGCTGCCGGAAATGATGCCGTAGCATTTTTTAAGGTAACGCCGGTTTTACCTTTGAAGCAAACATAGCCATCAAAATCCTGATTATCCATATGCGTGGTGATAAGCGCGCAAGGCTTGAACGTAAACAATGAGAGAATATTCAGCTTCCAGGTTAGTTGGCCGAGCGAGTGATCTATACCTTTGACTTTTACACTGGCAAGGCTTGCACGACCCGTCCAAACCGTACCCGATACGCCACTCATAGCGACATCGCCACCGCGCGATAAGGCATAAGCGCCCCATACGGCCGGTAGATTGCTTACCACAAAATACAGCCAGACAAGAGCACCCAGAGTGATCCAGAATTGTTTACTTGCATTCAATTTGGGCAAGGCTGCAGCTTGAAGAATCATGTACGAATTAACCTTATGCATTAGGGCTTTACGAGACGCAGGTTGATGGAAACCTGGCCGGGATCGTTAGTGGCGGTGATCGACAGTTCGCGAATCGCTATGTGATATTTGGTTTCCAAATCGTAAAGCCACTGCATTGAAGGCTCTGATGCAACCTTATCAATGCGCACACGCACTTCGCCACCCGTGCCGGGAATAAAGCTGCTCATGGTCATGCCATTATCACGCAGGCTGGCATCAATCAAACCACTGATATCGCCTGACGCACTGGCTTGGCTGGATTGCTTGCCTAATGCATCGAGCTGGCTTGCCAGCAACTGCACACGCCCCAGGGATAACTGGTTACCAGTAGTGGTTTGCAGCAACAAATCGCGCTTATGATTTAGCGGTGACAATACCGCCAGCCATACTATAAACAAGGCAATCAGCACGGCGCCAATAAGCAGAATTGCTTGTTCACGGCGATTAAATTGCGATAGCGAAATGAGTAATTTTTCCATAATGTTATTCCCGCCGACTAATGTTGTGGCTTGGTAATTTTAATGCGACCGGTGTTTACGTCGCCCTGCGCATTTGCCGTTAACAACTCAGCTGTATAGCCCTGTGCACCGATGGATTGGCGTAGAGCATCAATTGAATTGAACGAATGCGCCTGCACGTTGATCGACATTTCACCCGTGTCCGCCGAATAGGAGATAACCTTGACGGTAACATCCGTATTGACCGCAATAATGGGCATTACGCCGGCCAAGACCGCAACCACACTGCCAGTTTGGGCCTTAGGTTGAAGTTGTTGTAGCTTGATACGCAAACGCTTTTCGGGGTCATCTGACTGGCCATTGGGCGATACAGTGCGATAAATGGCTTCCATTTGCTGGCGCAATTGTAAGTTTTGCTTATTGAGTTTATAGATTTGGAAACCCAAAACACCCACGTATACGACAAAGGTGACCAAAGCCAAAATGCCAACGCCACGCCACAGTTTTATCCAGCGCTCAAGCGGCAAACGCTGCGAGAACTCTGCCTGGCATAGATCTATGGCCGCACCGTTGAAATCCAATTGCCAATCATCAACCAGGTTTTGTGTGCTTACTCGCTCAGCCAAATGCTCTGGTAAACTTTGGTAGAGCTTGTCCAAATCGTCTTGCGTGCCCGCGCGCAGAACTAAATAGGGTAAGTTATCATTCAGTTTTTGAGCGGCGATCAACATATCCAGCGCTGACCCTAACAAGGATAAAGGCACACTAAAGCCTTCTTGTTCGGAAAAGCGCAAATTGACCTGCCCGTTGTCAATACCAAGTACCCAAGTTGCGCTCGGACTGGCGGAAAGGTTCTCTACGGTGGACTCGGCTTCAATTAAGGTAGGGTCGAGTTGCTCAGCAACCGGTGGCGCTTGTAATGGCAACAATAAGGGGGTTGACCAACAGCGGGTAATTTCCACGCCTATGTTGGAGAGTTGAGTAAAGATGGACTTCAACCACTGCTTATCGGTATAGGCCAAAGCGACTTTGCCTGCGATAGGTGCGCCCAAGGCAAAATGCAATTCATCGATATCGCCAACCACCGATTCTTCCAATTGGAAGGGCAATAAATTGCGAAGGTGTTTTTTCTCTTTCTCGGTGTATTCCAATTTACGCGTAACAACTTTCGCACCGGGCAGCAATAACCACGCCTGCTGGCCGACATTGCCGAGCACCGCGCGCAGTGCATCGAGGTTGCCCGAGGCTTCAGCCTGAGCCTGACCGTCGTTCAGCCAGCACCAGCGAAAATTATCCGCCGTGCTATTAATCGAAAGTACAAGTTGTTGGGACATTGAACACTACCTAGTTTTGTTTCTTATAAATTAGCGCCAGATGGCATGCATTTAGTGTAATCGTCTTCGCGCCGCACCACTTTAAATTGGGGATTGCCACGCAATAATAGACTACAGGCGGCTCGGCGTTGATCGCCAATAAATACGGTAGTACTTAGCCAGAAGTACTTGGTATTGATGGTTAACTCTTTATCGACCGTACCAGCGCTCGCGCCGCCAACTCTATTCCATTCGGTGTCAAAGTCACTAAGCGCCTTGTAATATTTTCCTTCCGGCAACTTCAAAGAGTCAGCTTGACTTGCACCCAAGGGCATTAAGTCGGTACTTATATTTATGCAGCGCAAAAGTATCGCCGGAATTGTATTTACATTCATGCGCTCGCTTGGATCTAGCACAACCAACAAGGTACGCAGGGCACGCATAATTTGCGGTGTCACTCCGCGCACCATTTGTAATTCTTCAATACTACGAAACGGCATATTGGCCGCTTGGTAGGGGTCGGGTTGACTCAAATAATAATCGTCTTCTGCCCCACCCGTACCCGACGGATCTTTATTGACATCAGTCCAATCGACTATAGCTTCCAAAATCGCCACAGCTTCATCAGGTGATCTCACCAGCGGTGAATGTGGATCATCTGGATTGGGCAATGCTTGCAGCAAACGGATAAACATTCGTTGGCTGGGGGTATAACGCACCGGATCTAAGGCCGCTTTATCAGCTGCTAAATCACCCAATACGCTGTTCAAATTAAATCGGCTGTTAGCATCCTCAATCTGAATAAGAAGATTACCCATATTATCTGGCAATATTATGGGCACTTCAGTACCCCAAGGCTCAGCCTTGTAATCGACTTCGGGAGGGTCTATACCTAAAAACTTAATAGCCGCGCCTTCACCGCTAAACAGATAAGCCCGCGCTTGCGCACCGTGCCAACGCGCCTCGGCGCGGGTTAAGCCAAGCTGGTAATCGCCCGCGAATTTAATGCCCAAGCCTGCAACCAGGGCGACGATCAAGAGCACCATGATCAGCACTGCGCCGGTTTCCTGGGTGCGCTTACTTTTGGGGGATATCAAATAGACGCACACTGCGGCCTACCCCCTCAATCTCAATACTAATCTCTACCGCAATAGGCATGGGCGAACTGCCTGCGCCATTGACTGGAGGCCAAACTGGCTCCCAGTTTTTGCTGTATTCTGCGCCGTCCAGCGCGCTTTTGCCGTCGGCTTTGATACGCGCATCGGACAAAAACCGCAGCTGTATATCAGTCACATCGCCGGGCATAGCCTGGCTTTTGGATTCGTTACCTGTCTGCTGTTTCAGTTCATCGAGCTTGCTGTTGCCAAGCAATAATTGATGAAATGCATCGCGCTCAAAATCAATATTTTCCAAGGGCATATTTCGCTCAGGCAGATAATCCCGCCACAACTTACCCTCAGCCACACGGTAATTAACCTGTTGTAAATCGCTACGCACACGCCCCAATGGATTTACCCAGCCGCGCCGCGCAAAAAACATAATGACCTGAAAAGTATCCTTGCCTTTGGTTTTTTGGCTGGCCGCCTCAAAGCGTAATTGCTTGGCCTGATTTGGAATCTGCGGGTCAATGGGCACTATATTGCGCATGTCTTGCCCGATTAGCTGCCAGGCTTTATCCAGCTTATTCACCCCGTCCAAGAGTTCGCGGGTGCGTTCGGAATTGCGACTGGCGCCATCAAAGGATTGATAGGCCATAGCCGCAACCATCGCCGATAGCCCAATGGCTACCACCATCTCCAGCAGGGTAAAACCTTTCTGGCGACGCGCTTTATTCACTGATGTATCCCGTCAAATTGACGATAGGGTCAACCTTTTCAAGGCCTTTTGCGCCTCTATATCCGCTACCGCTTTCAGCTATGCCCATTACGGCTACGTCAATATCAATTCTGTGAAAACCCGGCACCGGGATTTCTTCTGCCGCCGAGGTCGCAAACTGCCATTGCCACTGCAAGCCCATCATGTCAGTTGAACCAGAGTCTTTTTCTGGCAGCTTGTAAGTTGGAAACAATTCTTTGTTGTTGAGCAAGGTTAAGCGCGTCAATTCGTTTTCGGCGATCCACATGGCAAAAGTTTTATTGCGGATATGCGCCGCGCCGTCTACTTGGGTCATCACCAAAATCACCAGCGCTGGCAAAGCCATGGCGACAATCATAAGCGCAACCATAACTTCCACTAAGGTAAAACCTTTAGCTGATGAGCTTTTCAAGACCGAACGCTGCTTCTTGTTCATTGCTGATTATTCATTGTTGGGCTACCGATTTCTCTTGCTCAGGCCAGCGAGTGTTGCCCATCATATCTATCTCGATATGTTGCGCTTCGGTAGTCGTAGCGCCCTGTTCAAACATGCCCATTTCCACTGGCGTCGCCTCCCCGCTGGGCGAGAAAACTAACACCGGCGGCTGAATTTCCAGGTCGGGGTCATAGACATACATGTGGCCTTCCACCACCAACTCCCACTGCACCTTGTCCTCCATACAATGCTCGGTCAGCGTATCCTCTGGCATATTGCTCCAGGCGTTATCGCGCATGCGTTTCCAGTTATAGCACCAGCGTTTGCCGAGTGAGTTTTCGGTTTCTTTCGGCGTTATAAACATGCCAATAATATCGCCGTTAAGCGCAGCATATTCGCCGACAAAATCGATGGTTTGCATGAGCGTTTGAGCTTCTTTGTAGGGGCCTTTTTCATTTTTATTATCGTTAATGGAAAGCGCGATCAAACTCGCCGTCATACCGATAATAAGCGCCACTATCATGATTTCGATCAGGGTAAAACCCTGACTCGACCGCCGTGTAAAGCCCGTACTATTCACCGAAGCTACTCGTCAACGCTGCTGGATTACTCAGTTTTTTCCGCTGCCTGCCAGATACTCAAATCAGCTGCAGCGCCGTCGCCGCCACTTACGCCATCGGCACCCAGGGTGTAGATATCGTAATCATGGCCTTCGCCTGGGCTCACATATAAATAAGGGCGACCCCAAGGATCTTGCTGCAATTGATCAACATAACCACTGGATTTCCAGTTGCGCGGAACCGGCGCCAAGCTTGGCTTGGCTACTAAAGCTTCAAGACCTTGCTCGCTGGTGGGATAGACAAAGTTATCGATACGATAAAGTTTGAGTGCAGTTTGTAGCGATTTAAAATCGGCCTTGGCTTTCTCCACACGCGCTTGATCCAGCTTGTCGATTACCGTGGGTACGGCAACACTGGCCAAGAGACCGATGATGATTACCACCACCATGATTTCGATCAGGGTGAAGCCTGCTTGGCGGGTTTTGGCACCTAACGAGTGCAGTCTTGAATTACGCATATCCACTCCTAAAACATTAAATTAAAAGCCTCGCTTGCGATTAAACAAGTGAGTTCATTTGGAAAATCGGCTGCAAAATAGCCATTACGATCAAGCACACCGATAAACCCATAAAAACAATCGTGAGGGGTTCAAGCAAACCCATCGCCATACCTAACACCATTTCAAGCTCGCGCTCTTGATCTTTAGCGGCGTTATCCAACTGCTGTGCCAAGGTTCCGTTAGATTCACCACTGGACACCAATTGCACCAGTAACGGCGGGAAAGTGCCCGCATTTTCCATCGCACGCGCAAGGCTACTACCTTCACGCACAGCGCTAACGACTTGCTCGCAGGAGTCTTGCAAAATGCGATTGCTCATCACTTGGCCGGCAATACCCAGCGCTTGCAAGAGCGGTACACCACTCGAGGACAAGAGGCTGAGAGTTGCAGCAAAACGCGCTGCATTAATCTGACTCACCAGTTCGCCAAGTACGGGCAGCTTTAACTGAATTCGATGCCAGACACGCAGGTTTGCTTCTACCTTGAGCAAATTACGTATACCAATGACTACACCAATAATAGCGATTAATAAAAACACACCGTAATTGACGATAAACCCACTGCCAGCAATTAAGATCTTGGTTAAGGCCGGTAGTTCATGATGACTGTGCGCAAAAATACCCACTAATTTGGGTACTACGAACGCCATCAAGGCAGTAATCACCCCCAAACTAATCAAGAGCAAAACAATGGGATAAATCATCGCCATTTTAATCCGCGCCTGAATCTGCTGGCTGCTTTGGGTGTAATCCGCCAAACGCTCCAGCACTGGCCCAAGGTAACCTGAACTTTCACCGGCACGCACTAGCGCGCGGTACATATCGTCAAAAGCGATAGGATTCTCTCCCATCGCTTGCGCAAGGCTAAAACCTTCAAGCACTTTGGTGCGCACACCAAGAACGATACGTTTGATATTGGGTTTATGAGCTTGCTTGCCCGTAGCGTGTAGCGCCTCATCGAGCGGCAAACCAGAGCGCACCAAAGATGCTAATTGGCGGGTGATAATACTGAGATCACGGGAACTTAAACGGCTCGCCCAGCGCTTGCGCCAACCGGACAGGTTTAAACCATCGTCACCGCTGGGCTTATCCGCTTGGCCGTGGGCATTTTCCACTTCCAGCGGCTTGAGTTTTTTAGCGCGTAGCTGGGTGCGAACATGGCGCTCGGAGTCGGCTTCCAAAATTCCCTTAACAGTTTTACCCGCTTCGTTCAGTGCCTTGTAACTGTATGCGCCCATAATCTAGCCCCTTAAAGCTGCGTTGTTACGCGCAGCACTTCTTCCATACTGGTGATACCGTCCAACACGCATTGGCGGCCGTCATCACTAATAGAAAGGCTGTGTTTACGGGCTTCAGCTAGCAATTCTTGCTCGCCAGCTTGTTCGTGGATCAAATGGCGTAAGCGCTCATTGATTTCGATCAATTCATAAATACCCTTACGGCCACGATACCCCTGTTGGTTACAATGCTGGCAGCCAACAGGACGAAAAATAGGAGTATCTTCGGGCAACTTGAGCATAACGCGCTCAGATTCAACCGGCTGATAAGACTCTTTACAGTGATTGCAGAGCAAACGCACCAGGCGTTGCGCCATTACCACTTCAAGGCTCGATGCCAATAGGAATGGCTCAACGCCCATATCTTTCAAACGCAAGACCGCGCCAATCGCAGTATTGGTGTGCAGGGTTGAAAGCACCAAGTGACCAGTGAGTGATGCTTGAATCGCAATTTCGGCGGTTTCGCCGTCGCGGATTTCCCCCACCATCACCACATCCGGGTCTTGGCGGAGAATCGCGCGCAAACCCCGAGCAAAAGTCATTTCAACTTTGGGATTAACTTGAGTTTGGCCGATACCGGGCAGCAAGTATTCCACCGGATCTTCGATGGTCAAAATATTGCGGCTGCGGCTGTTGATATGGCTCAAGCCAGAATACAGCGTAGTGGTTTTACCGGAACCGGTTGGACCGGTAACCAGAATAATGCCGTGGGGTTTAAGCAGCGCACGACTTAAACGATCTTGCACCTGCTTGGGCATCATCAATTGATCAAGTGACAACTGGCCCGCTGACTGATCCAACAGACGCAATACGATACGCTCACCGAACGCTGAAGGAATTGTTGATACACGGATATCCACCGCGTGACCCGCAAGACGAACGGTAATACGACCATCCTGCGGCAAGCGTTTTTCGGCGATATCCAAACGCGCCATAACTTTTAAGCGCGACACCAAGACCGGCGCCAATTCTGGCTTAGGTGATAAAACCTCATTCAAAACACCATCGATACGGAAACGTACCGATACGCGATCTTCGAAGGGTTCAAGGTGGATATCCGATGCACCTTCGCGCACAGCTTGCGAGAGAATAGCGTTGATCAAACGAATAATTGGAGCATCGTCGTCGCCGGCTAAAAGGTCGGTGCGCTCGGCCAAATCTTCTGCCATAGACGATAGATCAAACTCAGCACCCAAATCGTCAACCGCACGCTGGGCTGCGCCGTCGCCGCTTTGGTAATCCTTAGTTAGACGTTTTTGAAAATCATCCGCAGGAATTTCTTCCAAAGTGAAGCCGTCACCCAAATAGCGTTGTAATTCCAGCAAAACTTCAAGAGTTAAACCGGGACGATGCAAAACGACTTTGCTATCGGGATCAGCCAGCATAACGCCTTGTGCCGACGCAAAACTAAATGGCAAGCGATAGCTATCGGCCTCTTCTTCAATCGCCTCGAACTTGTCTGTCGTCGCCGATTGCTCAGCAGCGACAACTTCCAAGTCGATAATATCTGCCGCATCAGTGGCTAGTGCATCTGCAGTTACCATTATTCGACCTTAGCTGCCGCTGGAGTAATGGCAGGTGCAGCCGGTGCAGGTTCTACCGGAAGAACGGGGTCATTTAATTTCGCATCTGGCAAAGTAGCAGGCATCTTATCCTTCCACTCTGGCAATACCGGTATAGAGTTTGAACCCTTACGGCGTGCATCCAACTCGGCATCGCGAATTAATTTATATTTTTCGGCCGTCGCGCCTTCGAGGGTTTTATCATCACGAATTAAGGTTGCGCGAATAAATACCAATAAGTTGGTTTTTACTTTGGAGCTGCTGTCATTACGGAATAATTTTCCTAATAGCGGAATACTGCCCAATAATGGCACCCGGGAAGAGGTCACTTGAACTTCATCTTTGATCAAACCACCTAATACAACGGTTTGCCCATCGGCAACCAAAATTTGCGTGTCGATTTTACGCTCGTCTGTAATAGGGCCATCAGCGCTATCTTTGTTAGATAATCCAGACACCTCTTGCTTGATATCCATAATCAAGCTATCGCCGTCATTAATATGCGGGGTAACTTCCAATGAGATACCAACAGATTCGCGGTTAATAGTATTAAATGGACTTGAAAAATTATTGTTATTACCGGTGGTTCCAGTCGCAGTTGAGCCAGAATAAGAACCAGTTTTAAATGGTATTTTTTGCCCAATAGAGATTTTTGCTTTGGTGTTATCTGTCGTTAGCAAACTCGGGGTTGAAAGAACATTGGTGTCCCCATTGCTTTGCAACATATTCACCAAACCCATAAAGTTGGTTTGGGTGCCCAATCTCGCGACACCAAATGTTTGCCCCGGAATTGCTGCCAAACCTTGCGCTAAAGTCGCACTTGCAGTGTCACGAATAGTTTGGGTGTCGCCTAATTTTGCAAGCGCGGCTTGGGTCCCGAGCGCTGCAATTGGACTGCTAGCAACCACCGAACTTCCAAAACCATTCTTGGTATCCGTAAACAGCCATTGGAGACCAAGCTGCTTATCAAGCGTTCCCTGAACTTCAACAATAATCGCTTCAACCAAAACTTGCGCGCGACGAATATCCAGACTTTCCACTACCGCCATCAATGACTGCATGTTATCGCTGTCTGCAGTAATTAATATAGAGTTGGTAGCTTCATCGGCCTGAACATTAGTTTGGCCGCTAGCGCCTTCACCCGGCTTAGCGCCACCCTGCCCTTGATTCATGCCGGTCAATACCTTGGCAACATCAGCAGCTTTAGCATACTTGAGGTAAAAAACCCGCACATTGGCATTTTTGGTTTGTGGGCGATCCAAACTTTCCACTACACCTTTGATGCGCTGACGCGACATTTCATCGCCGCTTACAATGACGGCGTTGGTGCGTTTATCAGCCACTACGATTGGCGGTGAAGTAGTCACACCACGGTTTGGATCCGGTTTTTCTAATTGGGTAATCATGGCAACAACTTCAGTCGCTTGCGCGTAACGTAGTTGCACCACATCGGTCGCCAGCACAGCAGCTTTATCCATCTGTAAAATCAAATCGTTAATACGTGCGATATTGGCGCGAGTGTCACTGATTATCAGCGCGTTACTCGGCTCATAGGCCGATAGATGCGCATACTGCGGCACCAAGGGGCGAACAGCAGCAAGTACTTTGGCGGCACTGATGTTGTTCAGTTGAATAATTTGAGTGATATAACCGTCGTCGCGCGATCTAACGGTTTGCTCAGTAGGAATGGGCAAGTTGCGCGCTTCGCGGTTGACGATAATGCGCACCACGCCATCACTTTCAAACGCAGTAAAGCCATGAACATCCAACACCGCTAAAAACAGATCGTAGAGATCTTTTTTGTTAAGCGGCTTATTGGCAATAACCCGGATTGGCCCACGAACTTTTGGATCGACAATCATTGGCTTGCCAGTGACTTCCTGCACGAATTTGACTACTTCAACTATATCAGTGTCCTTAAAATTCACCGTCCACGTCTGTTCTGGCACAACGGGCTTTGGCTCTGCCGCCATAAGATTTCCACCCATGGCTAACATAGCTAGAAACAGGACACTTTTAACGAATTTAGCTTTCACCGCACATCCTCACTTTACTGGAGCACTACATCAACTGTTATAACACTACCACCACGCTTGATTTCAAGGCTTGCTGCGGTGGTATTGCCCATATTTTTATATACTTCCATAATCTTGGCGGGGTTATTTAACGGCATACCGTTAATGGCCGTGACTATGTCATCCGTTTGCAATCCTGCTGATTTGAATTTTTCTGCATCGCGCCCGGGGCGAATTTTGTAGCCGATAACCTGGCCGTTTTCACGATGGATACTCATGGCGACCACATCGGAAAGATTGCGGCTCACTTCCGCCACACCCGGCTCGGCACCGCGATCTTGTGGTGATTGTATTTCCGGGCCAACCGCGCTGGGGCGACCGGACGGGAATACTGCTGGCTGCGGCGCTATCACTTGGGGAGCTACGGAAACTTGCGAAATGGGCGGTACATTAGGATCGTTTTGATAAAGCCACAGGGATTCGTATTGACCATTGTTATTAATGATCACTCGATCGCTCATCACTTTGGAGAGAGTGACATTATTGCCAACGGGCAAGGCATCATTCACAGCGTAAACATCCTGCTTATCGCCCGAGGCTATGATTGCTCGCGAAGAGCCCTCTTCACTGCTGCCCATCAAGCCAACCAGAATAAGATTGAGCTG
>FTJC01001974.1_pt1 | contig 13405 bp, 1 predicted proteins | sample 1658351 | NCBI WGS metagenome assembly FTJC01 (sample SAMEA3914818, study PRJEB12502) | metagenome | biome: forest; material: soil | place: Canada | collected 2010-06-26 | depth 0.1 m | reverse complement strand
TTTCAATCCTTCCAACAAAATTCCTCTGGGGAGTTACCTGAGCGGATTGCGTGCATCCATAGGCTCTTCCGAATACTGGAGATATCCGATAAAGATCACCAAGACAGGGGACAATGTAACGCATCCAAAAAATTATCAGATCCTGAATGATGGTTCCAATCCCATTGAACTGACAGGTACTACGCAGTACAGCATTGGTGAATACCTGGATGAAAAAGGTGATACTGCGTTTATTTATGTACAGAAGAAAGTAACCCTTGTAGGCAATACGAATGTAGAAAGCTATTCGCCTGAGATCGCAGCAGGAGCTGAATCGAAGCTGAAACTGGTTGATGCAAACCTGAGCCTGTATAAAATTCCGGTTCGTTATTTAAATAAAGTAGCGGATTTTGAAAACAACTGGAAGTCGCACTGGGCCTATGCCTTGCTGCCCTACCACCCGGAATTCCCATATTATATTGCCTGTATTGCACAGAATGCGAGCAATGACTTTGATTATAAACTTATGAATACATCTTTTGCAGATGCCAAACAGCAAGGGTTTATTCAGTCTAACGGTACGCCTTCAGTATTTGCAAAGGAAACAGCGCTCTCTGCTCATGTTAAACCAGTGGCAGCCTATACAGCATGGATGAATACCAATACAACAAATTATCAGGGACAAGGTCTTTCCATGGCTCTGCTTGCAAACCGTTTAACCAATTGTCCAACCGGAACAGCCGAAACAAATGCCTGTGGTGCACCGGCGGTTGATTGCAACGATATAAAAATTGATACGGAACTGGAATGGTCGACTTATCGCTCTCTTTATTTTTCTGTGAAACAGAAATTTCTAAAAAACGTGGACATGATCAGGGCGACAGATCAAGGATACTACAACGGCTGTATCGGACATGCTAATTACATTTCTTCTCCGGAAGCATGGTACTTTGACATGCCCAAAGCGCAAACCGTTTCCGCAACTGTGCGCAGTTGCCCCAGATATCGCTGGTTCTGGAACCGATGCGGCTGGAGAGACATCACGTACACTGCTTACATCCCCGCTTTTCTCATTCAGAGTCAGATCTGCTATATCGGTAATGCTGGCTATCTAAAAGAGAAGGCGCAACGTTTTTACCCGACAGGGGGTTTGGATAACGGAGTTTCACAACAGACCGGTAATTGTCCGGAAGTAACCTATAATGAACAAGGGCAGCCATTGGTATCCCTAGTAGCATGTGCCGATGACCTGACAGCATTAAAGAATGCAGCAGACGCGGAACAACAGCGCCTGAAATATGAAATGTGCGGGCTTTGTCCGCTTGCTTCGGATGTGGAATCATTGCTGATCCAGCTTACAGCGAATAATAAACTGATTACTGCTTCTACTACGATTTCCTGCTCCAATGATCCGATCGAGCTGGGTGAAGCACTTAGACGTTCTATTCTTGGAAGCGATATAACCAATCCTGTGTTGTACTGGGCATCGACAGTATCGGCCGATAAGAAAACCGTTACAGGTTCCTTCCGCAAAGGAGCGGTGGATATTTATACGTTGACACTTGCTATTGCCGATACGTTTACTACCGACCACCTGCTTTCTGTATGCTGTCTGACAGTTAAAACAGGAAACACATTCCAGCTAAAGGCCACTTTTAAAAAAGGAAACAAATATAAAGATGTATGGCTGAACGGAATCATTAACCTGGACCTGAAAAGCTGCAACATACCACCTAAATGCGTGCTAACAGAAGATGCCAGCAATACAGCGAATTTACTGAATATACTTTCTGTAAATAATCATCTTACGCCTGCATCAGCGGTGCACCTTTTCGACGGAATCAGCAGCACAGGCGAAGACGATGGTAACAACAACATCAATAAATATTTTGATGTCGTGTTGTCTTTGCTGCGCATTACAGACGCTTCAGTGAATATCGCTGCGCTTACCGCAATGGATCCGACCTGGTCAGCTACGAATTCCGGTGGAGTAATATCAGGTACATTGAACTATACCATTGCAGGTACACCAAGATCGCTGCTGATTGAAATTACATTATCCGGTTCTCCGGTAGTTACTACATTGATACACCCGACAGGCGGCACGTTCCCGGACAGGCCGAAACAATTTAATTCACTGAGTCCGGTGTCTTATACCAGCGCCTGCACCAGCGGATGCGGCACAGAATTCGGTATCTCTATCCTTTACAGTAGCGGAAATCAGTTTTATGCTCAGAAAGCAGTAATCAGTGTGCCTTTGTTAGTACCTGTTAAGTGCAGTACGGTGATACCGGCAACAGTAAGCAGGCAATGATGAGAAGGCACAAGCACATGCTTGCGCCAGCGAAGAAGATTAAAAAATAAAATACAAATCTGTACGCAGATTTTATAGAGATACATCATAATTAAAAAGATCTTTTATGTTACATCGTTTTTTGGTATTGGTGATTTTCGTGTTTACGCTTATGGGCGTGCATGGACAGACGTGCGACATCCAGGTATTGACGACGGGAGAGCGCTGCGCGGGTTCTGGTGACGGGACGGCACGGGTGGTGATCAACGGCCAGGTACCGGGCAAACCGGCCTCGTGCCTTACAGCGGAAACCGCCCCGGTGCAGTATACGGGCGGATGCACATCTACGTACAGCAGCAATACGGGCGAAGTTCTAGTGAGTGCGGGCCAGCAGGTATGCCTTACGGGGAGCAACTTTACGGGGGGTATCCAGGTAACAGGCGGAACGCTTGTGATCAGCGGGAGCGCGACACCTGCGTATATGAACCTGAACAACACCAACCCGGCGTTCACGCTTGTGATCCTGAGCGGTGCTACGGCACAGTTCGGGAGCCTAAACTTATTTGGCAGCAGCACAGTAAAGAATTACGGCACGCTGAAAGTACCTTCGGTAGGCTTCAACGGTACGCTTGAAAACAGCGGCACGCTGACCGTTACAGGAGATCTTGATATCAACGCACCTTACGGGAATTTCACCAATAAAGGTACAGTCACAGTCTCTTCTAATTTTAATAACTACAATACAACGTTAAACGGCGGTACACTGACCGTAAGCGGTACGATCAACAACAACAGCAACGGTACGCTGAACAACGTTTGTACGGTAACAGCAGGCGGCGATCTGAACAACAATAAAAACATCATCAACAAAGGTACGATCACGATCACGGGCAAAACAGCGATGAACGGATCATCGCAGTACCAGGGCTATGCAGGCGCTCTTCTTAAAACAGCCAATACGACTGTTGATGGTATTGTACAGGGCATGAGCAGCAGCTGCAGCTCTATTAAAGTAAGCGGCAACAGTATTATCAACAGCAGTGCGGTATTTTCCGGACAACTTGATTTTTGTGATGCAAACGGCATTGAAACAAGCAACGGCACGTTTTCACTGCCAGCGAGTAAAAACTGCAGCTGTACACCGGTTACTGCTACGTACGCGTGGCAGTCACCTTTAAGCGGCACGCAGGATCAGGTCACAGGCCTGAGCGCAGGAATTACGTACAGCGTAGCAGTAAATGCGCAAGGGTGCGCTCCGGTCACAAAAACCTTTACGATCACAAGCCCGGCTGCATTAAATGTAACAGTTACGCCCAGCAATCTGACTGCAACAGCGGCAGTAAGCGGCGGCACGGCACCCTATAGCTATGTATGGAGCAGCAACCCGGGCACCGGGAATACAGTTTCCTATGCCACTTCGGGTACGTATACCGTACAGGTTACCGACAGCAAAGGCTGCAGCACAAGCAAAACCTTTACAGTAACCGCACCTCCACCCGGAAACTGTACAGTGACAGTTGTAACAAAAAATCCGACGTGTGCCGGTTCCAATGATGGTACGGCAACAATTTATATTGACGGAGTTATTCTGGGCCCGGGCAACATTACGACCGGTACACCAGCAGGCTGCTCTGCCACCCAGACAAGTACCTATAACTGCAGCACAGGGTGCAGCCAGACAGTAGGCAGCAATACAGCAGCAATCAATGTAAGCAGCGGTCAGCAGGTATGCCTTACAGCTTCAGCATATACATCCGGCATCAATGTTACCGGCGGTACGCTGGTGATCTGCGGGAAAGCAACTCCGCAATACATCAATTACAATACGAACGGAGCAGCCTTTACACTGATTGTAAACGGCGAACTGACCCTGTCGAGTCTGAACCTTCCAGCCAGCTGCACGCTGAAAAACTACGGCAAGGTTACATTTACCAGCAGCGTAAGTTTCAACGGACGTGTAGAGAACTACGGGACGATGAGCGCTGCGGGGGATTTCAATGATAATGCCAGCACAGGCAAGTTCTTTAACTACGGTACCTTAACGGTAGCCTCCAACCTGAACAACAACATACAGGGAGAAAACTACGGGATCCTGAATGTTACCGGCAACCTGCAGAACAACGGCGGCAGTAACTTTACCAATGCCTGTACGATCCAGGTAGGCAACGAATTTATAAACAATGCTTCTTTTACAAATAACGGGAACATCACTGTTACGCAATGGACCCGCTTAAACGGGAGCAGCACTACCACACTTGGAGCAGGCACAACAGTTGCAACGGGCAACCTTGTGCTTGACGGCACAGTAAACGGGGCAGGGGCCAGCTGCAGCGCGCTTAAAGTAAACACACAGACAATCGTAAACGGCTCGGGCAAGCTTCAGGGCAGAGTATCGCTGTGTGATGCCAACGGCATTGAAACCTTTACGGGCACAGTCACAGCTCCTGCAACAAAAACGTGCAGCTGTGTGCTGCAGCCGATCCAGTACACAAGCCCGCTTCAGGGGGGCAGCAACCCGTACACAGGCTTACCGGCCGGTACCTACACAGTGACGGTACAGACAGAAAGCTGTGCAGCGGTAACCAAAACATTTACCATCACAGATCCTCAGCCGATTGCAGCAAGTGTTGCGGTCAGCGGCAAGACCGCTACGGTAACAGCCTCAGGGGGCAGAGGCATCCTGCGGTATACCTGGCCGGATGGTGCCAGCGGCAGCAATGCGTCCCACACCTTTGTAAACAACGGGAGCTACCAGGTAACGGTAAGTGATACGAGCAACTGCTCCAAAACAATCGGCTTTACAATTCCTACAACAGGGATCACCGACTCAAGCTGCACCAAACTGCTGGTAGAATATATTGCGGTGAACCAGGTCCGGATTACGTGCATATGTACGGGCAGTACCACAAGCAGCTGCGTGATTGTTGACGGGACAGGCAATCCGGTAGGCAATACAATTACACAGCCCAAGAACGACAGTATTGTGCAGGTGAGAACGGGGCCTGCTGGTACTACTGGTACCGGTACCGGCACAGGTTCTGGCACAGTGATCGATGTACTGGTACAGGGCACATCGAATCCCCCGTATGTAGATCCGAACACAGGCACAACCGGTGATCCGAAAACGCCCAATACACTTGCCCTTACAGCAGCAGTCACAGCTGAGAGCTGCGCGGGCAAGAAAGACGGTGCTATCCAGTTAACAATAACAGGGGGCAGCGGAGATTACGTAATTACCAACAACTACAATACGCAGACCAACAATACCTCCATCACCGGTTTAGGTGCCGGCCAGGTACGGGTACATGTATACGACAATAAAAGCGGCTATATAAAGGATACGAGCCTTACACTGGGCATACGTCCCTCTAATACGTACCAGTTAGTAGTAAACAGCTATACAGGTACAGGCGAAGCGGCCACGGTAAGCGTTCAGGCAACCGGTGGTATATCTACAGCAGCTACAACAGTACAGTGGTCAACGGGGCCGACTGGATTCGGCCCGGTAGCCGTTCCAACATGGCTGTATACGACCGGCTACATTACTGCCACCATTAATGAATCGTGGGCCTGCCCGCTGACACTGGAGCTTCCGGTAGTGCCTGTGTGTACAACAACGGTTGTACCTGCACTTAGTAAAGTAGATGCCACCTGTTATGCAACAGCCACGGGCCAGGTAAGCATTACCAACCTGCCTTCCGGGGCAAGCCTTGTGTGGTCAGGCATGCCGGGCACCCAAACCGGTACTACGGTCAGCGGACTTCTTGCGGGCATTTACCGCGCTGATGTCTTTACAACCCTTACAAACGGCAATAAATGCAAAGCCGGCACAGCATCCGTTACGGTTGGCCAGCCGGCATCTATCACGGTGAATGTAACCGAGCAGAATAACACAGGCACCTATGCCGCGCAGGTAAGCGGCGGAGTACCCGGTTATACCTACCAATGGTCGAACGGTACCACAACAGCATCTGCGGTACTCTCAGCAGGCGGTTTTTATCAGGTGCAGGTACAGGATACCAAAGGCTGCGCGCGTACCACCCAGCTGTATATCCCCGTAAAAGAATGCATACCGGGCATCAGTTTTGATATTACGCGCATCAGCTGCGCATCGCCGTCAAGCGGCAAGCTTGCGGCCTCTTCCACGATCCCGGGTGCTACCTATTACTGGAACGGCCCCGGCATCAGCAACCATTACCTTGCCAATCAGGAAAACCTTGGGTCAGGTGTGTATGCAGTAACGGTCACAGGCTGGAACCCTCAGTGCCAGAGCCGTGCAGGCATCCGCCTTACCAAACCGACCCCGCTTAAAGTAGTAAATAAACAATCCGGGGGCACAGTAAACATTGTTGTAAGCAACGGTACACCGAACTACAGCGTGGTATGGCGCTTTGATAATAAGAAAACAGACTCACGCAGCGACCTTACTCCGGGCGTGAAATACATTGTAGACATTACCGACAGCAAAGGCTGCTCGCTGGTAGATACCTTCACCTACAACCCATGCGCGGTAAACCCGGTACATGTTACTGTAAAAATGAACGGTGCTGTGGCTACTCCTGAAGTGAGCGGCGGGAGCAACCCGTATACATACCTTTGGACAGTAGAGACAGCAGGCGGGAATGCCCTGAGCAGTCCGACGGCAGCGGTGCAGAACAACCTGGACGGGATCTATAAGCTGACCGTAAGTGATACACGCGGCTGTACGGGCACCGTACAGGTTACGGGCCCCAACTGCGGGATGAATGATATTACCGTAACGCCACAGAATACGAGCTGTAAAACAGCCTGCGACGGACGTGCTGAGCTCAGCGGAACAATCCCGGCAGGAGCCGTAGTTACCTGGAACAAAGAAGCCGAAGCCTACAGCTTTATAAAAGGCTGCGCGGGCAGCCATACGGTACAGATTAAAAATACCCAGGGCTGCTATGTAGAAAAAACCTTTACCATCGTTGCCGGCAGTGCAGCCTGCATCACCACCGATCCGACCGATCCGAAAGGAGGCAGCTGCGAGGGCTTCGGCGTTGCACTGCAGACAGCAGGCAGTACCCTGAACCGAGTGTGCGCAAGCGATCCGGCCTTTATTGATATGAAGATCAGCGGGGGCCTTGCGCGTTACCACATCTACTGGAAAGTGCAGCTTGAAGGCAGCACCCAAATAGATAGTTTTGAAACCGACAAGGAAGACTACAGCAATCCGCTGCCGGGTACCTATACGATCTATGTAAGCGATCAGCGCAGTTGCAAGGATTCCAAAACGGTAACCGTTACAGGTCCAGCAGCGCAGCTTACAGGCAGTGTTGCCCTTCAGCCGTCCAGCTGTCCGGAAACCCTTGCCGGATTTACATTCACCCTGCAGGCAGGCAAAGGCCCGTACAGCATCAAAGAAACTGTTAACCCATCCAATCCATCCGGGAGCGGAGCAACCTATTCAGTAGCGCAGGTTGTAGGCGGTGCGGCAACCTACACCATTACTCCGGCCCAGCCAGGAGGATACAGCTATACGGTTACCGATGCAGCAGGCTGCAAGCAGACCCTTGATATTGCCCTTCCGGCAGTAGAGCCTGAGAGTATCCGCTTTACAGGCGGTATTGTTGCCTCTCAGGGCAAACTTGCACCCGGAGATGTATCCATTTTAAGCGCGCGCAGTGTAAACGGGTACAGTGTAAACTGGACCGGGTTTGCAGAACCTTCCAAGCGCAGCCAGACAGTCTCGGCTGCCGGCACGTATAACGTGACCTACAGCCGCAGCGGCTGTATCTCCTATACCCGCAGCATAACAATTGCAGCTGTTGTTCCGGGCGGCACAACATCCACGGACTCGCTGCTTAAGCGCGCCCTGTGTACAGCATCCCAGCCCATAGAAATCCCTGTCGATACGGTGGATCACTGCCGCGAGTACAAGCGTTTAGCAGCAAATGCCTTTGCGCAGTACCGCTTTGAGCTGTATGCCTATGAGCAGAAACGCAGCATCCGCAACCAGTACGTAAAAGCAGTCATGGCTACTTCGGACGAACATTTAACGATGAACTTTACCGACAAGGAAGAGCATTATACCTTATATTATTACGATCAGAGCGGGAACCTGGTACGTACGGTACCTCCTGCGGGAGTAAGCGTACTCTCACCCGCAGAGACAGACAAAGCGATGGATCAGATGGTAAACGGCAGCACGGCCACCATTACAACGCACGATTATACCACCACCTATGCCTATAACTCGCTCAACCAGCTGGTGCACCAGGATATCCCGGATCATGAGCGGATCGATTTATGGCAGAGCACAGCCAGCAGCGCAAACCTGAACGGCGGCGCGGCGGCAGGTGTAGCCTATGCACCGGGCAGCAGCAGCGGGCTGATGATTGCAAATACAGCAGACAAGACGCAGATCCTGAATACCACAGATGCAGGCAAGACCTGGAACAGCAGCCAGAACATCCGCCTTGGCAGAATCACAACGATCAGCCGCACGGCAAACAACACCGTGTATGCAGCCGGGGCTCAGGGAACATTCTTAAAAAGCACCAACGGGGGAAGAAGCTGGAGCTTACTGCCCTTGCCGACATCCTCAACGGTTAAGCAGATCTATTTCAGCAGCGAGCTGATCGGCTGGCTGATCACTGAAGACGGGAACCTGTATACAAGCGGGAACGGCGGCTACCAGTGGATCCTGAAGTCGGCGCTGAAAACAGCGATCGGCAGCACACAAACCGTGCGTGAAGCATCGGCGAATGCCGCAAACGGCATTGCCTGGGTGATCACTTCCCAGAACAGGCTGTTTGTAAGCACAGATAACATAGGTTCGGGCTGGACCGAGCGGACAATCGATGCGCCGGCAGTAGCCAGTGTAGCGATCCTTTCTTCGGGGATAGCCGCGGCGGGTCCTCAAGGGACAATCTTTACTTCGGATGCCTCGGTGACCAGCCTGCAGGTACAGCGGACCTCACTTGCCAAAGACATCGCTAAACTGGTACCGGCAGGTTCCAATACGTATTATGCATTAACAACAGACGGGCTGGTGTATTACAGCACAGCACCGCAGAGCTGGACCCAGGTGGGCACATTGAGCGGTGTTACCGAACTGAGCCTTGAAGCAGGCGCGGTGCTTGCCTATGATGCGGCCAGTGTACGGACCCTTACAGCGGGCAGCATCGGCAATACGGGCAGCTACAAACGCATCCGCAAGGCAGGCATCGGCTATGTAGGCCTTACTGCAGCAGGCGGGCTTGCAGCAACCGACAACAGCCTTGCAGGCGCAGTTCCGTTTACACTTACAGGTTTAAGCGGTGTTACGATCAAAGACATTTATATTGTAAATACAAAAGTGATCGTGCTGGGTACCAACAGCAATGTGTACGAAGGCACAGTAAGCGGCACAACGATAGACTTTACAACGGGTAATCCGAAATATACAGCAGTAAGCAGCTTTATTGTACAGGGCACGGACCTGTACCTGAGAACAAGTACAAATACGGTACGCAGCTACACAAGCGGCGCGCAGACGATTACCCTGAACGGCAATGTGACCGATGTAGCTTTAAGCAATTCAAACAGCGGCTACGCGGTAGAATCGGGCAAGGTGAAAAAGATTACTTCAGGTACGCTTGCAGCAACCGTACTGCCATTGACAGCATCGAGCTTAAATGCAGTTACCGCAAACAATACAAAAGCCTATGCAGCAGGCGCAAACGGGGAACTGTATGTTTCTACGGGCGCAAACTTCAGCTATGTACCGGTGGTGGGCAGTACGGCCAACTTTACGGATGCAGCCTACAGCGCGGCGCAAGGCAAGGTGCAGCTGATCACAGCAGCAAACAACATTACCTATACCGAAAATAATCCCAACGTAACTACATCAGCAACCGCTTATACCAATGCCCAGCAGGTAGGAGTAACAGCTGCAGCAGGCGAAGTGCTGGTTGCATCAAACGGTATCCCGGTAACGGGCCAGAACTACAGCGTGGAAGGGAGCGCCTACCCGTATCTTGCCGGCGCAGACTTAGGAAAGATCTATTACAAGGAAACAAGCACAGGTTCTTATTCACCGGCAGCCATTAACATCCTGCCGCTGGCAGCAATCACTTATGCCAGCGCAACGCAGGTCTACGCGGTTGGTAAGCAGGGCACGATCCTGAGCTCAGCAAACGGGGGTACGGACTGGAAGCTGGAGTACAGCGGTACGGCAAGTGATCTGGGCGCAGTAAGCGCACAAGGCACAACAGCGGTTGCAATCGGTACAAACAATACGACTTTATATAAAAACAGCAGCGGTGTGTGGGCAGCTTCAGCAGGAGCGCCAAACGGACCGACAGCTGTGAAGGCGACACAGAATGTTGTACTGCTGACAGCAGGCACATCTGTTTACAAGTCCACGAGCAGCGGACAGAGCTTTACAGCAGAAACACTTACACCTGTGCCAACAGCTACGCTCAGAAGCGTGTGGCTGGATAGCGATGGCTATGGGTACGTGGCAGGAGATGCAGGGATGGCCTATAGAATCACCCCTGGTGCAACAGCCAATACCTTTACCTATGCAAAAATAGCAACCGATGCAACTGCCCTGTCAACCCAGGACGATAAAGGCACAGGTATCCCGGTGGCAAACTTAAAGAGCGTACAGTTCTCTGACCGCTTAACAGGTTATATTACCGGAGCAACAACAGGTACTCCGGTGCAGGGCTTTGTGCTTAAAACCGTTGATGGCGGTGCGCACTGGAAAACGGAAAGCAGCGCGGCAGGAAATGCGCCGCAGCTGGCCTTATCTAATGATGCGCAAAGAGGAACCCTGATCGGGGCAGACGGCAGCGTACAGGCGCTGAGTGATCAGGCAGAGCAGTTCAACAGCCGCTTCTGGTACGATGAGCTGGGACGCCTGGTGCTGAGCCAGAATGCCAAGCAGTTTACGATTGCAAAATACGAAAGCGCGGGCAACCTTGCAGCAGGCATTACGCCGGGCGGTACGGGTAACGTACGTGCATACTCGTATACCCTGTATGATAAGATCGGAAGGATCACCGAAGTGGGCGAGGTGTTAACAGACACGCTCATTAAAACCTATAAGAACGAAAGCCAGGTGCTGTATGCCGATGCGGTACGCTTTACCGGTAAGGGATACAAACACCAGTTGAGTAAAACGTATTACGATAAGAACCCAGCAACACCACAAGACTTTACGCCAACGTATTTACGTAATCGTGTAGCCTATACCACTTACCAGCAGGAACAGACGAGCCCGATTCAGCAGACGCATTACAGCTACGATGTGCATGGCAATGTGAACAGCCTGCTGCAGGTAATCAATCACGACGGCAATGTGCTTGCCAAACGTGTGGATTATGAATATGACCTGATCTCTGGTAAAGTAAATAAAGTATACTACCAGAAACAGCAGCCCGACCAGCTGATCCATGTCTATGCATACGACGGGGATAACCGCATTACAACGGTGAAGACCAGTACAGACGACGTGCTGTATACCAAAGAAGCCGCATACGATTACTATGCGCATGGCCCGCTCGCCAGAACAAAAACCGGTGAGCTTGGTGTAGAAACGCAAAACAACGCTTACACGATCCAGGGGTGGATCAAGCAGATAAATGGACAGGCTTTTGCTTATGCACTTGGATACAATGAAAATGATTATAAAGCTATAGGCGGAACAGGCGTGAATATATTAGCGACACCGATTGCTGTAGTTAATGGCAAGAGCAAAGGCTTATACAACGGCAATATCGCTGCTATGACAAGCCGCACGCCTGCGATTGCAAGTGCAAACTGGCAGCAGCAGTATAGCTACGATCAATTAAATCGGATTACTGGTTCTAGTTCACCAAACGCAGGCAACGCCTATAAAACGAGCTACAGTTATGATGCAAACGGGAACATCAAGAACCTTGGCAGATACGACGCGGCAAGTACGAAGTTTGATACGCTGATCTACAACTATGAGACCAAGGCAAACGGGTACCTGAAAACAACCAATAAGCTGCGCTCGGTAGATGATCTGGCAGGAGTATCAGCAACAACAGCGGACATTGAAGACCAGGGTACAGATAACTACTCTTACGATGCGATCGGGAACCTGCTTTCAGATAAGCAGGAAGAAATCGATCACATTGAGTGGACGGTATCGGGCAAAGTAAGAAAAGTTGTCCGTACAGGGTTAAGTAATAAGGCTGACCTGGAGTTCGAGTATGATGCAGGCGGTCAGCGCATTGTTAAAAAAGTGATTAAAAAGAACGGGGATGTTGCATCGACCTATTATCTTCGGGATGCAAGCGGGAATGTCATGTCAGTATACTCGTATACGGACAGTGATAATACACCTGTGTTAAATGAGCAGTATCTGTATGGCTCGTCAAGACTGGGCGTGTATACACCAACTGGTGCGGGAAGAGTAACTGCTGCAGACCGGACAGTTCTTGGAAACAGGACCTTCGGACGGAAATCATATGAGTTAAGCGATCACTTAGGAAATGTACGTGCAACGCTGAGTGACTATAGAAGACTGGCTTCGCAGGCAATCGTTAACTCCGCAACCGACTATTATCCGTTCGGGATGGTGGCGAGGTTTGCTGTAAGTTCTCAGTATTATCGTTACGGTCAAGGTGGTCAGGAAAAAGATGTAGAACTAGCAGAAGGGTTTTATACCGCTGAATATTGGGAATATGATAGTAGATTAGGTAGAAGGTGGAATATTGATCCGAAAACTTACGTATGGCAAAGTTCTTATGCATGCTTTAATAATAACCCTATTTTCTTTAGTGATCCATCAGGATTAGAAGGCGAGCCAACTCATAAAGTGCAAAAAGGTGAAACATTTTATTCTATAGGTAAGAGGACTGGAATAGATTATAAGCTTTTAATGAAGTGGAATAAGTTCACAGAAGCAACTGCTAAGGGTTTGCAAGCTGGTTCAACTATCACTCTTATGGATCCAAATGCACAAAAAGGCACTAGTCAAACAACTGCTACCACAACACTTCCATCTAGCCAACCTGACAATACTACTCCTTTTGAAGTAGGTGTTGAATGGTTAACAGGAACTGGCCCTAGAAACCATGACTTTAAAGATGGAGATCATTTTACTGAATTATTAAAGCAGCATAAGCATATTGAAGATACTAGACAGAC
>FTJC01001938.1_pt1 | contig 15340 bp, 20 predicted proteins | sample 1658351 | NCBI WGS metagenome assembly FTJC01 (sample SAMEA3914818, study PRJEB12502) | metagenome | biome: forest; material: soil | place: Canada | collected 2010-06-26 | depth 0.1 m | reverse complement strand
CCTCCCGCCGGGCATACAAGCCCTTGTCGTCGACCTTCTCCGTGTCCTCTTCCCAAACCTCCCCCAATGACGTATTAATGAACGTCTGGAGAGTCAATGGACCGCCCCGCTTGGCCTTGAGAAACTCGACCGCCATCCCGCCCCAGCTTGACCACGGACTATATGCTTCCCAAATGTGAAAGCCCGCAATCCCTGTAAACGACTTTGTAGCCCGCCATTCTCCGTTCTGAATCATCCAATGTTTGTGCGATTCCTGAATGCAACACCCGCACTGCGAACACACATAATACGCGGCTTCCGGTTGTCCTTCCGGCCACTGAATCTGACCCCACCGCAGATAATCCAATTCCCCGCATTCCGGGCACGGCACAAAATAACGGCGCTGGTCCGATTCCTGCCACTCCTTATCTGTCCGTGACAGCCCCGCCACCGTCGGCGAGCCCCCAATCAACAGCTTCCAATTGAAAAATGTCTGCGTCCGCTTCTTCGCCAGATTCACCGGATCGCCTTCCGCACCAGCCGACGCCGGATACCGGTCCACCTCATCCGCCAACACAATCCGAATCGGTCGACTCGCCAAATTCGCGGGCGCATTCGCTCCGATTGCGGTGAGATGGCCACCCGGAAACTTCTTGTGCAGAATCGTATTCCCGCTATCTCTCGATTTGGAGTCTTTGACTTTCGTCTGCAAGCACGGCGTGTCTCGAATCATCGGCGCCAGCCGGTCCTTGCTCCACGCTTCCGCCATAAGCTCCGTGGGTTGGATGACCATGATCGGGCACGGGTCCTGGTCCATGTGATAACCCAGGATGTTATTTATGATCTCCGTCCAGCCTATCTGTGACGACTTCATAACCACCATCGCGTGAACCAACGGGTCCGTCACCGCGTCCATAATCCCGCGCTGGAATTCGGCTCGGCTCGTGTCCCATTGTCCAGGTTCCGCACTCGCTTCCGATGATAACCTCCGGTTACGGTCCGCCCACGCACTCACCGTCAGCTTCGGCGGCGGCAACAACGCTTTCCGCCAAGTCATGATTAATTGATTCTGACGATGCTCCTGGCTCATCCAACACCTCGTAATTCCCGAGCTCTTCCAGCGCCTGGTAGATTTCTGCTTCTAATAACGCCTTCACCTCTTCCGGTTTTTGGCACGATAGCAATCTCGAAGCCAGCTTCGTCGGCATCGTCAAGAGTCTTGCCCGACACGCCGTATATGAATCAATCCCCGCCTTCTCCACTTCGGCATATTCCACCAGCTCGCCCTGCATCTTCCGCAGTTTGATTTCTTCCATGGACGCCTGCGCCGCCACCTTCCGACGACTCGCTTCATCCAGGTTAATCGCCGCAATATCCCCCACCTTGTTATTCACCGCCCGCTCCTGCAACCAGTCGGCCACCATGGCGCTATCAAACTGCCACGACTGCCCTTTTCCCAACGCCTTCTTGACATACGGGCAATCCTCCCGTACCCACGCGTCCACTGTCGTCAACGCCACTCCGAAAAATCTCGCCAATTCTACTCGACTTAACGCTTGACCCTTGATTCCACTCATTTTGCACCCCAAAGTAGTAGTAGTGTCACACTTTATTTTTTATAGCTACAGATAGCCTGCGCTCGGGCGTCACCCGCCATCCTCACCCCCCAGAAGGACCCAAAAAGTTTAGACAAGACCCATCTCCCCACACAGAGCGCCTTCCCAGCCATCTCACCGAGCCGTCCGCAACGCTTCGGCCAATGATTCGGCAAACAGCCCAGGCAAGGCCCGCTGCGCCTCTCTCAGCCCTGTCTCCCGGAATTCGAAAACGGGCTTGACATGACCCGACGGCACCAACGCATACAACAGCGTCAAGCCCTGTCCGCCTTTTTTGTGGTTCGCCCGGTTCGGGTGCGCCGCATAAATCCCAAACGGCAACATCCTCCCATTGCGCTCTTTGCGATACCGCGCCGGTGTACTGGAATCAATCAGAAATACCCGGTTGATTCGCTTGCGTGTCGACTTGTAATCCCCGCGCTGCAACAACGCTCTGGGCCGTTCATCCTTCCCGATTATCCCACCGCCCACGCCGCGCTTGTTCGCACGACTGCGCTTGATATTAATCGGAATCGCCAGATACTTCCCGCTCGGCGTCTTAATCCCACCCAGCTCCTGGCGAATCAGGAAATCCGCATTCGGTCGCCCTTCTGTCGGTACATACACCGACGCGATAGGGTGCTCTTTCGTCGCTGCCTGAATCTTAATGCTGTTGAGTACAAAGTTGTTCCGCAAGGTGAACCGCTGTGGCAAGGATTCCTTAATCGCCTGCTGTGCGACTTGTGCCGCCTTGGTATAGGTCCGCACCAGCGCAAAGTCTATCTGCTTGAATAATCGGCGCTCTATTTCTTTTGGGAAATCAAAGAAGATGGGCATCTCTACACCCTCGATAGAATAAGGGCCACGCCCAGCAACACTGTAAATAACAACGCCGCTGCCGGGAATAATAACGACTCCCCTTTCTCAACAGGGTGAGGCTGCCGTATGGGTCTTATTCGTTTACTTGGCTTCCCTGTCATCTGGCTTCCCTTACTTAATAAAATCCCCGGCAAGTCTGTCTTCACCGGGGATGGCATTTACCTCACTTTGAACCTGGTTTAAATCATTTCACCACCGCCATGCGCGGCGTCCATGGGAACTGCGCTCTACTGGACATCACCATCCCGCATTTCGTCCGCGATTGCCCTGGCTTAATTCGCCACTGTCCAATATCCATCTGCTCGTCAATATCGCTGGACGTTCTCTCGATCCACTCATCATGAAGCGTCAGACGAATGCGCTGTTGACTTGAATGCAGGCCGTCTATCCGCTTCACCCCATACCATTCCAATACAAACTCCTTGCAAAGAGGGCAGTTGGATGCCAGCAACACAATGTGCTTAAATTCTGCCTGCTCTTGCTCATTCGGTTTCAGCCAATAGCTCACCGTGTCGCGTGACCTTCCGCAATGGCGAATAACGCTCATCCCTGCATATCCTCCTGCAAAGAGTCTTCCTTCAATGCGAGCGACGACCGCTGTCCGCATCTACTCAATGAATTGTTGTGAAGTGGGGTACTAAAGTCTTTATTTAGCGATACCTCGCCAACGTAACCACTCCAGGCAGGTTACTCCCGACAGCCAGGCAGGGGATTAACCCGGCCATCCAGTAAAAATATCTTATTCCCCGCGCCTATCCTTTGCGCGACTTTCTGCCAAATTAACAAACTCAGGTTCTGACTTTCTGACTTTTTTCTGAACACTTCCAACTGGAGCTGTTTTCCTTCCGAGAGACCCAAAGTCTTTAGTATTCCTACGACCTCATGAGGCAGTAAGCCAATGTTCTCGCTTAAGGCCAGCTTGAGGCTCTCTGGCAGCAAATACCACCATCCCCGCTCGTTCCCTGGATTGCGGTCAGCTGGTATGAGCCCTCGCTCCGCCCACACCCGTACCATGTCATCTGTCACAATGGGACGATACTTTCGAATGGCTAATGCCAGGTCTCCTGTGGTGATGCGCTTCATGGCAAGGCAAGCTCTCTTTTGATTCGATTAAGGGAATACCGATTATGCTTCTCCAATAACCCCGCTACATACGCCTGGGCCGTCTCCCGGTTATCCAGAAACAACACTTGCACCCCATACAGCAACGGCACGCTCTGCAAGAAGCCGATTACTGCCTGAGGGTTGCCTCTGTAAAAGCCCTGCTGCCCACACCGCGATAGCCGGTAGAGGTTGCTTTCAATCGCCAGAAACGCATAAGGGTAAGACTTCATTCGCTCCAATTCCGCCTTAAAGCGACTGGTGAAGATGCAGCCTAGCAAGTCTGACTGGGACTTGCGTTCAATCGTGAACACATGCTCATGCCCCACCAAAGAAATGTCTCCAGTTGGTAAGGCCTTGCGGATAACCGGCCATTCGGGAAACTCATACGGAAGCTGTTCCCGAGTGTCCAAGGCTATTAGGGGGATAGAAAGAGAAGAATGCTTCATCTGCTCAATCCCTCGAGGCAATGGCAAGTAAGTGGCGACTTCTCCTTAAGCCTTGCCAACGCCTGCTGAAAACTCGGCCTGAGTCTCGCCAGAAAGCCTTCTCTCTCTTCCACCCATTGACCCGCAAGGAGCCGAATACATGCACTCACCCCATTGAGATGCACCGTACAACAGGCGCTTCCTAGCTGCTCCTGCCACCACCCCAATTCAGGCTCACGGTCTACATTAAGAGAGTAGAGACTCAGCCAGAATAAGAAGTAGAAAGCCATTAGCCGGTCTCGGCGAGCCTGCTCGGTTGCGCTGGCAAGCCGCTGCGCAAAGGCCTTGAGCTCCTGCTGGAAGGCGGCATCCAGGGTTTCAATAGGACTTAGCTTTAAGCATGGAAATTCTTTTTGTTTGTCCCTGAGTACAGTATTTACAGAGGGAATGCCCGCCAGTAGCTGCTCAAAGTCAATCTGGCCAGCCGCAAAGGCATTCATAACCGAAAAAGGCTCGTGCACAGCCGCTTTAACAGCAGGCTTACCCATCGTGCTTACTTCAGACAGGCCATCGATAGCACGAACCTTTGCTTCCTCCAAAATTTTCATATCCAGTTTTTTCATTTTTATTTTTTTGTCCTTCTTAGGTTTTGGATTTTTTCTCGAAATTTTTTGGATTATTTTTTGAAATTAAGCTATTAGTGGGTTTTCAGGATTTTTATTTTGCACCGGTCCCTTGAGCATCCCCTCAAGTGTCCCCAATCGGTCCCTTGGATTTTTTAATCGTCCCTAATCGGTCCCTCGGTTTTTTCTCATAGGCTGAAAACCGCACTCTCTAGGACTTCTTTGGTCATATAGACGCAATCCAGCTTCTTACCGCCCTCTTTTACATCTTTAATCTGAGTCTTACGGTCCGTAATCACCTGCGTCTGGTCTAAAATCCGAACCAACCAGCGCACATTGACTTCTTTTCCGTCCTTAAAATAACCATCCTCCACCAGACGTTCGCTAATCGCTTTCGAAAGCGAACGCAATGAATACCAGTCTTTGTGGCCCCACATTGAGGTAATGATTTTCTCTTCCAGCAGCACCAGAATCGTCTGCAAGACCTTCAACTCAATCGCATTGTCCTGCACCATCCCCTTGCGCTCTTCGCCCTTCTTAATCGCCGCCTGGATAATCCGCATCGTCAACAGATCCTCCCCGTCCTGCCGCTGCTCATCTTCCAAGTCCGACAACCCCGCAATGCTCAAAAGCGGAAGCCATACTTCCCAGTCTCGGTTGGCAATCTCATCCACCGGCACATACTCCTGAAACACTTGCGCCAACAAATGAAACTTGCTCAGCACCCAGGTATAAATGCGGTCCCGCAACGCCGCCCCTTCCGCTTCCCACGTCGCCCGGCACTGCACCATCTTGGGCATCCCCTTAATCACATCTTTGGGAGCCTTGTACATCTTGATTAAAATCGACCGCGTCAGCAGCGTATCGTTCAACATGTTGATTCCCGCGAAAATCTTGGGGCTGAATAAATCAAACTCCTCCGGCTCCAGCAGGCCCGCTCCGTTTTTCTCCGTCCGAATCACTTTGGCGCCCGACTTATACCCTGCATTCAACATAGTCAATTCATCCATGTTCTCCGGCGTCCGCTTATTAAACTGCTCCGCCTCATCCCGGATACACGTCGGGAAACTCTTTTCAATGGAACGAAACAAAGAAGCCGGGGAAATATTCGCCGTGAAAATCGAGTTGAAACACACCTGCTGCAACAGGTCGAGACAGTTGCTCTTTCCACTGCCAGCCAGCCCGTTCAACGACAGATAAGGATAGGCCCCAAAGAGCCGCGCCGCATAAGTACCAATGGCGTATAAGGCCAGAATCTCATGGGTAATAGGCTCCCGGTGCCAAATGTACCGCCGGAAATAACCCGCCATATCCCGCACTAGTTGCGCCGTGTTATCCGCCTGCGCCTTGCCTTGTAAAAACGTCTGAATGCTCGCATCTTTCCATCGGCCTTCCACCACAGAAGTAAGCGGTACACTGCCTTCATCAAAGCCGAAAGCATCCCCCAGACTCAACGTCTCCGCTTGGTAACTCTCCCCGCTTCCCGTAATCGTGCTTCGGATAATCACCGGCTCATACGTCGTGTGATTCGTCCCGTCCACCTCCCGCGTCACATTCGCATACAAACACACATTGGCCACTGGCGTCGGATGCAGTCGAAAATCAATGTTCGCCCGGTTGACCGTCCCAATCCGCTCAAACTTGATTTCTCGCATGGAGCTCTGACTATTGGCCAATGCGTTCGCTTTTCGGCCAGCTTGCCAGTCTTTGTAATTGCTCCTTAAAATCGATAATGAACAGCCTTTCAAAACCAGCTTAATCTTGCGTAAATAACCGTCCCGGTTAATCTCCGGCAGCGGCTCCAACAACGGCCAGACTTTTACCAATTCGTCCGTACTGCTTAACGTTGAAATCTTGTAATCAATCAACCCCTGCGCCGATTCCTCCAACGCCAACGAAGACGCCGCAATACTCCCCTGATTCTTGACATACCACTCATTAAAATCCTTACAACCCTCCGGCAACGTCACAAACATAATGTTGCAAGCCGAATTCTGCTTTAAAATATCCGCAGCCCACTTCTCCGCCGCGTTCTTTCCCGCCGCATCCGCATCCCCGCAAATATAAACTGTTTCCGCCCGCGCCACTTTCTCCGGGTGAATCATCCCACTCGTACCCACTACCCCCACCGCAGGCAACCCAGCCTGTACCCCACTCACCGTGTCGGGATGCCCTTCAAACAACCAAACAGTCTCTCCCAGAGCATCCTCATTGTAAAAATAATCCGTGGGCAGATTTGCCAAATGCAGATATTTCGGCTTCATATCACCGGACAACGCACGCCCCGACAAATTCAATACCCTTTCCCGAATCATCGCCGGGAAAATAATTCGATCCCGGAAATAATCCCGTGGATTGCGCCCGTCTTGAATAATTAATCCGGCATCCGCAAAATCAGCCAACGCCAAACTGTCTTGGGCTTGTACAGCCTGAACCAGGTTCCCATCCGCCAACCCTAGCTTGAGATTCTGCGCGGTTTCCAACGAAAAACCCCGGCTCGCCAGCCACGCCTTCCCACCCACAGAATCCATAAGCACCCGGTGATAGTAATCCGTCGCATAGCTTAAAGCTTTACTGATTCGCTGCTGACGCTCCCAGGACACTTTCGCTTCCTGAGGCTTTTCTAACGTCACTCCCGCTATACCCGCCAGCTCCTCCAACGCTTCCGTGAATGTCCTGCGGTCACGATGCATCACCAAGCTGAAAATATCCCCACCCACTCCGCAGGGAAAACAATGCCACAATCCCCGCTCATGATCGACATTGCAGCTTGGTCGCTTATCCTGGTGCTCCGGAACCGGGCACTGAATCGTTTTCTTGTGCGTTCCCAGCAGGCTGCCTATGCTCACCCGCTGCTTAATCGCCTCAATGTCATTATTCATCAAATAGAACTCTCTAAACGTTGGCTAAATCGCGTTACTTTCTACCAATACACTCACGGCAATACTGAATCGGACTCCCCCGCCCGCATTGCCCACACACCGGCAACGCCTCCCAGCACGGCCAGCAACAGATTCGACGCCCTTCAATCGCCCGGTACTCCCCAGGCTCAAGAAGACTCTGGCCACACAGCCGACAATGCGACGGGCCGCTACGAAACCAGGCTGGCGAATTCATCTTCCAAATCCTGTCCCGACGCTTCACTGTCCTTTTCTATCAGCACCGACACTACCCCGCGCCGGTTCTGGATATACAAACAAGCCGACGCGATTGACTTAAACGTCTTCTCCTCGTCTGTCCCGTCGTTGTAACCAATGGATGCGTAAAACATAAGTTCCTCCTCCTTATTTCAAAACTTCCAGTAATCGTGGATCCTGAATGAGTGTGGTTTTGTAGGCATTCGGCAAGCTGCTCAGCACCACATTGCGATACCGCGCATAAGTGAGACGCGGATCCAATATCGCCACCGCCCCTGTATCCGTCTTCGTCCGAATCAACCGACCAAATCCCTGCATGAGCTTAATAATCGCCGGGTACAGTTGCAGGTCCATAAAGGCCTTGTCCTTGCGCTTGGGGTCTGCCTTGTACCAAGCCTCTCTCGCCTGCTGCACTGGCTCCGTATGCGGCGTAAAAGGAAGCTTGTCAATAATCACCAGTTTGAGATCATCCCCTTCAATGGAAATCCCTTCCCAAAAACTGGCCGTCCCCACCAAGATGGCGTTCTCGGTGGACTTAAACCACTCAATCAACCGGTTGTTCGACATCTCCGCACTCTGCGCCTTCACCGGCAAGCTGGTGCTTCTCATCAAAAAGCCCGAAATACTCCTTAAGGCCTGGGTTGATGTCGTCAGCACCAACGCTCTCCCCCGACTCAATTCCACCAACTGCCGTATCTGCTCCCCCTGCCAAACACTAAACCCCTGGCTATTCGGCGATGTCATGGCTTCCGGGGGCTTCGGCACATACAACACACAGTTTTTGGCATAATTAAACGGACTCGGGCAATCGAACTCCCCACAGGACACCATCCCCACACGCTGCCGGAACTGGTCAAACAAAGCGACCGGCTGTAACCCGCCCGCCCCCAACGTCATCTGAGGCTTCTTGCCCTTGATTCCCAACGTCGCCGAAAGACAAATTACAGGCACCTCGCTATTGGCAAACAACGCCTCATGCAATTGCTTCCCCACCCGGTACGGACAGGTGACTATTTTTACGTCGGTTTTATTGGCCACCATCTCCACCCAGGAAATCCGGCGGGCATCATTGCGGACTGCTGAATGCGCCGCTTCCCCGGCTTCCCGGATAGTCGCCATGAGATTCTCCTGCGCCTTGCGCTCCCGGCTGCCTTCCGGCGTCTTGTGCGCCCATACCGCCGCTTCCAAATCCTTGAGCTTCTGCTGGAAACCATAGGTGAGATCAATCAAGGTCTGGCTCGGGATAATCGACTGCTTCTCCTGGCCTTCCTGAAGCAACCCTTTGTAAGCGGAAAACAACCGCCCTGTGATATCACTAAGACCCGCCAGCAACGCTTCGTCACTCACCCCGTAGCTTTGCTTGGCTTTGTTAATGAAATTGGCGACCCGGCTGCCCGTCAGACTGCTCTCCAGCTTGCTAATGGCTTTATCTTCCATCTGGTGCGCCTCATCCAGAATAAGCGCGTCATATCGCGGCAATATCTGTATCTCTGGATTGAACGCCTCTAATAGCACCAGGTCAAAGTTGGTGACAATAATATCCGCCTGAGATAACTGTTTCTTTGCCTTGTAGTAATGACATTCATCGTAGAAAGCGCACTTACGGCCCGTGCACGTCTCATCCACATTGATTTTTGCCCACTCCACATCCGGGACTTCGAACGTGATCTCTTCCTTGTCCCCGGTTTTAGTCGCGTCATACCAGCCCTGCAAGCGCTTTAAGGCTTCGGATTGCCCCATGAGCATCTGCTGGCCAAAGAGCTTTTCTCCCTTATCCAGGCATGCATAGTTGTTCTTGCCTTTCGCCCGGCCCCACTTGAGTTCCGGGAAAAGGCTCTGGAGAAAAGGAAGGTCTTTCGAGGCATATTGCTCCAGCAGGCTGTTGTTGGCTGTTGAAATCACGGTCCTGCGTCCCGTGCCCAGGCTTGCCGCGATAATGCCGCCCACCACTGCAAAGCTCTTGCCTGTCCCGGTGGGAGCCTGCGCTGCCAGATGAACTTTGTTTTCCAGAGAGCCAGTTATCGCGACGGTGAGATTGTATTGCTCCTGGCGGTGTTCATAACCGGGGAGCTTTTTCAAGGCTTCAAAAAACTTCTCAATCCCTACCCCTTTGGCGGGTGGGGGTTCGGGGACGTCAAAGGGAATGGGACCATCGTCTCCCCATGGCACCCCCTCCCACCTACGAGCGGGAGAGGGGACAGCAGGGATTATTGGAAAAGGCACGCTCATACTCATGCCCCTCCTAAAACCCCAATGGGCTGGTAACAGAAGGAGTTGCGTCCGTATCATCCAAGGCAATGGTGGACACTGCTACCCCAGGGATAACCGGAGTGGCTGGACTTCCCAGAGGAATCGCAGGCATGGCCGCTGGGAGAGAGGGCATTGCCGGAACCATCGCAGGCGCTGCCGCTGGAATTCCTGGCGGAGTTGCTGGCAAGGCTTCAGCCGCTGGCACCACCACTCTCGATTCCAATTGAGGTAAAGCCGGGACTGCTCCACTCTGCGCAGGAAGCGCCGCTGGACTCGCATCTGCCGTGGGGAGCGAAAGCACCGCATTCGGGTTGTGGTCCACATACAACTGCTTCCACATGGTCTCTAAATCCGCCCAAAGCTCCTTGACGCGCTTGAGTGTGGCAGGCGTGTTCAGCACCTTCTCCCATTGATACGGCTGCTCTGCCTTGGTATAGACCAAACGCTGGAAGAAGTTATTGTCTTCCCCTTTCTCAAAAGGACCTGCACTAATGGTCGTGCGGAAAAACCAGGGATTCACTCGCGCCAGTCCCGGACTCCCCGCCTGCACTTCTGTACGCTGTGCAAAAGCTCGGGCTAATTTTCCCAACTGCTCCTGCCAGGCGGTGACTTCCATATAACTCGCCCCGTGAAAGGACAGAATCGCCACATGGTCAAACGCAGGGATATAGACCAGGACTGGAATCTCCGCCCGGCAGGCGTCCTGCTTCTTGCCTCCGTTGGCCACATAATTCTTTGGCCAGAATTCGCACTGCTTGCACGCCAGTCCCCGCCAGCCCTTGGCATGTGCTCCATCTTGATTCGTTCCACACACCAGCCTGGAAGACCCGTCGATATCCTGGTAATTGCGCCGAATCCGCGAGTTCGTCAGCACCACCACCTCCAACGACGGAAAGGTCACAAAGTCCTTCTCGTTCAAGGTCACAATCGTGCCCTGCTTTATGATCTCTTCCTTCAAGCCCTCTACCGATAAGCCAATCCCCCCGCCATACCGCACCGTCTGGTTCAGCAAAGGGTCCTTTTCAAATGACTTATCTCCCTGAATCAACCGGCCTCGATTCAGACCTTCTCGGGGCTCATCCACATACGCCAGTTGCTCTTTATCTACAAAGCCCAGTAATTCCGTAAACATATCCATATGAGTGACCTACCTCTTTCTTTCAACAGTTGAGTAATGTGAAGTTAAGTTTTGACCTCTATCCCGCGCTGGCGGCGGCTTGCAAGACCGCGCAACGCTCGGTGAGACTGTCGGTAATGTCCTTGAGCAGGTGCGCGTTGCCTTCCAGCTGCAACAGCGGCCAGACCGTAGGCTCCAACTGAGCGCATGCCGCCTGCCACTCTTCTTGGGTGCCTTGCTTGAGGCCGTTAATTGCCCGCATGACATTGGAATAAGCTTCCACGGCCGGGTTATTCTTCTCATACAGCTTCAAGGTGTTGGTAATGAGCGCATTGACCTCCCTTACTTCGTCATTGGTCATCCCGCCCAAAGGCTTGCTAAAGCCCAGCTGCTGCACAATCTCATGGGGTGTCTTTCCACCGAACTGCGGAATACAAAGGCCCATCTTCTTGGCTCCCGCTAATGCGGTCAGGCCTAAACTCACGCTGTTGTTGTCATGAATGCGCGTGGGTTCAGCCGCAGGAAGAGGACTGACCTCTTCTGCTCCGGCTGGCTTGGGAGTCTCATCGCTAGGGGGTATCGGCTTCTTACGACTGCTTGCCGAAGGAGAGGTGGCTCCGCCAAAGCGCTCCAATAATCCCTGGTATCCTACCACCGCTTCGTCCAGGCCTTCCTCTGTCACCGACGCTTCTATCGGCGTCTTCCCGTCCTTGATACTGAACTTCAATGTAATCGCCATGAGTTCTCTCTGTCCTTTCTGTAAGTGTTTTCTTAACTTTTCATGACCTTCTGGAGCGTCTCCAGCTTGGTTTCCACCTGCTTTACCGTGATTTCGCCGCTGCGCTCCACTTCATACCAACCCTGTTCGCACCAGCTCGCCACCGTGGTTTCATCCAGACGCCGCTTCTTCAGCAGGTCGTCCAGCTTGGTCTTGGTGAGCTTGGGTGCGGGAGGCGGTGGCGTGCAGTCGGCTAAAATCCCCAGGCGCGACAACTCCGCTTCAGGCACACTAAAGAGATACCTGGCCGGTGGGTAGGCAATCTTGTAGGTCTGCCCGCAACTGCCAATGGCTGTATCCACGTCTTCGCGAATCATTGCCGCCGCTAACTCGGTCTTTACCTGTGCCTCCTGAGATTCCAGTAAGCGCAGGCTGTTTTGGATGTCATGGAGTAAGTCCGCGCATTCCGTAACTGATTTCATTGGGTCAATTCCTTTTGCTTAAGAGAGGGAAGGAGCCGAAGCCCCGTCCCGCCTCTTCTCTGCTAGTAATCCAGAAGTACCAACAGGTCCGTAACCTCATCCAGCTCTTGCTCGAAGTAATTCACCTCGTCTGCAATCGCTTTTTCCGTCACTGACTCCAACTCCGGCACCACCGGCCTGAACACCACCCGGTCATCCTGGAGCGCCACATCCAACTCAATCGTAAGACTGTACAAGGCCGTCCCACCCCGCGTGAAAGGCAACACCAGCGGGATACTCGCGGGCATCTCCGTTTGCGTGACCCCATTCTTGGTTTCCAAGGTAAAGGACACTTGTTTCCCCGCCGCCCCGCTCTCGATAATCGGTTGACTCGTGACACTATTCTTTCCGTCAAAGGTCACTTTCTTGAACTCGCGGATGATATCGGGATAGCCCACAATCGACGAGCGCAAGCCTTGCAGCCAGCGGATGAAGGAAAGATGAGAGGTCTCGGTATTCAGGCCTTTTAAGAGGGTTTGCCACTGCTGGGATAAGCACCGCTCATATGTCCACAGGTCCAGACGAGCCTTATCATCCGGGTAAAAGACACCGCCCTTTTCCGTAAAAATCACCGTCATGTAAGAACCCAGGGCGTTGTCCCGGCGCTTGGTCTCTTCTTTGACTACCGCCGCCAGAGATTCGACTGTCGAAATCCCTCGCTTGAGTTCCGGCAGGAGCGGCTTGTATTCGGCCGCGATGTCTGAATACAGATACTCGCCTCGGATTGTTTTTAAAGAAATCGGACGGCGCTTGTCTTGTCCGGACGCCATCCGAAATACATCCAGTAATTCATCCAACATAAGGGAACCTTTCTCATTCACAAAAATAACGAAGTGCTTGGGTTTCTCCGGTTTACTTGGCTTTTTTGGCGTCCAGCTTCAGCGGCAAGCGCCCCTGGTTCGGGTCGTCGCTGTAAAGCCTGCCCTGGCTGTCTGCATAGAACAAGGCGGGCGTCGGCGTGGGTTCGGGCTCCTTTACCTTGAGCTTGGCGGAAATCGGGATGCTGTTGGTCCCCTCGCCGCTAATCTTGAGTTCCAAGCTAATCACCGACTGACGCTTCACCTGGTTCGATACCGCCACGCACCGCTTAATTGCTTCATCCAAGGCGGTCTGCAACGATTGCAGGCGTCCGCCCACTGGAATAAAAGCTCCCTTGAGCACCTCGTCTAATCCCGCCAATTCCGGCAGTTCACTGACATTTGACATAACTCAATCTCCTTTATTCACTGCTTCTCTCAATAAACCCGGTGTTTCCCCGCCCCGCAGGACGCACACCGGAAAGCGCTTAAGTAAACGACTTACCCCTGATTGACCGTGATTACTCTTCGAACTCTTCGCTTTCGCCTTCTTCAACGTCCGCAGAGGCATCTTGCTCTGACTCCACCGTGGAGCCAGACGCTTCCCCTTCCACCGCAGTAACAGGAGACTCGTCGTTTCCCTCAGAAGCGGTTACGGTTTCTTGTGCTTCGATTTCTTGGTTGGTTTCAATGTCAGACATGGGTTTGTTTCCTTTTTGCTTCACTCATATGCGCCAGCTGCGGAATCGAACCGCTTCGCCTGTACCGGCAAGGAAATGCCCCCGAAAGGGCAAGGAATGGATAGGAAGTAAGAGACTGGTGTGTGTAAACCTACTTGCGGTAAGTTCTTTCCACTTCCGCAGTCGACAGACGGGTCTTGTGTTGTTCAAATCGCCGGATGAGGGTGTTGCGATCCGTCTTGTTCAGGTCAAAAAAGATAAATTGAATGAATTCGTGAAACTCTTCCTGGTACGGCGGCTGATCCAACCGCTGCATTAAGGTCGATTTAACCTCCTTGAGCTCTTCCAGCTTCTCGTCCTGGTAAATATCCTGGAGTTGTCTGAATATCTCTCTCATGCCTGTGGCTTCTCCTTTCTCGGCATATTTGCTTCCTGCTTCTCCTGGCAAAGACAAGGGATATCATCCCAACGCCCTTGACCTCCGCACATATAACAAGGCTCTGTCATCTCTTGAGTTCCTCCAGGTCCTTTTTTAAATTCGCTTCGTAAATGTCGTAATAGTCCCAGCGCGCCGGGAAAATCCGTCGGGCCTGCCGGATATCAAATAGCTCCTGTTCAATCGCCCGTATCTTCTCCACACGGTCGACTTTTATGAATGTGGTCTGCAAAACTTTTCGAATCACGGCTCTTCTCCTTTTTGGGCAAAGAAACCCGGAAGCCAAAGCCACCATGACCCATGGCCTCCGGGAATTTAAGTAGTAGAGTAGGTTGGGAAATAAAATGCCTTAGCAGGCGGCCTTCAGGATGTAGAACACCCCGACCAGCACAGCCACAAACCACAGCGCCATCCCGATGATTTCCAACCGCGCCTTGAAAATCTCCCAGTAGTCACTTGCCTGCTCTTCCTGTTCAAGCAGCAACGCTTGCTCTTCCCGATGCTTGGCCGCCTGAATCTTGTTGCAAAGAGAGACGAGACGCCCCATCTCCGGGTACTTGAATTTCCGGTTAAGGACCACAAACACCACTGGGCCAGGCAACATGAAGTCCGCTTCTTGGGCGCTCATGTCTACAGCCTCCCCAAGGTTTGTTTGATTTCGACTATGTGGCGCTCCACCTGGGGTAAGCGGGTGTCATGCAGATGCTTCATCTTTTTGCTTTGGGCGTACCACTCCTGGATAGTCTTCTTCTCTTTTTCCAAAATGGCCAGTTCGCGAAGCAATTCCTCTTTGCTCTTCATGACAGGCCCTCCGCACTGTGGATGACCGTTTTCGCCACGCACAAAGCATGCTGGAGCTTGGGGTCAGGGCTGGGACCTACCAGGGTAATGAGTTTTTTGAGCACGGATAGTAAAACCGGTGCTTCCCGCAGGAGGTTTGCATTCATCCGGCCTTCAACCACCCGACCCAAAACAAAAGACACCTGGGCCACTGGAAAACCGTCCAACTCTGAACGGATTTCAATACAATCCTTCCGTTCATCCAGGTACCAGGGAGCCGCTGTATTTCTGATTGTCAT
>FTJC01001925.1_pt1 | contig 15736 bp, 10 predicted proteins | sample 1658351 | NCBI WGS metagenome assembly FTJC01 (sample SAMEA3914818, study PRJEB12502) | metagenome | biome: forest; material: soil | place: Canada | collected 2010-06-26 | depth 0.1 m | reverse complement strand
ATTTTAATCATTGTCGTTTATATCCTGGAAGGTGGAAAATGAAGCATCAAACTATCGAAGCGTACCCTTTATGCTGGCCCATCGGATATCCACGCACGAAGCGCCCACAACCCAGCCGGTTTGGCGGAACGCCTGGCCAGATAAAACAACAGCTCCTGGATGAAATTGAACGGCTGGGCGGCTACCATATCGTGATCAGCACCAACATTCAACTTCGGCGGGATGGCTTGCCTCATGCCAACCGAAAACGTATTGAAGATTCAGGCGTTGCCGCTTATTTCACCCTCGATGGGGAGCCTATGGTTCTGGCGTGTGACAAATGGGACACTGTCCATGACAACATGCGCGCTATCGCGAAAAGTATTGAAGCAATGAGGGGAATGGAACGGTGGGGCGTTTCTGAACTCTTAAAACGAGTATTTACTGGCTTTAAGGCGTTGCCTTCTTCCGTCACGCTACCGTGGGAAGAAGTTCTGGGAGTATCACGTTCTGCCAGTACAGATGAAATTAAGGCGGCTTATCGTCAGAAAATCAAAGAAGCCCATCCTGATACCGGGGGTTCAGCAGAAATATTTCAACGTATTCAAGAAGCCTACCAATTGGCCATGAAGGGAGGATAGGAACAAACCCATGAACGAACGAGAGGAAATGGCGGAACATGCGCTTCAACTAAAAGCCCGGCAAGCCATGAGCGCCCATAATGCCAGTCAATATATTGTTTTGGCGCTACGGGAAATGGCTATCTTGCCCCTCAATGAGTGGACGGTAGACTCGCAAGCAATGCTGGGTCAGGCACATAGCAACTTTCAATCGCTCATTAAGAGCTTGCAGCCCAAGGCAGAACGTAAGCCCAAGGGAAAGGGCAAGATTATTGATATCGAATTCTATCCCGATCCTTGCACGGAGGAACTGGCGGCAGGCTGCCAAACGGGATATTAATAGTTTCAGTTACCATGATCCCTAACACTCAACTTTCTTTGAACCGGCTCGCATTCGCAGTCGGTTTTTTCTTTGGGAGGATGGCGAGCTTTCATGAAAAAGTGTAAAGATTATATGGCTAATATCGAGTGTTTTCGTTGTGGCAATTAATAAATTACCTTGCTGGGATTCCCTACAGCATCCCTGGGGAACCTATCTTGTTGTGTTGTTTCCCAAGCTGTAGGTCGAGGGTTCGAGACCCTTCGCCCGCTCCATATCTTTAATTTGATTCATTATTGACAGATGCCTTCCAGCCATTTGGCTTCATCGTGATTGAGTGTTGGGGCCAGCTTTTCAAAAATGGTTTGATGATGTTTCCGTAGCCAATCATGTTGTTCTGGGTTGAGGCGGGATACATCGATCAGCTTCTTATCAAAGGGAATCCAGGTCAGGCTTTCAAAACCTAATCCGGCGGCTTTGCCATCGTTGTTGGGCATAGCAATCACCTGATAAAGGTTCTCCAATCGGATTCCACCCCAGCCGGGTTCGTAAAAACCGGGTTCAATGCTGGTAATCATGCCAGGTTCTAACGGAGTAGAAGCCATCTTGTGTATGCCATTGGGTCCTTCGTGTACGTTTAAAAACGCACCCACGCCGTGCCCGGTGCCATGGCCGTAATCCATGCCGTTTTGCCACAACGTGGCGCGGGTAATCCCGTCCAACCGTGTGCCTTCGGTGCCTGCCGGGAAGCGTTGCATGGCTACGTTGATGTGCGCTTTCAATACTTCGGTATAGCGGAGCTTTTGCAGGTTGGTAGCTTGCGTTCCGACCAGTAGTGTACGTGTATCATCGGTTGTACCGCCAATACGGAACTGGCAACCCGAATCAATCAGGAATAACTCGCCTACTTCCAGGTACTTATTGGGGTTGGGTGCGCCGTAATGCACAATAGAGCCATTGGGACCAGCCCCGGCAATGGTGTTAAAGCTCAACCCGGCAAAGTCGGGCTCTTCTGCATAAAAGGCTTCAATGGTATCCCGGAAGCTGGTTTCAGTCACCGTGCGTCCGGCGGCGATTTCCGTATCCAGCCAATGCCATGCCCGTATTTTGCCCCGGCTGGCCCGGAGGTTGGCGGTTTCCATCGCCTGCAGTTCGGTAGCGTTTTTAACGGCTTTCAATGCTTCAACTGGATGCTCGCCCCGGCGAACCTGTCCTCCACCTTGTCGAATCAGCTCCAACGTAAGTTGCATGGTGTGTTTCGCATCCACCAGCACCGCTTTGTCACCGTTCACACGTTCTGGTAGCACTCGGGCATAATCGGCATAGGAACGTATGTCTGCAACCGATTTCAAGGCCGCTACGGCATCCGGTTCCAGTCGTGTAGCGTCTGTAAATACGGTAGCCCGTTCCGATTCAATCAAGGCATAGGCAATAAACAAGGGGTTGTAAGGAATGTCGCCTCCCCGCAGGTTAAATAACCAGGCAATCTGGTCCAATTTGGTAATTGGCAACAGGTCCGCCTGAACGGAGGCCAGCCGCTGACGCACGGCCGCCAGCTTATCGGAGGCGCTTTGCCCGGTTGCGCTCAAAGGCAACGCAAAAACAGGGCTTTTGGGTGTGGGTGGCGCATTCTGCCAAAGTGGATCAATCAAATTCTGGGCAACGGGTACGAGTTCCAACGGATCGCCTGCTTGCTGAAACGCTTCATACTGGCGAATCGTTAACGTACCCGGATCGAACCCTAGCCGAAAGTGTTTGCCTCCCGCGGCGTTGCCTGCATTCACCCATTCCTTCACCGTTTCATCCAGCGAAGGCGAATTACTTGTTCCCAGCTTGCTGATGGTAATCAGCGGCTGAGCCACTTCACTATCCACCTGCTCATGGTAGCGCGAGTCCACAAAGAGACGTGCTTCACGCAAGCCTACCAGACAATCCCCCGCCGACCCGGTAAACCCGGTTAACCAGGCTCGCCGTTGTCGATTATCGGGCAAATATTCATTGATATGCTCATCCACCGAAGGCACATAATAGGCATCCAGCGCATATAGCCCCATGGCTTCTCGCAAGCCACCCAACCGCTCATTCGTAAGCCGTTCACGCTCTTCTACCCCAACGGTGGTTGCCATACTCATTGTATAAAAGCCTTCTCATTCACTAAAACACCCGAACGACACATCGCCCCCATTCATTATAAAGCCTCTCATCCCATACCCCCTTTGATTATCATAGAAGTACTCCCCTCCAAATCCCTTCAAGCCAGCCTTCCTCCCACTGCGCGGGGATGCAAAGGGGGCGGTGCTTCGCCCCTTTTGTGGGGAGCCCGAGGGGCAAAGCCCCTCGAATAAATTCTATTTTTGTGTTTTGAATAGAAGTGCTTTGATACCAGAGAATGAGGAATCGCTTGTCGTGATGAGTGCGCGTCATAAAATTGCGGTCCTGCCGGGTGATGGCATTGGGCCGGAAGTTGTTGCCCAAGGGCTGTGTGTGCTAGAAGCGTTTAGCAAGAAATTTGATGTGGCTTTTGATATTAGCCAGGCGCCCATTGGTGGTGCGGGTGTCGATGCTGCCGGCGTTCCCTTACCTCCAGAGACGTTAGCGTTGGCTCAGGCTTCTGATGCGGTCTTTTTGGGCTCGGTGGGCGATGTAAAATACGATACGCTTGATCCTGCGATTCGCCCTGAACAAGGGCTGTTGCAAATCCGCAAGGCGCTTGGGTTGTATGCGAATCTTCGTCCGGTTTCTATTTATCCGTGTCTGCAACATGTTTCTACCCTCAAGCCCGAAGTCTTGGCGGGTGTCGATTTGCTTGTAGTGCGAGAACTGACCGGCGGACTGTATTTTGGACAGCCCAAGAGCCGTGAAGGGCAAGGGAATTCCGAAAAAGCCATCGATACGCTGGTCTACACCCGTCCCGAAATTGAGCGGATTGCCCGCATTGGTTTTGAACAGGCGCGAAACCGTCGCAAATTGCTGTGTTCTGTCGATAAGGCCAATGTGTTGGCCAGTGGCCGTTTGTGGCGCGATGTCGTCACCGAAGTTGCCCGTGATTATCCCGATATCGAGCTGAGCCATATGTATGTGGATAACGCGGCGATGCAGCTCATTTTAAAACCTAGTCAGTTCGATGTCATTCTTACCGAAAACACGTTTGGCGATATTTTATCGGATGAAGCCAGCATGTTGGGTGGTTCGTTGGGAATGCTGCCGAGCGCCAGTCTGGGTGAAACGGATGCCAACGGACGTCGTGCGGCGTTATACGAACCCTGCCATGGTTCTGCCCCAAGCTTGGCTCGTCAGGATAAGGTCAACCCGATTGCCCAGATTTTATCGCTGGCGATGATGCTGGAAACCAGCTTTGGTTATAAAGAAGGGGCCGCACAGATTGTGCAAGCCATTTCCGTCGTTCTGGAGCAAGGCTATCGGACCTTTGATATCATGGGCGAAAACACGACGCTGGTCGGTACCGCTGAACTCGGCAAGCGTATTGCCGAAGCGTTGCTGGCGCTTCCCAAACCGGTTTTGGTTTAGATAAGCTCTGGCGCTCAATGATCAATTTTGTTATTCATTTAGGAGAACGTAAATAATATGGAACGCACTTTTGTTGCTTTAAAACCGGATGCCGTACAACGCGGCCTCATTGGTGAAATCATCGGCCGCTTCGAGCGCAAGGGGTTTAAACTGGTTGGACTGAAATTGCTGCAAGTGACCCGCGCCATGGCTGAAGAGCATTACGGCGAGCACCAGGGCAAACCGTTCTTTGCCGGTTTAGTGGATTTCATTACCTCGTCTCCCGTGGTCGCCATGGCCTGGGAAGGCGATAACGTGGTCGAATCCGTCCGTAAAATGATGGGCGCCACCAACCCGAAAGAATCGGCTCCCGGTACCTTACGTGGCGATTTTGCCGTTGATTTGGGCCGCAATGTGGTGCATGGTTCCGATAGCCCGGCCAGCGCCGAGCGCGAACTGAAAATCTTTTTCCGTCCCGAAGAGCTGCTTTGCGACTGGAGCCGGACGACTGAAGGCTGGATCTACGAAAAGCCAAAAACCCCGGCCGCTGTAAAATAAATTCTTTTCTTTCGAGCTTGACCCCTGCCACGGTAATTGTGGCAGGGGTGCACGAGAGGCTAGAAACCACTTCAAAACCGGAACGCAAAGACAGTACTGGCTCGCAGGCTGGAAATTGCAAAAAAACCGGGCTAAGGGGGTACTGTGGCGCTGCCAGGAGCCGAACGGGTAGAAATCAATCCAGATGCCAAAAAGCGGTTTACACCCTCTTTTCTTATGTGGCTTGTGCTTTCGGCTTTCTGTTACTTATTTCTCGCCATTTTTTACAGTATGTCCCCCTGGGCGTCATCTCCTGTTATTCGTGAAATCATTCTCTGGCCTATCATCGCCGCGTTGGTTACGTTTTATTGGCAGGCATATCGAGTACTCCTCCATAAAACCTCAGTTTCATCGGATGTAACGCGCTCGACGCGAGCGGTGTTTCTGTCCGTAGGGTTATTGGCTGGTCTGGCGTTGTTCATTCCACCGTTTCATTCCACCGATATTTTTGGCTACATCAATCGAGGCTGGCAGCAGGCGCATTACGGCCTTAATCCTTATGTCTTTACAGTCGATCAGACTCCCGGCTGGCGTCACGATCCCATGTTGACGAATCATTGGGTCAATAACCCCAGTCCGTATGGCTTTTTGTATCTGCTCATCGCCAAGGGCTTGTGTATATTGGGAAGTGGTAATAAGGCGGTTACGCTGGCCCTGTTCAAGCTATCCAATTTGGGGGTGTATTTTGCGACCGGCGCCTTGCTGTTGGCCGCCACCCGTCATTTGCAACGGCAGGGCGCAATAAGCCTGCGCCCCGATGTTGCCGTCTTTCTCTTTCTGGCCAATCCTTTAATTTTGCTGCATGGTCTTGCCAACGGGCACAACGATGGCTGGCTTGGCTTGTTTCTATTGCTTTCGGGCTTTTTTGCCGTTGTTGGCGCGTGGTTATGGATTTTACCTGCCTTGCTGGCTTCGGCGCTGATTAAATATGCTTCCGTGGTGGTGGGGCCATTTGCTTTGTTGTTCTTGATTAAGAACAAAGCCTGGAAAGCTCTGGCAGGCGGTCTTCTACTTTCTGTGGCGTTGTTGTTGCTGAGTGGCATCCCCTATCTTCCAGATTGGTCGCATTTCCATCTCAAAGAAATCAGCCGCAATGCGGCGGTGAGTCATGGTTCCCTGCACTCGTTCGTGTATTCGGCCTGGAAATTGCTGGTTCCTCTTGTTGTACCGTATTGGGTCGCGTTGAAAGAACCCGTGCGACAATTGCTCGCCAATACCCTGATGGGCGGTTATGCCTGTTTTTATGCCGCTCTGTTTGTTCGCCGCTTGCGGCAACCAATCTACCAGTCCATCGATTGGATTAAAGATGCTTTGTTGGTGATGGTGGTATTGATCACGCTGGCCAGCCTCAAATTTTACCCGTGGTACTTGGGGATGTTTTTCCCATTGGCTTTGTTATTGAACGAAGGAGACTGGCTGAGACGCTTTACCATTGGGCTTTCTGGCGCTCAATTGCTGTCGTTCACGCTCATCGGCCAGGCGCACATGCTCAATTTTCTGTTAATGACGGCCTGTCCTTGGGTGGGTTTGGCTTTTCCCGGTCTCGGCTTTTCCCGAAAGCGGATGACTCTGATAGTTCTCTTTGTGTTGATGCTGTTGTTGGGATTGGCCTTTCTTCCTGGAACTGTTCTTACAGGGTTGGCGCATGCGGCTTAAGGGGCTTTTAGGCGGAGTTCAACTCAATATTGCATCCATTCCATTGGGCAAAGTGACAACTTTGTGGCGTCGAAATCCCTTTGTTATTGCGCTTGGGCTGGTGATTGTTCTTGGTGCCATGGCGCGTCTTTATCATCTTGGGGCAAAAAGTCTGTGGAGTGATGAGATTGCGACCATCGCCACCAGTCGGGGCAACGCCATCGATCCCGACGCGTTCCGTTTATCCGGGCGTGCGTTTGATCCGGTGCAGCCGGTTCCTGCGCGAATCTATCTGGAAAAAGCAACTCACCTCGATTCAAAGGCTCCGGTTCCGCCTTGGCGCATTGCCCGAGTCTTGTGCGGCAATGTGCACCCGCCACTGTTTTTCTATCTTATGGCGCTGTGGATGTCCTGCTTTGGAGCGGAACATTCCCTGTCACCCACGCTATTGCGTTTGCCTGCCGCCCTGGCGGGTATTATCAGCATTCCGGTTGTCTATGGTCTGGCCCGAACGGCCTCCAGGCAGGCTGGGATCACAAGCAGTCGATGGCTTGCCCTCTTATCAGCGATATTTTTTGCGTTTTCGGCATATCAAATCGAGCATGCCCAGGATGCTCGTCCATACACGTTGCTCTTACTCCTGGCGTTGCTTGCCGCCTGGCTGGTAGTGGGACCACTCGATACGCCAAAACCCCGGCGACGTGCTTGGCTGGCGTTAATGCTGATTTTATCGGCCGGACTCTACACTCAATATTTTTTCGGGTTGTTTGCCGTGTTTATCCTGGGCTACCTGCTGGCCCGGCTATGCCTGTCGGTTTCTTGTAGCGTGGAAGAGCAGCAGGCCAAATGGCATGCGTTGCGTTACTGGTGTTACAGCGTGGGAGGCATGCTCCTGCTTTTTGCGCCATGGATGCCGTTTTTTAGCGCGCAAACGGAGTTTTTCCGCCAAGCTGGGCATTACACCGCCGGTTTATGGAAGCCTTTTCATTTACCCGAAAAGATCTGGCGGATTCTCTCGGGTTTTTTCATGCCGCCCAGCTCGTGGGGGAAAATCCTGCCGCTGGTCATTTTGCCTCTTTCGTTTATCTCCTGGTTATTTTCCCGCCAAGGACAGGATCACTGGTTGAGTCAAAAGCCTGTGGCGCGTTATTGGCGATTTCCCTGGCTCTTTAAGGCCGGGCTTTCTGGAATGAGTGTCTTTCTACTGCTGTGGTTCTTTGTGCTGTTGTTCGGACAAATTGGGCTCGATGTGCTGAAACATACCCATACGGCAACCATCCGGCGTTACCTGTTTTTGTTGAGCCCGCCCTGCTATTTGCTTATGGCGCATGCGTTGATTGGCCTGGCCTGCTGGATAAAACGGCCCTGGGGCATTATGCTTGCGACTGGCTTTACGGCTGCCATTCTCACTTTTATGGGGCAGGATACCATCGATGTGTTGTTCTACCGGCATGAATCCTCGGATGAATTCAAGCAGACGGCCCATCACATCAATAATTTCTTTCGCCCCGGCGATTTGGTGCTGGTAAATAAGTCGGGCGCCATGGCCGTGGGCATGGCTTACTATCTCAATCCAGATAGCCTCATGTGGGGTCTGACAATCCCATATCCCACGGCCTTACGGCAAGGATCTCCGTTGCTCACTCATATCGATAGAGTCATTCAAGGCCGCAAACGGGTCTGGCTGGTTTTTTCGCATTCAGCCCCCAGTACCGAACGCCGCTTAATCGCCCGCATGGAACGAGATGGCTACCGTTGGGAAGGCTGGCGGAAGTTCCCCGGTGTGAAAGTTATTCAATGGCGATGCAAAGAAATGGAAGAGAAAAAACCTTAACTGATATTTCAGTTTATACAAACAACTTTATCAGCCGTTTGACTTCGCGCAAGGTATCCTGGCAAACGGCACGGGATTTCTCGCTGCCTTCGCGTAAAATCTGCTCAATCTGGGCGCGATCGCTGGCATAAAGGGCACGGCGTTCACGCAGAGGAGCCAGTTGCTCGTTGATGCGTTCAGCTAGAATTTTCTTGCAATCCATGCAGCCCCGCGCGGCGGATCGGCATTCTTCGGCGGCGAGTGTGCGCTCGGCTTCTGTAGCAAAGACCTCGTAATAGGGATATACCACCGCACAGGCCGATGGGTCGCCCGGATCGGTCCGTTTGATACGGGCCGGATCGGTAATTGCCGTTTTAATCTTTTTGACTGTTTCATCCGCCGAATCCGACAGGAAAATGGCGTTGTTGTACGATTTGCCCATCTTTCGGCCATCCAGTCCAATGAGCATAGGTGTTTCCGTGAGCAAAGGACGCGGTTCGCTGAACAGATCGGTCTGATAAACATGGTTAAACCGTCGTGCGATATCCCGGCTGATTTCCAGATGAGCGAGCTGATCCTTGCCGACGGGCACTAGATTGCCGCCCACGGCCAGAATATCCACGGTTTGTAAAATCGGATAGCCGAGCAGCCCGTACGATAAATCTTCATGCAGCATCGCCACCATATCTTTCAACGTCGGGTCGGTCTGCACCCACTTGGCGGGTGTTACCATCCCCAAAAGCAGATGGAGTTCGGCCCCTTCCGGCATCGAAGACTGGACGTACATGGTTGCCTTTTTCGGATCGATTCCGGCGGCCAGCCAATCGAGCGTCATTTCCAGGATATCGCTGCAGAGGTTCTCAGTGGCATCGTATTTGGTGGTGAGCGCATGCCAGTCCGCCACCATAAAAAAGCAGGGATAACGATCCTGAAGATCGATCCAACTGCGCAGCACACCCATATAATGCCCCAAATGGAGCCTACCGGTGGGCCGCATACCCGACATCACAACAGGCGGACGCTTGTTGGCTTTATCGGTCGGGTTCGTATCCGAAGAGAGCGCGCTATTCATGAGGCTTCTATTATAGCCGGAACATACCCCGGCTTGGCGAGCCGCCGATTTAATTTATTGTCTGATGCACTCGTCAAAGCTTTGAAAATTTTTCAGATGTTGTCTTCAATGCCGCAAATGGTGCGGTAGGCGCAGTAACGATCCGGGCATTGACCGGGTAATGCGTAGGTTTCCTCTACGCTCATGGCATTTAAGATTGTATGGAGCAGACGGCGAGTGTCTTCATGTCGTTCTCGACTGTAGGGAATGAGAACTTCCCGAATGGGCGTGTGGGTATCCGGTTTGACTTCGACGTACAGGAAGCCCAGGTCGTCCGCCTGCAAGGGGCCGTGTTCGCAGAGGCTGAGATCGGCGGCTGACGGAGTATTGGCGACTTCCAACAGGGCAAAGAGATATAGGCGGGTCTGCCAGTCTTCTTCCGCATGGCGGGGAACGCCCGTGCCGGTCTTCCAATCGATGACCCAGATTTTATCCGGCCCGCCATCATGGCATTCACGGGCGACTCGATCCATTCGGCCCGTCAACCATTCAATCGTGCCGTTTTGCAATGTTATAGGTACATGGAAGGCCCACTCGTTGGCGATAACTGGCCACTGAACGGTCCGATGGGCAATAAGCTTGCGCCAACTATTCTGCACAGCAGGCGTGGCTTCCTGTACGAGCGGTTCACAATCGAGGCCGCGCGCGTGGTAATCCAGGAGTTTATGCACATCACGTCCCAGGCTGAAATGACGGGCATCCGAAGGCCATTGCAAACGGGTGACATACTTGTAGGCAAATTGTCGCTTGCACCGGCTCCACGATTTCAGCGCATCCGAGGCAATGCGGGTAAGATCGTGGGGAGGGAACAAGGCGGATTCCAACATGGGCATTTAAACCTCCTGTTCCCTAATGACGGCCACGGGCGGTTTTTCGTCCGCATCGGCCAGCGGCGTGCTTAAATAATGCGCCAAGACCTTGAAGGCAAGCGCGGGTTGCACCATGCGAACCTTGTTGAACTTCATTGCCTGTCGGTGCGCCGATAAAAAGAGTGCGCAGCGCGCACGGGTCAAGCCCACGTAAATCAGGCGGGCTTCCTCTTCAATTTTTTCCCGGCGTTTCTGGTTTTCGTAATCTGCGGGAAAAGGTTTCCCTGCTTCTCGGGCGGCCACACGATCCAGATCGCGGATGAGTTTATCGGATTCATCGAAACGAATGGCGGTGCTGTCGTGCGGAAATGCTTCGGCTTGCAGACCGGGCATAAATACAATGTCAAACTCCTGGCCTTTGGCCTTGTGCAGCGTCATAATCTGCACCACTTGGTTGCCCTGGCGGCTCAGTAGCTCGCCAAAGCCTTTACGTCCGCGCCATGAGCGTTGAAAAGCTTCGAATCGGCGGATGACGGTTTCCAATGGAGATTCAGAAGGCCAGTTATCGGATAGGCCATTGCCATCGTGCCAATGGGCCGGTGGGTTAGTTTGGCGATGTTCTTCCAGAATTTCATTGGCCATCAACGCGCACAGATAGCCATTGCTGCGATCGGCGGCATCCGGGCAAAGCCGTTCGGCAATGCGGGCCACCAGCGCGCCAATATTACTCCCAACGGCCTGCGTGCTGAATTCCAGGAGATCGTAATGCCATTGCCGTAGTGTCTCATCGGGAATGGCCGTGGGTTGTGCGTATAAAAGCGGTGTCGTATCGAGCCATTCCTGCAAAGGAGTGCGGTCTTCTCCTCCTGTCGCTGAGAAAGCATCCGGGAAAAAGCCGGCTTCTGTCATCCAGCGTCGCCATTCGGCTTGAATGCCCAGTGAGCCGGGTTCGGCCAGCAGTTTCAAGCAAGCCAGAATTCCCTTGAATACGGGTTGTGCATTAATAGAGTCGTTGACGCCCACCGCTTGAATTCCGGCACTCTGGAGTTGTCCGGTCAGCCGATTCACTTCGCCATTATTCCGCACCAGAATGGCGATAGAGGCCTCGGGACGTTCGTGCCGCAATGTGCCAATGCGATCAATGATCCAGGCTTCTTCCAACCGTGCGGTTTCAAAAAGATTGGCTTGCAGCGGTTCAAACAGGCTGGGGTTTTTGCCGGGAACGGCCTGCATCTGAACGGGTTCGAAGGCGGCCTCTAACCCGGTTTGTTTTCCGGCGGCTTCCATCCAAAAATTGGCGAGCGCCATCACTTCCGCGGCACAGCGTCCGCTGTGATCCATCGTGACGACCTGTTCGGCCTGCCGGGTGAAATCGCGAAATACCGCTGGCTCCGCCGAACTAAAGGTGGTGGTGATGGATTGATTGGTGTCCCCGGTTCGGATCAGATTGGGTGTGTCCCCGCCCAGCAGGCTCATAAACGATTGCAGCAGGCGCGAGGAATCCTGGGCTTCATCTTCAATGATGTAGGTGAAACGCTGGCGGTACTTTTCTCGGATATCCGCGTAGTCCTGCAAAATCAGTACAGCTTTGAGGATGAGGTCGGTGAAATCCACGCTGCCACTCTGGCGTAAGGCCTTGTCGTAGGCTTCCAGCGCCGGTAAAAACTCTCCCAGTCGGAAGCATTCGGGTAAGGCGTGCCGTTGCTGCCGGATGCTGTCGGGTGTCAGGCCAAACGTTTTGGCATGGCCAATACCTCGCTCGATGGCGCGTTGCCAATCGCCCACGCTGCGCGCCGATTCAGGGAGCGTACCAGCGGCAATGCGGTTTAAAATCTCGCCCTTGGCCGCTTCATCCAGCAAGGTCATATCTTCCGGGAGGGCGCCGACGAGCAGGGCGTGGTCGTTTTCAGTCAAAATGCGCAGCGCCAGGCTGTGAATGGTGGATACTACCGGCAGCTTGAGCGTAATACCCGCCAGCTTTTTCTTAAGTCGGCTGAGCAGTGTTTTGGCGGCGCTATCCATGTAGGTCAGTACCAGAATACGATCCGGTTCCACGCCGCTTTCGATGAGTTCCAGCAGCAATTCCACGTTCACAAAGGTTTTTCCCGCGCCCGGTACGGCGCTAATAGCCATTGTTCCGCTGCGATAGGCAAGAACTGGGGCTTGATCGGCGCGTAAAGTGGCGCGTTCCAGTTTTTTCTCGATACCTTCATCCGCCGTCGCCGTTAAGCGGGGCGTCAGCAGGCTGCTTTGCTCAAAGCCGAAGTCATCCAGTTCGCTGCCGTACACTCGTATTTGTTTGGTCGCCAGCAACATCAGCGTGCGGGTGATGTGTCCGGCGCGCGTGCGGATGACGGCCTCGTTGAATTCCTCGCTGAAGGCGACATCGGAGCCATCCCACACCGCCGAATGCACCCAGGCATTGTACAAGGGTGCATTATCACTGCGCGCCCACTCGCGCGAACCGATATCGAGCCAGCATTGAATGGGGCGGTATGCTTCCACATCGATCAGCTTTTGCGGCGTGCCGATAATCAGCGAATTCGGTTGTACCGCTTCGGGTGTTTCCGGGGTATCGGCTACCGACCCGGTTTTCACTTGCGTCAGCCACCAGCGTTCAAAATGCGTATGCGTTCCGGGGAGGGATGTTCCCCGGATGTCGCCGTTTACGCTGGCCGTTGTCGCTTCCATGCCGTTATAAATATCCTGCTGGCGTAAATAGCTTTGGATAATCCGGTTGAGGTCGCCGTAGGCGCTCTGTTCCGTGGAAAACACGGCAATGAGATCGGCGAAGGCGGAATACAGAAGCTTGTCGAATGGTAATACCAAGGCCCGTTCCAGCCAGTTTGCCAGGCGCAGGTAGGCATCTATCGCTATCCCAGTTAAGTTGATGGGTAACCCATCCAACGGCGGAAGCAGGGCGCTTTCGGGTAGAGTCCGGTGATGGGCGTGTACGGCCTGCATCAGGCTATCCAGCGCGGCTTCGGTCATATCTGGCCAATGATGCGCGTGCAGCACATGCGTAAAAACAGTTTTAATTTCCCAGGGTGACAGTGGCGATTGCCAGGCTCGACTTCGTGCCCACTGAAGCAAATGGATAAAGCCCCGGCAGTGGGGAGTATCGCTGGGACGCTTGGTGCCCGAGAGCAACTGAACCGGCAGGCCATGGCGGCGCAAGCGGGACGCAAGCCGGTGGACGGTCAAAAAATCGGTTTTGGGAAGCACCAGGCAGAAATCTCCCGGCTGTGCGCCGGTTTCCAGCATCGACAAAATGTCTTCCACTACGCGATCGAGCATATCCACACGGGTAATGAAGTCATCAAAACGCTGAACGACCGGAGGCAGCGGCGCGAAAGGCTCCGGGTTTTTCCAGTTGGAAAGTAGCGTTTGCCCGGCCTGGTAAAACAGATCGTCGCGGCTTAATACGGTCGTGGCGCCACGGTGTAGCGCTTTTAATGCCTGCCAATCGTAGGGGTAGGCGTTTAAGTAGCCTCGCCGGGAGCCGCCATCAATATCTGCCGATAATATCAGCGTTTCCAGGCCCGGAGCCAGCCATTCAATAAAGCGCTGCTGAGCAGCGATGGTTTCATCCACATCGTCTACCAGCAGGTGCTTTATTTCATGTTTGAAATGCGTCGCCAGAATATTATCCTGCCCGAGTAGTCTGTGAAACACATCAAGCTGCTTGTTAGTATCCAGTGTCCGTAACCGATAGCTGAGCCGATCGAACCGGTTTTCCAGCCAGGCGGTTTCCGGGCGACCGGGTTCGTTCAGCAAGGCGGAACGGTCGCTCATTTCCTTTCGGGAAAGCTGGTTCTCTGAACGCAGACGCAAACGGCGGATAATCTGCTTGAGAATGTGGCGATCGGTGCCGGGAAAATCGGCATAGGGTGTTTCCCCACTGCTTGCCGCCGATTCCTGCCGTAATTGGGCAAGCAGCCAGCGCAGCATGAGTTCCGAATCTTCCATTCCCGAAAGCTCGGGGCGGATGGCGCATTTTCCTTGTTTTAACGTGGCGGCGATTTCGGCTTCAGCCAGCGGCCAGTAATCGAAAAGTGCATTGCGGACAAATCCGGCGTAGGTATAAATGGGTAATTGGGCGAGTGGCGTGTTTCGATTGGCCAGCAGGCGAGTGGTGAAAGAAGCCTGTCGGCTGTGATTGCTGCATAAAATGAGAATAGAAGCAGCTGGTACTGTATCGAGCAGCCGGTTGGCTTCCATCAAGAGACGAGATGTCTTCCCTGAGCCCAACGGCCCTTCAAAATAACCAATCATTGATTTATCGAATACCCATTGCAAGCCATTTAGGAAGAATTGTTAAGTAAAAAGTGCTGAGAGCCGCTTCAATTTACTATAGCGGATTTATCGTACTTCGCCTACATGCAGGGTAAAGTGGCCCGATCTCTGTTTCTTTTAAGTTTGATTTGGGCCTCTACTATAAATGAAGGGTTTTGCCGAGGAGGTGATTATTGATTGTTATAATTTTTTTATTCTTGTAGTGAAGTATAACGTCCGGTCTGACGTGTGGGAACCTTATTTGAACGTTGAACGAGGATTCATGAGCGTTTCACAAAAAAGTAAGTCAGGCGGACGTACGACGGCTGCCACCAAAAGCAGTGCGTCTCCTTCTGCTTCCGCTGCGGAAAAAAAGACGCCTAAAAAACCCAAAGCGCCAAAAGCGCCTGTTGAAGCCGTTGGTTTCGATGACGAGGATGAATCGGCGGCGTTTAACGATGCCGATGATCAGGTTGATTTTATCGAAGAGGAAGAAGAACCCGAAAAATCGGAAGAGGATAATGCCAGTCCGATTGAGCGTACGGCGGCGGATGATTCGGTCAAGATTTATTTGCAACAGATTGGTCGTGTGAAACTCCTGAATTCGGAAGAAGAAATCGATCTGGCCAAACGTATCGCCGAAGGGGATGAAAAGGCGAAGGCCCAGTTAGTTCAGGCCAACTTGCGGTTGGTGGTCAGCATTGCCAAAAAGTACATCGGACGTGGTCTGTCGTTTCTCGATTTAGTGCAGGAAGGCAATCTCGGTTTAATTCGAGCTGCAGAAAAGTTTGACTACAAGCGAGGCTTCAAGTTTTCGACCTATGCCACCTGGTGGATTCAACAGTCGATTACACGCGGCATTGCCGATAAATCCCGGACTATTCGCTTGCCGGTGCACATGATTGAAACCATTGGCCGCTTGAAAAAAGTAATGCGGGATATGACCGCTGAACTCGACCGGGCACCCACCAAAGAAGAGTTGGCCGGACGGATGGGGATTTCCTTATCCAAGTTGCGTTTGGTGTTGAAAGCCACGCAATCGACCATCAGCCTTGAGACGCCATTGCATAC
>FTJC01000080.1_pt2 | contig 15800 bp, 3 predicted proteins | sample 1658351 | NCBI WGS metagenome assembly FTJC01 (sample SAMEA3914818, study PRJEB12502) | metagenome | biome: forest; material: soil | place: Canada | collected 2010-06-26 | depth 0.1 m | reverse complement strand
GCTATGGCAAGCACAACTATAGTCGCTGCAACAAAAACCTCGATTTCACCCAAAAGACTCAAATTTTTCGATAGCGGCTGGCCAGTGAAATACAGCGAGCCATGACGCAGTAAATCCAACACCAACCAATGAAACATATAAATCGAAAATGAAATTTTGCCCAGATAAACCAGCGGCGACCAGGTTAATAAATATCCGCTATTCGCCGGAACCCGCGCAGCACAGAGCACCAGCCAGAAAAATCCTGCGACCGATAAAACACCGGGGATGGGTAAGGCCAACAAAAATAGATTGAATATTAATGCCACCAGCGCCCATTTTGCGGCCGCAAAACGCGCCCAATAGTTATGGCGATAGCATTGAAACGCTACTACACCCATCACACATTCACCCAGGCAACGCAGCAACATAGGCCAACCGGCATAATCATAGCCGAGGTTACCAAAGTAGCCTTCAACTCCGCTGAGAATCATCAAAACCACAATAACGCTAATGGCCATCGCAGCTTTAGTTGCGCGGTGAAAGTGATAAATCAGCCAGGGAACAGTGAAATAAATCAACCATTCAGCACTGATTGACCAAGCAGGTTGATTCCAGTAAGCATCCCAATGGAAGGTTTGCAGCAGTAACAAATTGGTAAATAAGGTGAAAGAGCTATAGCTGTCGGAGAAAGGCGTGCCTAGATGTTCAGCGCCAGCCGAATGGCTAGTAACCAACCACCACTTAACAGCTTCCAGCACCACAAATAAAACCAACATAAACAGATGCAACGGATAAACCCGTGCAAAACGCGTCCACATAAAACGCTTATAGCTCGCCTTTTCCACTGCGGATTCAAAGCGCGCTTGATACACATAGGCGAGAACAAATCCGCTGAGCAGAAAAAACAAATCCACCCAAAGATAAGACTTATAAAATAAGTGCGATGGAATTATGCGTGGCAGTTTTTCCAACAGCACAAATAAGAAATGATGGCTAAGGACAAACAGGGCAGCAATACCGCGCAGAGAAGTAAGCGCGCTCAGTTCTGGTTGTTTGATAGGTAAAACCTTAAGCATTCGCAGTTGCCTTCGCCCATTGCGCCATACCTTTAACAACAAACTCTTGATCTTCCGGCTCTGCCAAAATATGTGACGCCCGAGTCAAATATACGAGCTTATGATTCTCACCAAATTTTGCATTGCTAAAACAGTCGCGGAACTGACCTTCGTAGTTGTAGTGATCGCCGTGACAAAACACGCTGAATAACTTTAACCCACGGTCAGCAAGCTTGGTTAAACCGGCTTCAACCTCAGCTTTAGGGGGAAAATCGGGAAACTGAGGAACTTCAAAAAAACGTTCTTCCACACCCGATACTGCCGCACCGGATGTGGTTTTTTTCAATCCAAGCGCTCGCCTTCCCACACTAATCCAACGTTTAAAGGCAAATAAACGGGGAAGATAGTGATGCAAATAACTCGTCCAACTCAAATAACAATAGCCGTCGATTTGAGCAATACCAATTACACGCGGATCTTTAACTGCTGTGCGATAGGACGCGTAGGCACCTGAGCACAAGCCATACAAAATAAAATGTTTGATTTGTTTTTCACGCGCCAAATAATCCATCGCCTCCTGCACTTCTTCAACGGCGGTTTCCGCGGCAGTAAGCGTGTTGCGGCGCGCTTCACTGTCGCCAATGCCGGAAAAATCAAAGCGTAACGTTAATAACCCAGCCTGCTCTACAATCTCACGCGCAAGGGTTACCGATAACCGGCAAGAACCCACACGATGAATCACCCCCGAATTTAACAGAATCACCGCCACTGACGGATTGGTTACTGCCGCCGCTTCTGGCTGGCTGATAATGCCAATCAGGGGATTCGCTTGACCAATGCTAATAACACGTTCGCGCATAGCGCCTCCTAGCGTTGAGCTGCAGAAAAGTAGTTTTCGATAGCCTGCACAATTGGTTGCGGCCAGAGAATACCACCCACGTGATCGACGTAATTCCAATCGTGCGGCGCAGGCGCGAGCTCATAAACAAAGCGCGGCAGATTACTCAGGCTCGCATACAGAGCAGTAAAACTATCATTTTCATGGGAGACAATTTGCGCTAAAGCGGTGGAATCCAACCCTTGGGTTTGGCGAATATCCAAACTCGTTAAACTTTGTTGAAATGTGCTCGGCATGGAAAAACCATTGAAATGCAAAGTGCCATCAGCAGCAATAAAATTGGCGCGCGAGGGCGAGGCATTAATTTCACCGCTTAACTCGTCGATATAAGCCTGACCGCTGACGATGGGATCCCACATCAACAAACGCGAAATTTTCGGATTATTGGCAGCGACTTGCGCCGCCAGCAGTGCACCTACACGTAAACCTAAAAGAGACACCTTAGGCACGGCGGCTATGTCGATAAGTTCTTGCACCGCATAGCCAATATCTTTTTGCCAGTCTTCCGCAGTGACACCCGTAAGCGTTCCAGCGGAATCGCCAGTACCGCGATAATCAAAACGTAAAACCGCATAACCTAAAGCAGATAGATTGATTGCCAAACGGCGCAACGAGCGATGCGCGCGCATATTTTCCTGACCAAAAGGGCTGCAAAGAACAATGCCTTCACGCCGATGAGTGAGTTGTGGAGGATGGTAGGCGCCAAATAAATACGTTGCGGAGGGGCCAAAATAAAACGCTTCCAAAAACATGCTCCTAAAATAATTTTACCGGTGCGGACTTCAGCAGCCTATTAACGGGTAACGGCATTTTTTCAATTGTCGCCATCTACAGCAATGCTATCGCAGCTTAACCAATATCAAGACTTGGGTACAAGTAAACCCAAGTTCAGGTATTAGTTGGCTGGGCAGCACTTGCCCAGCCAACTCTTGTCCAAACAACTCCTGCAAAGATTAATCCGCACCACCGAATATTTTGCTAAATAAACCTTTGGACTTTTTGCCTGTGCTTTTTTGTTCTGGCTGTTGCTCTGGATAAGACTCCGGCGATACCGCGCGACCATGAATATCCACTATATCGTTCGCACTAACACCCAAGGCCAAATCGATGCGGGCAGCCAATTGTTCCAGTGTATTAACCCACATATCCTGCGGCGAAAAACGCACGCCAAAGGTGGAATCAATATCCAGAATCACTTCCAGCGCCAGTAGCGAATGTCCACCAATATCAAAGAATTGGCCGTCGATACTGACTTGCTCACGCTTCAATGCTGACTGCCAAATAGCCGCTAATTTGGTTTCAGTCGGCGTGGTCGGCAGGATAATGTCGGTAGAGCTATTGTGCACCACAACCGGTTGTGACAAGACTTTGCGATTCACCTTACCCGAGGCCAATAATGGCAATTGCGCAATCGCCGTAAATTGTTGCGGCAACATGTAATCCGGTAACGTCTGGCGCAAATGTCTGCGCAGCTCGCTGTTGGTTGGCTCCTCATCTGGACGGTAGACGATATAGGCCACCAAGCGTTGATCGCTCTTATCAAAATGCTGCAATACCACGGCGACATCTTTGATGGCGGGATGACGACGCAAATGCACTTCAATCTCTTCCAGCTCAATACGGAAGCCACGCAATTTTATTTGATTATCCAAACGACCGGCAAACTCGACATTACCGCTTAGCGTCCAACGCGCTTGGTCGCCTGTGCGATAACGACGCTGGCTATCGGCACCTACTACAAAGCGAGCACTAGTTTGTTCTGCATCGCCCAAATAGCCTTTTGCCAAACCAACACCGCTAATCCATAGCTCGCCGAAAGCACCAATGGGCATGGCGCGACCAGCATCATCCAATACATGCAATTGTGTGTTAGCGAGGGGGCGACCGATATAAATCTGGGGTGCATCATTGGTTTTGGAAGACGTTACGCGATAAGCACTGGTCCATACAGTTGCTTCAGTTGGCCCGTAAAGATTCCACAGATCAATGCCCTGCGCCAACAAATCCGCAGCCAAGTCGCTAGCCAAATGTTCGCCGCCACAAAAACCGCGGAAGCCTGCCGGTGCACGCCAACCAGAGTTGAGCAATAATCGCCAAGTTGCTGGAGTCGCTTGTAGTAGCGTGATGTTTTGTTCATCCAGCACATGCTTGAGCGCCAAATCGTCTTGGCTTTGCTGCTCGTTAATGAGGATCAAACTAGCGCCGCTAACGAGCGGTAGGAATAGTTCCAACAGAGAAATATCAAACGCCAGGGTGGTGACGGCTAAGAGGCGATCCGCCGAACTAATCCCCGGTTCATGCTGTACTGCATGGATAAAGTTGTGCAGGGCACCATGAGAAATCTCCACACCTTTAGGCACACCGGTAGAACCCGAGGTGAAAATCACATAGGCAAGTTGATCTGAGCTCAGACTCAACAGGGGTAAATCACTTGAAGCTTGGGCAATAACCGCTTCATCCAAATCCACCGACAGAAGGGTTCCCGCGAAATCACCAAGGTTGGTGACCAGCTCACTGTCGGTAATCACCAGCTTCACTTTTGCCGTATTCAGAATACTGGCGACGCGCTCCACCGGGTAAGAAGGATCGAAGGGTACATAGGCTGCGCCCAACTTCCAAATCGCCAAAATCAGTGCGGGTAAATCGCGATTGCGCCTAACCAGAACGCCCGCAAGCTGACCGGCAGCCAAACCTTTCGCCTGTAAATAATGGGCAAGTTGATTCGAGCGTGCTTCGAGCTCGGTGTAGCTGTATTGTTCGTTACCCGCCAGCACTGCAAGTTTGCTTGCCTGTCGTGCGGCCGTTTTTAACCAATCGCCCACCAAGCCTTGGTCAAATGCAAAATCAACGGTCGTATTATTCCATTCCGCGATTTTTTGTTGCTCATCGCCAAACGCGGCGGTGAGTTCAGCGAGACTAATATCCGGCTGTTGTGCAACGACTTGCGCGCTCTTCACAAAGCTTTCGCCAAAGGCTTGTACTGTGGTTTTATTAAACAATTCCACCGGGAATTCCATGCCGCCGTCCATACCTTTGAGTTGGCGTTTAACCCAAACATCCAGATCGGTTTGCACGCCGGTACGTTCAATATCAACCTGAGTACGCAAAATACCGTCCATCTGATCAGCGCGATTGCGCACGTCTTGATAGCTAAACAGCGTCTGCACAAGTGGCGGACGCGCCGCGTCGCGCGGTGGATTTAGCGTGTGAACCAGAGTTTCAAATTGGGTGTCCTGATTGTCCATGGCTTCCAGCAACGTCTTTTTTACTTCTTGCAGGAAACTGGCAAAAGTGCGCTGAGGCTTGATGCGGAAACGACAGACCAAACGATTGATAAATGGCCCCATCAAACCGCCGATTTCCATTTGGTTGCGCGCTGAAACAGGCACGCTAACCAGAATATCTTCCTGCCGACTGAAGCGATGCAACATCAATGCATAGAGGCCAATAATCACCATAAACAAGGTAGCGCCCTGGCGGCTGCCGAGCTCTTCAAGCTCTTGCAACAAGAGCTCATCGAAATGGAAGTTGATCCCCTCCGCACGGTGCGCTTGATGCCCGGGGCGCACTTTGTCCAAAGGTAAATCCAATACGGGGAGCTCGCCTGACAGTTGTTGCGACCAGTACTTGAGTTGCTTTTTAACGCCGTCACTTTCGAGAAATGATTTCTGCCAAATCGCATAATCGGCATATTGCACTGGCAATGGTGGCAATGGATTGGGCAGTCCTTGGGCGTAGGCGTTGTAAAGCGTGCACATTTCTTTCAGTAAAATATCGAACGACCATCCATCAAATACCAAGTGATGGATAAGCAGAAATATAACGTAATCGTTCTCGGCAAGTTGGATCAAACGAACCCCAAACAAGGGGCCGTTTTCAGTATCAAAGGGTTGCGCGGCGTCATTACGCAGAACCAGTTTAAGCGCCTCAAGATCATTAACACCGAAATTGGTTACGGGAATGGGCGTTAAATCAATGCCAAGCGATTCGCGCAGATTTACTACCAGCTTGCCTGCTTCGGTGCGGAAACCAGCACGCAGCAATTCATGACGCTGCTCAATAGTTTCAAACGTGCGCTTTAAAGCATCAAGATTCAGCTCGCCGCGTAAACGGAAAGGTGCAGGTAAGTTATAGGCGAAAGAATCCGGCTCAATTTGCTCAAGATACCAAACGCGCTGCTGTTGCGTTGAGGCTACGGCCTGTTCACCCGCTGCGCGCGGCAACATTTTAAGTTGCAATTGGCCGCTTTGGGTTTCTTGTTGGATCACCGCCGCCAACTGGCGAATGGTGGGCGCTTCAAATAATTTGCGCAGGCCAATATTGATGCTGAAGATATGTTTGATGCGCGCAAACATCTGGGTACCAAGCAAAGAGTGGCCACCCAATTCAAAGAAGTCGCTGGTCACGCCAACTTTTTCCAAGCCCAGGATCTCACTCCAAAGCGCAACCAATTGCTCTTCGATAGGGTTTTCCGGCAAGACTAATTTACTTTCATCGACTCCACCCAAATCGGGCGCAGGTAGCGCCTTGCGGTCAACTTTGCCGCTGGAGGTGAGCGGTAAAACCGGCAAAGTAACGAAATGTTGCGGCACCATATAGTCAGGCAAATACGCCCGCAGGTGATCGCGCAAATTGCTAGATTCAGGGCTTGTGCCATCGCCAGTGACCAAATAGGCGACCAACCGCTGGTCGTTTTTGCGGTCTTCGCGCGCAAGGACTACAGATTGTCTAACGCCTGGATACTGATTAAGCACCGCTTCAATTTCACCGAGCTCAATGCGCAAACCGCGCACCTTCACTTGGAAGTCATTGCGGCCGATATATTCGATCACGCCATCATCGCGCAAACGTACCAGGTCACCCGTGCGATAGACACGCCCCGGCTTATCGCTTACAAACGGATCGGCAATAAAGCGTTGCTCAGTGAGATCCGGGCGATTAACATAACCGCGCCCAACTTGTTGGCCGCCAATCAATAACTCACCCGGAACCCCCGGTGGCTGCAGTTTGAGATCATCATTTACCACATAGAGCCGCGTATTACTTACTGGGCGACCAATAGGCACTGTTGAGGGCGAGTCGCCGCTGCACAACCAACTGGTAACATCGACTGCCGCTTCAGTAGGGCCGTAGAGATTCCAATATTCAACTTGCGGGAAAGCCGCGAGAAAGCTGGCTTCCAAATCTTTAGTTACCGCTTCACCGCTGGACAATACGCGGCGCAAACTTGGGCATTTGGCGGCATCGGCATCCTGCAAAAACAGGTACAACATGGAAGGTACAAAATGCGCGTGGGTAATTCGGTATTGATTAATCAACTCAATCAGGTAGTCCACTTCTTTGTGGCCACCGGGTTTCGCCATCACCAACTGGCTGCCTGACATCAAGGGCAGGAAGAACTCCCACACCGACACGTCAAAGGTGTAAGGCGTTTTTTGCGCGACTTTATCGGAGGTTTTTAAGCTATAGACCTCATCCATCCATAACAAGTGAGTGCAGATAGCCTCGTGCTCAATCATCACGCCTTTAGGCTTGCCAGTAGAACCTGAGGTGTAAATCACATAGGCCAATTGCGCCGGATTAATTCCCAATTGCGGGCGACTGACAGAGTGTGTTGCCAATAACTCACTGGCTAGATTCACCACTAAAACGCTCACGCTGGACGGCAATTTATCCACACAGGACTGCTGCGTCAGTACGATTTTGGCTTGAGCTTCTTCAAGAATATATTCAATCCGCTCTTGTGGATGCTCAAAATCCAGCGGCAAATAGGCGCCGCCTGCTTTCAAGATGGCCACAAGCGCCACCACCATTTCCAGTGAACGCTCCATCATCACCGGCACCAGACTTTCCGCACCTACGCCTTGTACAATCAGATAATGTGCAAGGCGATTGGCCTGCTCATCAAGCTGCCTATAAGTAAGGCTTTGATCGCCCGAAACGACTGCAATAAGATCGGGATATTTATCGACGGCCTGTTCAATTAAACCGTGCAAGCTGGTAGTCGCCAGCGGGTAATCGCGCTGGGTTTCAGACCAGCGCGACTCAATAACTTTGCGATCAGACGCCAGCAACAATTCGATGTTGCGCAGCGGCTGATCTGCATCACCATTCAAACGACCGTAGAAAACCTCAAGCTCGGTCAAGCGGCGCTCCATGGTGTTTTTGCGCCACAGACCGGTGTTATAAGTACATTCCATCACCGCCGACTTGGCCGATAAGGTGATGTTCATATTGAGATCAAAGTTTTCGAAGGTACGTGGATTGGAGCCAAACTTCATGGTCAAATCACGATAAGCCTCGCTCGCGTTACCTTCCTGATCCACGTTAAAAATCACCGACACCAGCGGCGGTTTGGATGGGTCGCGTTCGGCTTCGATGGTTTGCAGCAAAGTGCCGTAGGTGAGGTACTGGTATTCAAACGCATCCAGCATTTTTTGCTGAGTCAGGGCGATTAAATCGCGAAAACTTTCTTTGCCGTCGAGCTTGAAATACAGCGGAATAATATTCACGCAATGGCCGACCAGCGCGTGATCACCCTTAGCCATTTGCCCCGCAAAGGGCACCCCCAGCACAATTTCCTGACTGCCGGAGAGACGATGCAAGTAGGCGACAAAACCCGCCATCAAGGTACTGATTAAGGTACTGCGATTGGCGGCGGCGAGCTTTTTCAGCTGGCCGATCAAATCAATAGGAATGTTTTTATCCATCCGCAGCGCCGCAAAACTGCGCTGCGCGGGGCGAGCGTTATCATAAGGCAACTCCAAACTGGGTGCGCCTTTAACGTATTGTTCCTGCCAGTATTTGATGCTGTCAGCACGCAATTGCGCAGTTTCTTCGCTACGCTCCCACACCGCATATTCAGCAAAACTGGGGGCGGGCGGTAAATCGACTGGCTGATTTTCCAAACGCGCGGTATATAAATGGCCGAGTTCATCGGCGATCACATAGAGCGACCAACCATCGCATATCGAGTGATGAAAGGTGAGCACCAAGCTGTATTGCTCGGGCGCAAACTTGATCAAATGGAAGCGCGCCAGTGGGCCGTTGAATAAATTAAACGGCTGCTCCACCAACTCGCGACAGAGGTTTTTCAAACGCGCTTGCGCTTCGCTCTCGGTTTGGGCTTGGTAGTCGTGGCGCATCAAGGCAATGGGGCGATCTTTGTAGAACACCATTTGGTGACCATCGACACTGAAACAACCTTGGAGAGATTCATGACGCAAACGCAAATCACTCAGCGCCGCTTCGAGCGCCTGTTCGTCGAGTTTTCCCTTCAGATGGATAAAGACCGATTCATTGAATCCACAGTTGGCATCGTCGCCAAACTGCGAGGCTAACCAGACTTCGCGCTGGGATTCGGTTGAATCTACAGCAGCTGCTAATTCACCAAACGCAAACGGATTGTGTTGGCCAAAAGAATTTACTGAGCTATCTTTTAAAGAGCTATTCATCAATTATTAGCCCTGCCACTTTTCGAATTGGCTTGGGTCTTTGGCGGACGGCACATACCAAACTGCTTGCCCCTCCTCATCACGCCCGAGTTTTGCACCGGCTACCGGTGGACTGAAATGTTGTTTTTGGTAGTCGTTTTCGACAGGTGCAGAAAGCGCAGGTGTAGCCTTGCCTTCTGCGGCAGGAAAAAATTCCATCAATAGCATTTCATCTATCGCCTCTTTAAAGGCATTGATGATGAAGTCGATATCCGCGTCACTGTGAGCGGTGGTGATAAAAGTGGGGCGCGCATCCCATACATGAACGCCTTTTTCACGCAGCAAGACGTAAATCAATTCTTCGTAGGCAATTTCCTGCGGGATTTTGATTTTGCACATAGAGCCGCAGTTGGCGATTTTTACCGGCGCACCGACCAGCTTCGCGTAATTATTGATTTCTTTAACCATGCGATCAGCGCGGGCGTTGAGCCACTGCTGCAAATCAGGCTCAGCTTTAAGTTTGCCAAGCACTGCAACTGATGCAGCCAATACCAGTGGGTGACGCACGAAAGTACCGGCGAAGTAGGTCACGCCCACTTCCGGTGTGGAGTTATCGCCGTACTGCCACTGGCCACCATCGAGCGCGTCCATAAATTCGCTTTTGCCTGCAATCACGCCAATCGGCAAGCCGCCACCGACGATTTTTCCGTAAGTACAAATATCCGCATCAATGCCATAGAAACCTTGGGCACCGCGTTGGTGAATACGGAAGCCAGTGATCACTTCATCGAAAATAAACGCGATATTTTTCTCACTGCAAATCTTGCGTGCCTTCTGCAAAAACTCGCGCGGCTGAATTTCGGGATAGCGACTTTGCACTGGCTCTATAAGGAGCGCGGCGATTTCGTCGGCGTGTTCGATAATGTAGTCGAGAGATTTTTCATCGCCGTAGTCGAGCATAATCACGTGCTCAACTGCTGCATCAGGAATGCCCGCAGCCGCTGGTGTTGCAAAGCCATTACTGCCGCGGGTTACGATGACTTCATCGTTAATGCCGTGGTAGTCGTTTTCGAACATCACCACTTTATCTTTTAAAGTTACGGTGCGCGCCAAGCGCACAGCGCCAAGTACGGCTTCAGAACCGGTATTACAGAAGGCCGCGCGCTCATTGCCGGTCACTTCACAGAACAATTTGGAGGCCTCAGCCATAAGTGGATGTTGCGGACCAATCTCATAGCCGATATCCAATTGCTTGTGGATCGCTTCTTTGATGAAAGGTGCAGAATTACCAAAAAAGTTAGAGCCGAAACCGCAAGTGATATCCACAAAACGGAAGCCATCTATATCCCACAAATAAGCACCGTCGGATTTGGCCACCACGATTGGGTAGATGATTTCTTTTAAGGGATTACGGAAGCCGGAAACCACGCGCGGGTCGGCGAGTTGTTTGCGGTTGTCCTGCGCGAATTTTTTCGAGGTTTTGAATTTGGTGTTATAGCGATCTGAAAGTGCATCCAGATTCGCTTTTTGCTTGGGCGTTAAATCATTGGAACGTTTGACATTGATGCGAGTACCAGCACCAAAAGGTTTAACTGCACGCTCAGGCGCTGGCGCGCTGGTAGCGGTCACTTGCACTGAAGCTTGCGTCGCTACTTGAGGCGCAGCGGCCAATGCTTGCGGAAAAGCACCGCCAGAATGAGAGGCTAGCAAAGCCAATTGACCTTGGAGTAATTGCATTTGTTGTTGCAACAAAGCGATGACACTGCCGTCAGCTACAACAGGTGCCGACTGTGCAGCCCATTGAGGCTGTGCGAATACTTGCGGCTGTGCAAAGGCTTGTGCGGGCGCACTTGCCACCGCAGCAGGTGATGCTGCCAAAGCCGGAGCCGCCGCAACTTGAGCCGGTGCAGGCAGATCGACCACCACACCATTACCCACCAGATAATCCGCCAAAGCACCAAAGTTATTACAATCATTCAGCAACTGACGGAAAGTCACCGATACTTTGAATTGCTTTTTCAGCTTCAAAGTGGACTGAGTCAGCAGCAGTGAATCCAAGCCCAATTCAAAGAAGCTCGCGGCACTGTCTGCATTGTGCAAATCCATCCCGGAGATATCTGAAAACAGGCTTTCCAATTGCTTAACGATGGTATCTTTCATGGTAATAACTGCCGTCGGTTGCGTTGCATTAATCGGTAATGCAACGGAAGTTAAAGGGTCAAGAATAGGTGTTGCGATACTGGCAAACGCCTGCACGCTTGGTTCTATCACATGGATAGTATGTTGAAACGGATAATTCGGCACGCCTCTCAGCAACTGGCGATTTAACTCAGCGGCTGGCCAATGTAGCTCGACGCCCAACTCCCACAAGTTGCCAATTGCCTGGCTAAAACTGGTTAATTCTTTTCCGGTTTGCCCAGCGGTGCTGAGCAAATGTACCAGATGCAAATCGGTTTTTTCGGTCAAGGTTTGCAGCACCATGCCGGCGACTGTGCGTTGCGGGCCGCATTCAATAACAAGCAAATTCGGCAAAGTCGAGAGTGTTTCAATACCTTGGTAAAACTTAACTGGCTGACGCAATTGGTCAGCCCAGTAATTGATATCCGTCGCCTGCTCAGCGCGAATCCAATCGCCAGTGACGCAAGAAATAAAAGGCACTTGCGGCGCAGAGAGTTTTACATCCGCCAGCTTTTGCGCGAACTCAGCTTTGGCGGCATCCATATCCGGCGAATGGAACGCGTGGGATGTATCCAGCTTCTTGAACTTGATATTGTTAGCCGTAAGCTGCTCGCAAAATGCATCAATACCTGCAAAAGTACCGGAGACGGTGCAGGATTCCGGTGTATTCTGCGCTGCTGTCACCACGTCTTTAGTGAGATATTTACCCAGAGCAGACGCAGGTTCGCGTACCGCCACCATAGCGCCACGAGCTTGCGCCTGCATAACGGTGCCACGTGTGAGCACTAAGCGCAGGCCGGTTTCCAGGTCAAATACACCCGCTACCGCTGCTGCTGCTAACTCGCCAATACTGTGGCCAATCGCCGCTTGCGCTTGAATGCCCAAATCCACAAGCGCTTGCGCAAGGGAATAGCAAACGGTGAAAAGCGCGATTTGAGTATTACGGGTTTCGCTGAGATCGCCTTCACCCGATAACACCAGCGTCTTCAAATCCAGTTGATGGTCACGCAGCAAAAACTCGTGGCAAGCATCAAAAGATATTCGGAAACTCTCTACCGACGAATAAAGTTCTGCACCCATAGTTGCGACTTGGCTGCCTTGGCCGGGAAAAGCGAGGGCGATATTGTCAATGATCGGCACGGGTTCCGCTTCGCTGACATCCACATCAAACAGCGATTCCAAGGATTTTGTAGGATCGACTGCAATAGCTTTGCGGTATTTCAATTGGGCGCGGTGCTTCACCAAATAATGTGCGAGTGTTGCCGAATCTAGCTTGGTATTTTGCTGCACATAATCACGATAACGCCCAAGGTAAGCACCGAGAGCGCAGGGCGATGCAGCGCTTACACAAAGCGGCAACCAAGTGGGTAGATTATTAGCAATTGGCTCTGGCGCAGCCACACCTTTGATAACCACATGCGCATTAGTACCACCGATACCAAATGAACTTACACCAGCGATGCGTTCGGAAATCGCTTTGCCCCAGGCAGCCGCCTTATCGGCAATCGCAAAAGGCGTGTTGTGGATATTTAATGCTGGATTTGGTGTGGTGAAATTGAGGGTCGCAGGAATCAAATCCTGCTCGACTGCAAGCGCGGATTTGATCAAACCAACTACACCGGCAGCAGCCGTTAAATGGCCAAAATTACTTTTCACCGAGCCGATACGACAGGATTGTTTGGGAGCCGATGCACCACCAAAAGCAGCCGCTAAAGCGGCAATTTCAATCGGGTCACCAATCGGCGTCGCTGTACCGTGTGCCTCTACATAACCGATATCTTGCGGCAAAACACCTGCATTTTGCTGCGCAGCCATCACCACATGTTTTTGGCCTTCAACACTGGGCGCAGAGAAACTGCCTTTATCGGCACCATCGTTGTTGACAGCTACACCACCAATCGCGGCGTAAATTTGGTCGCCATCGCCAAGCGCAAAATCGAGACGCTTTAATACGACCAAACCAGCTCCATCGCTAAACACAGTACCCGAGCTGTCTTTATCAAAGGTGCGGGTGTGGCCATCGCGTGAGTAAATGCTGCCGTCTTGATATTCGTACGGTTGTTGTTGCGGGAAGGTAATGGAGGCGCCGCCAGCGATGGCAATATCGCACTGGCCGCTGCGAATCGCTTCAACCGCATTACACACGGCAACCAGCGAAGTAGAGCAGGCGGAATGAATGCTAAGCGCGGGGCCAACCAAATTTAATTTGTAGGCAATGCGAGTCGCGCAATAGTCTTTTTCATTGGCGATCATGGCATTAAACGGGCTGTAGCTTTCTAACTGTTTGGGGTTCTGCAGCACGTTATTCAGGTAATAGCTGTTGTTACCAGTTCCGCAAAAAATGCCGATGCGACCGGGGAATTGGTTAGGCACATAACCGGAATCTTCCAGCGCATGCCATGCCAATTCCAATAGCACGCGTTGTTGCGGGTCAATAAAACGCGCTTCCATGGGCGTGATATCGAAGAAGCCTTCATCGAAACCAAGCGGCTCATCAATAATGCCGCGCGCGTTAACGACATTATCAGCCGTAGTTTCGGCGAAATAATTGATACTTTCGCGTCCCGCAGCAAGGTTATCCCAGAAATCACTCAAGCGATTCGCACCGGGCACCTTGAGCGCCATACCGATAATCGCCACTTCGGCATCGGCTGCTTTTTCTGTTTTGGTTTGTACGGATGATTTCGTTTTGCTGCTGTTTTTGTTGAGATAATCAATAAACAGCTTGATGGTGCGATGCTGAAACAATGCGTAAGTCGGCACCGTGAGATTCAACTCATCATAAAGTGCAGCGGCAATTCGGTTGGCAGCGAGGGAATCCATACCTTGATCAAGCAAGTTGTCTTGTAACTTGGCTTCCGGTCGATGAATTTCGCGGCGAATAATCGCCAGGATTTGCTGGCTTGAATTCTGCGAACTGGCTACGGCTACAACTTCCGTTTTAGCCAGATTTTCAAGCATGGTTTTGCGGTCGATTTTACCAGTAGCGGTTTTCACCAGCTTGTCTAAAATCTGGAATTCACCTGGTAGCATGTAATGCGGCAGGTCGCGCTCTAGCTGCACCTTCAAGTCCGCAAGCGCAAACCCTGATGGCGTTTTAACGGCGATAAACGCTACCAAACTTTTATTGCCACGCAACTCGCGCACTGCTACGGCGGCCTCTTCGATCAGGCCGGTATTGAGTAAATGGGCTTCAACTTCGCTCAGCTCGACGCGGTAACCACTGATTTTTACCTGGCTATCCACACGGCCTTTATAGAGGATATTGCCGTCAGTATCGCGCGCAGCCAAATCGCCGGTACGGTAAGCGCGATGGGTTTTGCCATCGAGTGTTAACTCAATAAAGCGCTTGGCCGTTTCCTCCGGATTATTAATGTAGCCATTGGCTAACACCGGGCCGCTGATATACAACTCGCCCACGGCACCTTCTGCCACAGACTCTTGTTTATCATCCAGCAACAGAATCTGCGCCTGCGAAATCGGCTTGCCGATGGGCGGAAGATTTTCCCAATGCGCAATATCCACCGGCAGTTTGTACTCGGTCACTACGTGGGATTCTGAGGGGCCGTACTGGTTGTACAGACGCGTATTGTTTAAGGCTTTAAAGGCTTTTTTGAGATCATCACTCACCACCAACTGTTCACCAGCGGTGATAATTTCACGCAGCGATTGCGGGTAAAGCTGTAAGCGATTGGCCCACTGCAACAGTTGCAGCAGTGCAATATAAGGCAGGAAAATTCGCTCGATCTTGTGCGTATCAATAAACGTTAGTAGCGCACGAAAATCTTGTTTAGTTTGGTTTTGCACCAGAAATAAACTGCCGCCCTGGGCAAAAGTTGCAAAAATCTCCTGGAAAGACACATCAAAACTGAGCGATGAAAACTGCAAAGTACGGTAGGTTTCGCCCAACTCATACTGCGTATTTTGCCAATGGATAAGGTTGTTCAAGGTGCCGTGGTTCATGCGCACGCCCTTGGGGCGGCCAGTGGAACCTGAGGTGTAAATAATATAGGCGTCGCTGGCGTCATTTATATCAGGGGACTTTATAACCACTGTATCAGCAATCGCATTAAAGTCGATTTGGCGTAAATTTAAAATAGTGCAGCTATCTGGAATGAAGTCATTGTTATCGCTAATGACAAGGCGGGTATCCGCATTGCTCACCATGTAATTCAAACGTTCGGCGGGGTAGACAGGATCAAGCGGAAGATAGGCGCAACCTGAGCGCAACACAGCAATCATGGCCGCAATTGC
>FTJC01002044.1_pt1 | contig 16719 bp, 14 predicted proteins | sample 1658351 | NCBI WGS metagenome assembly FTJC01 (sample SAMEA3914818, study PRJEB12502) | metagenome | biome: forest; material: soil | place: Canada | collected 2010-06-26 | depth 0.1 m | reverse complement strand
CCCTAACCCTCTCCCGCAAGGGTGGAGGGGACTTTGAGAGTCTATTTCCCTGATGGGATGGAATTAATGTTGGCAAGTACCGCGAGTAACGCGCCGCGTCCTACTGCGCGGGGATGCAAAGGGGGCGGTGCTTCGCCCCCTTTGTGGGGAGCCCGAGGGGCAAAGCCCCTCGAAAGAATATGTTAAAATCAGGGCGTTGATGTGTGCTTAATGAAAGAAGAGAAGGGGATTTATGCCGGGTTCCAGCACTTTGACCAATATGCCGCTCGTGTACCCACAGGCGTTAAAGCCGGGGGATACGATTGCGATTATTTCTCCGGCGGCCCCGACGGTGAACGAGGACAGCTCGGATTCGATTGACTTGTTTGATGCAGGCTTGGCTGTTCTGGAGAAAGCGGGGTATCGTGTTCGTTTAATGCCTCATGCGCGTGAAAAGCGGCTTTATCTGGCGGGAACCGATGAGCAGCGTGTGGCGGATCTGCATGCGGCCTTTGCCGATCCTACTGTAAAAGGGATTTTGTGCGCCCGGGGCGGTTATGGTTGTATGCGTCTGCTGCCGCATCTCGATTTTGACTTGATAGCGGCCAATCCCAAGGTATTTATCGGCTTCAGCGATGTCACTTCCTTACTCCTGCCGTTTTACCAGCGTACGGGCCTGGTTGGTTTTTACGGGCCGATGCTCACTTCCAATCTGGCGCACGATGAACCCGATAGCGTGGCCGAATTGCTCACGTTGGTGGGAAACACGGCCAGCTTTCCGTACCGGGTGCCGAATCACGATGCCTACCATGCTTTCCATACCGGGGTGGTAGAAGCCCCGCTCGTTGGCGGTAACCTGTCGTTGCTGACGTCTTTGTGCGGAACGCCGTTCCAGCCGGAAACACGCGGGCATCTGCTTTTTATCGAAGACTGGAAAGAATCGCGCTACTCGCTCGATCGTCAGTTCCGCCAACTTCACCTGGCAGGCTTATTTGATGGCATTGCCGGATTGTTGCTGTGCGATTTTTCCGAAGTCGAGGACGATCCGGCGCAAACTCTGCCGGATTTTCTGCAGGAAATGATGGAATTTCTCACGGTGCCAAGAGGATACGGTTTTTCCGTTGGGCATGGGACGCAAACTGGTACGTTGCCTATTGGCATCCCGGCGCGTTTCGATGCGGGAAGCGGGGAATTGACTCTGTTGCGTGCTCCGGTGCAATAGGGCGTTTATTATTCGGCGCTTTCGAGGCCGAAAATCATAACTGACGAATGGGAAAGAAAAAGGAGGCCGCCATGCAGCCAAAAATTGCCATTGTGGGTGTTGGTCGGATGGGTAGCAATATGGCGCGCCGCCTGTCGGACTGCGGTTATGAGCTGACGGCATTTTACGATATCGATTTGGAACGCGCCCAGACGTTGGCGGATGACATTGTTTCGGCGGTTGCGGTCGATTCCCTGGCGCAGGTGACTGAATTGGCTGATGTGGTCATTACTGTGGTTACCGATGATAGCGCCATGCGCGAGATTTACGGGCGTTCGGGCGATAACCTGCTGATGGCCGGGGCGGAAAACACGTTGTTCATTAATTGTGCGACTGTCTCTCCTGCCATTCATGTTGAATTGGCGGTTCAAGCGCAAGCGGTGGGCGCGAAAATGCTCGAAGTGCCGATGGCTTCCAGTATTACCCAGGCGCGGGAAGGCTCTTTGTATCTCATGTGCGCCGGTTCCAAAGCGGTTTTTGAAGAGGCGCGGCCTATTCTGGATTCCTTGGCGACGGACGTGGTATATACTGGACAAGCCGGGACGGCGGCCAGTTTAAAAGCCCTGGTGAATATGGTGATGAATATTAACACGGCGGGTCTGGCCGAGGGCTTGGGTCTGGCCGAAGCGCTGGGTTTGGATCTCAATCTGGTGCAACAGGTGTTTTCTCGCACCGGAGCGGCTTCCCGGGTCTTAGAAACGGATGGTGCGGATATGCAGAACCGTGACCACGAGACGTATTTTTCCGCCGCCCATGCCGCGAAAGATTGCCGTATTGCGCTCGCCTTGGGGCAAAGTGTCGATATTCCGCTTCCGGTGGCGATGGCGACCAAGGATCAGTACGAACGCCTGGTACGCCAGGGGTTGGGAGAACTCGATAAATCCGGGATTGCGGAACTCACGTTCAAGGGGCGTCGACGCGAAGAAGCCCCCTTGCTTTAAAAATTTCGATTTCAAAATATTGGCAAGCGATGGCTTGCCATGCGAATAGGGGGAGGCTTACACTGAAACGTGTTTCCTCTCTTAATGCAATGGAGCGTCTCTGATGGTTTCGACGCCTGTATCTTCTCCCACGGTGCTTGCTGGTGGGTCAATGCTTGAATCCGCTTCAAAAAGCTGTTCTCATGCCTCACCGATGGTGCGGACGGTGCTTTCATTCCAGCGCGCCAAGGAAAAGCAACGCAAAATTGTGAGCCTGACCTGCTACGATTACACTACGGCCCGCCTTCTGGATGAAGAAGGGGATATCGATCTCCTGTTAGTGGGCGATTCTCTGGCGATGACCGTGTTGGGCCATCCCGATACCCTGCGGGTGACGATGGATGAGATGCTGCACCATGTCAAAGCGGTTTCGCGTGGGACAAAGCACGCGCTGGTACTGGCGGATATGCCGTTTTTAAGCTATCAAGTCGAACATACCGAGGCCATCCGCAACGCCGGACGCTTTATGCAGGAAGGCGGCGCAAAAGCGGTGAAGCTGGAAGGCGCCTCTGCGCCTATTTTACGGTTAGTGGAGCACCTCACGGCCATTGGTATTCCCGTGGTGGGTCATCTTGGTTTTACGCCGCAATCCGTGCATACATTGGGCGGGTATAAGGTGCAGGGAAAAGGCGTTTCTGCGGCTCGCCAACTGATAGAAGACGCTTTGCAGCTCCAGAAGGCAGGCATTTTTGCGCTGGTGCTCGAAATGGTGCCTGTGGAAGTGGCGGCGTTCATTAGTCGACTGCTCACCATTCCGGTTATCGGCATTGGTGCGGGCCAGGGCTGCGACGGGCAGGTGCTGGTCATTGACGATCTGTTGGGCCGGTATTCCGAAATCACCCCTCGTTTCGTCCGGCGCTATATGCAATCCGCCCCAATGATCCGCACGGCGGTAAAAGCGTTTGCAGATGACATCCAAACGGGCAATTTCCCGGTCGATGCAATCGAGGCCTTTCCCGTGCCTGAATCGGAACATGTTGAACTGGCGGCGCTCTTTGCTACGTTTACAAAATCCACAACGCATAATGAAAAATCATGAAAAAGGGGATGAAGAGAAATTGATCCAGATAGAAATGACTAAATGGCTTTTTCGTAGCGTTGCGGTAGAGCAGCTATCATCGCTAACACGGTAATGGTTAAGTTGAGGACATTATCCGCCATATTCATGGGCATGCCCAACACGACACCATCGGCGGCAATGAAGCCTACCACGGAGAAAATAGCGTAGAGACCCGCTACCATAAGCGTGACACGTCGGCTGGCATCCACGTTATCGGAAAAACCAACTGCAGCCAGCAAAACACCCGACATCAAGTTAATCACGTTATGTAGCAGGTCCACGCGAAACGTACCAAATAACAAACCTTGAGAAACAAAGCCAGGCATCAAGGCAAGGGCCCCGAACGCGATGAGCAGCAAACCCATTGTCTTGGCAAAGGTGGCAACCATGATCGTTTTCTCCTAATTTATGAAAAAACGATAACAAATATTTTAAAAGATCACCATTCATCAACCGTCTAGCGTTAACCGGGCTTCAGCTAATAGACTGCCTGTCTTTTTGGTCTACTTCCTATTTCCAATAGGATGGCTAAGCATTATATTCGCGAAGCTAAACCGAATCCCCAGCGTGCATTTTAAAAGCAAGTAAGCGTTCTACCGGCTGTCCGCCAATCAGATGGGAAGAGACGATTTCTTCCACATCATTGGCGCTCACATGGTGGTACCAGATGCCTTGAGGATAAATAAGCACGGCGGGACCAATCGTGCAGAGTCCAATCGAGCCACACTTGGTGACAATGATTGTTCCTTCAGGCGTTCCCAGCTTTTTACCGGCCTTGCCATACAACAGGCCGCGTTCCGACAGAACCTCTTTAAAACGATCCAGCGTCTGTTCGCTTTCGTTGCTGCTGCACGAAGAGCCGGTGCACACGAATACATGCGTTTGTAAGGGCGCTTGGGTGACCGGTGCTTTTAACGCCAATTCGGTCGAAGTCATTGTGTTATCTGGCATGAGCAAGTATTCCCAGACTCTGCTTTAACGATTCAAAAACGCCGCGTCCATCGCCGTTCCAGTTGCCGCCGTCTTGGGTATCCGGCCATAAATTTCGTTCGGGATGCGGCATCATGCCCACAACGTTGCCTTTTTCGTTGCAGATGCCAGCAATGCGGTTCAGGGAGCCGTTTACATCGTCGGTATAACGCAAAACCACTTGTTGATTGGCTTCCAATCGTTCGATAACTTCGGGATCGGCGTAATAATTGCCTTCGGCGTGGGCAATGGGCAGTTGAATGCTTTGCCCGGAAGCATACGCGCTACTGAAGCAGGTCTGGTTGTTTTCCACCCGTAGGGTCACTTGCTGACACTGAAAGCGCAGCGACGCGTTTTTCATTAAGGCGCCGGGCAACAGGCCTGCTTCGGTCAATACCTGAAAGCCGTTGCACACGCCAAGTACGGGGCCACCCCGTTCGGCAAACAACCGAACCTGTTCCATAATGGGCGAAAATCGCGCTAATGCGCCCGAACGTAAATAATCGCCGTAACTAAAGCCCCCCGGAAGTAAAACGGCTTCAACGCCATGCAAGTCGGTGGTGTCGTGCCACAAAAAGCGCAGCTCGCCGCCTAAAAAGAGCCGGACGGCGTCTGCCATGTCTCGTTCGCAATTGGAACCGGGAAAAACGACGACGCCCAGGCTCATACGTTGGCGCTCCGTGGCGTTTTTATGCAAAGCGTATAGTCTTCAATAACCGGGTTGCTCAAGACATCTTTGGCTAAACGATGGGCCAGTTGTTCGGCTTCAGCGAGGCTGGCGGCGTTTAACTCCAGAGTAAAACGCTTGCCCGCGCGTAACTGTTGAACGCTGGTGTATCCCAGCGCGTGCAGGGTTTCCTGAATCGTGCGGCTTTCCGGGTTTAAAATGGCCTGGCGGCTTTGCACGCAAATTTCAACCGGATACAGTGAATTTGTCTGGGTTTTATTTTCTGCTGAAGAAGTGTAGTGGCTGGCGGCAGGGGCTTGTTCAAGCCGTTGGAGCAGCGTTTGATACGTTTGCGACAAATCGGCCAAATCCAGCCGGAAGACGTCTTTATCGAGCACCGCGCCGGTTTGGCTGTCGCGCAAGCGGAAGTTATCCGGGCTGAGTTCATCGCCCAGAACGAGCTGGCCGTTTTTATCCAGGCCGAATTCCAGCTTGAAGTCCGCGCAGCGGATGCCGCAAGAATCAAAAAGAGGTACAAATAGTGTGTTAATAGCCAGAGCCATTCGACGAATTTCTTCCAATATGGAAGAATCCGATACCAGTTTTAATTCGAGAATCAAGGCGTCCGTAATCAGCGGATCTTCGGCGCTCTTGTGAAAAAATTCGATGAGCGGTTGCGAGAAACAGTAGCCTTCGGGTAGGTTAAAGCGCTTTACAATGCTGCCGTGAGCCGTGTTCCGCACCACCACTTCAAGCGGAATCATGGTGAGATGGCGGTAAGTCAAGGTATTGGGCGCATCGCCTTCCCGGATAAAGCAGGTGGGTATGTTTACCGCTTCCAGTTTTTGAAATAAAATGGCTGAAATTCGGGCGTTTAGCGTCCCTTTCCCTGGAATGTTTGCATGCTTTTGGCCATTAAAGGCCGTTGCTTCATCCTTAAAAATAACAGTCCATTCATCCGGCGTGGTACCTGGCTTTAAAATCTTGGTCTTGCCTTCCGTAATTTTGCCTTCTGCCGGAATATCCCGAATCGCCGTCATACTTGGACCCTTTTTATTGTTGTGATGGTTCATACTGTTAAGTAGGCCAGTATCTAAACTTTACTGGGAAGGCAATGCTGTGTAAATCGCCTTTCTCATTGGGAGTCTCTTCCTTTCAATAGGGCAATTGGGTTGGCAAGGCCTAGCAAAAAAACTTTACCTTCGATTTTATGCATGAGAGAATAAGAAACTGTATCATTTTTAGGATACGTTGAGTTATTCCATCCTTGGTTGTTTTTCCTATTCATTATCGAGAGTACTCGCTCGGACTGCGGCATATATTGTTAATCCCCGATCATAACTGGATGAGGTCTTCATTTTGAGAAGCCGTTTCTTTTTGGGTTTATTCAATTCCCCTGGTTCTTCCATTTCTGTAGGTATTGCCTTACTTGTTTTGCCTTTTATGGCGGCCTCTATTCCGGCTTGGTCCGCCGATCCCCTGGCTCCGGCCGGTGATGCCACCTCGACGGAAGAAGCGGTTCCCACGCCGTTAAGTGAATTCGCTCCCGGCGAGGTACGTTCTGCTCCGGGCGAACGCTATGACCAGGGTTTGACCGTCAGTAAAATCGCTATCGAAGGCAATAAGCTGATTCAGGCCGATAAGATCAAGGATTCTATGGCCATTCGCCCCGGAAGCCTGTATAGCAAAAACACGCTGAAAGAAGATCTCCGCCGTATTTACGATATGGGCTATTTCACCGAAAAAATCCGGGCTGTGCCGGTATCCACCAGCGATGGCATTGTATTGCGCATTGTGGTGCAGGAAAACGCGCCGGTGACTGGGGTTCATATTGAAGGCAATACGCTGATTAGCGACAACGAGCTGCAGGCTATTTTTGCCAGCCAGACGGGCATGCCGCAAAATATTGGCCAGTTGAACGAAAGTATCGAAAAAGTCGAAAAGCTCTATGCCGATAAAGGCTTTGTATTGGCCCGAGTCGCCAATATCGAAGACGATCCCGATGGGGTCATCAACCTCAAAGTCAACGAAGGTCAGATAGAAAAAATCCAGTTTGTGGGCAACCGCAAAACCAAAGATTTTGTCGTGAAGCGCCTGATGACCACCAAAGAAGGCGATGTCTACAACGAAAAGAAGCTCGGCGATGATTTGAAGCGTCTTTTTGGCACCCAGGCGTTCTCTGATGTCCGGCGAGTCATCACGGCATCGCCAGATAACCCTGATCGCTACAATCTGACCGTTGAACTCGATGAAAAGCGTACCGGTTCCATTTCGGTGGGTGGTGGTCTGGATACGAGTTCCGGCTTGTTTGGCTCGATGGGTTACAACGATCCCAACTTCCTGGGACGTGGACAGAACGTAAACTCGGTCTTTTCCGTAGGTTCGGGCGTGCTGTTTCGTAACCAGGCCGTGCAGGCGAATTCCAGAACCTATCAGTTTGATGTGGGCTGGAGCGATCCCAGTTTCATGAACAGCGGAAATTCGTTGAGCGTGAATGGGTATGGCCGGAATTATGCCAGTTTTAACATTCCTCTGGGTGTCGAACGCCGAATTGGTTCTGAAATTTCCTGGGGCGCGCCGCTGAAAGACTTCAAAAACACTTCTGTCGGGCTCAGTTTGCGGGGCGAAAACGTCAATATCCGCGATTACGCCAGCAGTTCCGATTTGAGAAGTTTCAACATTGATAAGACGGAGCGTAAACGGGAACTCAAAGGCGGTACGTTCCTTTCTCTTTCGCCAACCCTGGCTTACGATACGCGGAATAACCGCTTCAATCCGACTTCCGGCTGGCTCAATACAGTCTCTTTAACCGGTGCTTATGGGGTCGGCAACCCTTCATACGGTTTGGTATCGGCCAACTTGCGGCGTTATATCAAAATCCGCGATGGTCTGACCCTGGCTTTGAATGCGCAAGGTGGACAATCTATTTTGGGCGATGTGCCTGATTTCAACATGTATCGGATGGGCGGCGCTTACTCGGTGCGAGGCTTCCAGGAAGGCGGCCTGGGCATCGGCAGCGGTTACCTGATGAGCAGTACCGAATTGCGTGCAAAGGTTCCTGTGATAGGTCGTTTGAAGAACGTCCCGGTTCTGAATAGTCTGGCTTTGGCGACTTTCCTTGATGCCGGTACGGTATTAGGCGGTTCGCGAACAAACGATATTTTCAACCGTCCTGGCGCCGGGGTGTCAACCGGTCTTGGCATCCGTCTCAATATGCCAGCCATCGGACCGGTCCGGGTGGATTTCGCCATTCCGCTTATGGGTCGTGGAGACTACACACGCTACTGGAGCTTCGGCATCGGCGAGAAGTTCTAGGAGCTGTTGATAATAAAAAATGCCGGGCTTTACCCGGCATTTTTATGTCTTCTGGGTTTTGGTAAGAAGGGTTAATGAGCGAATTCTCTAGGCGTTTCGCGCCTTGGACTTGTCTTCAGGCGTGATTTCTGGAATAATCACTGTCATTCGTACTCTTGTATTTCATATAAGGAGTTAAGCCTCATGAAACGTGTTGCAATCCTGGCCCTTTCCGCTTTGATGATGACTACCGCCGGTGTGCGTGCTTTTGCCGCCGACAGCATCGGGACTGTTGATTACGACAAGCTGGTTCGCTCCTACAACAAGGCGCAGATGTTTAGCGATGACATGAAAGCCAAAGAAGCCGATCTCGAAAAAACCCGTGCCGAGTATGTGAAACAGATTCGCGAAACCAAAACCAAGCAACCGAATAACCCGGTTGCGGTCGATCAGCTCGAAAAAACGCTCGAAGACAAGCTGAATGCCCAGGTCAACTCCTACCGCAATCAACAGGAAAGCCAGGCGAAAGCCCTGGAGACCGAAATGACCACTGCCATTGAAGGCGTTGCCCGTAGTAAAAGCCTCTCGGTGATTTTGGCCAAGCAAACCGTGTTTGTGGGTGGAACCGATATTACCAACGATGTGCTGTCTCGTCTGAATGCTTCTTCTGCCTCGTCGGGTAAGTAAATTAGCTCCTCCTTCTCTTTCTTAACTTATTCGACACAAAGAAAGTCGCTTCTGAATGACTGAAACGGCTACGGCAGTTCCAGCTACGCATTCTTCGCGTGCTGGAGAATATAAGACGCTGCATTCGGCCAATATCGATGCCAGCCGGGCAACACCCATGGTGGCGCAATTTCTCGAATCCAAGCGGGAATACCCCGGTATCATCCTGTTTTATCGAATGGGCGACTTCTACGAAACCTTTTTCGAAGATGCGCTCATTGCGGCCCGCGTTCTGGAAATTGCGCTGACGGGCCGTGATGCGGGCGAACTGGGCCGGATTCCAATGGCGGGCGTCCCTGTTAAGGCGGTGGATAATTATCTGGGCAAGCTGCTGGCTCAAAATTTTAAGGTGGCCATCTGCGAGCAAATGGAAGATCCGGCGCAAAGCAAGGGCTTGGTGCGTCGGCAAGTTGTACGGGTTTTATCCAGCGGGACCATTACCGAACAAACGCTGTTGCGCCCTGAAGAAAACAATTTCCTCGCGGCTTTGGTGATGCAAAAGGGGCGAACGGACTGCGGACTGGCTTATTGTGATATCACGACTGGTCAGTTTCTGGTGACGGAATTGAGTGTCTCTGAGTTGCTCTCTGAGCTGGATCGCATCCGCCCGGTGGAAATTCTGGTTCGAGGGCGCAAGCGTCGGGCTGCTTCCATTCAGGAGTTGGATGAATTTTTACCGGATGCGCCAATAGAAGTGCTGGAACGTTACCGTTGCACGCCTCTGCCCGATGGCGCCTTTGAGATTTCCGATACCCGACGAGGCTTGCTCGACCTGCTGAAGGTGACCTCACTCGAAGGGTTTGGTTTGGAAGCGCCGGGCTTGGCTTCAGGTAAAGCAGGGGCAGGAGAGGCTTTGCCGTTAGCCGTCGAAGCAGCGGGCGTGATCGCCTGGTATTTACGACGCAATTTCCCTGAAGAGCAGCCCAATTTTTCAGGACTGCGTGCGTATTCGCTCCAGCAGATGGTGACGATGAATGCGGCGGCCCGGCGCAATCTGGAGTTGCTTTCGACCGCTCGCACCCAGCAGACGGAAGGTAGTTTGTTTCATGTGCTCAACCGCACGTGCACCAGTATGGGGGCACGGCGTTTGCGGCAATGGATTAGCCAGCCGTTGACCGATCTCAATGAAATTCATTCCCGCCAGGAAGCTGTGGATGAGCTGGTGAGCAACCGGGAGATCCGAGAGGAAATCCGTCGGATTTTACCGGATATTTACGATGTGGAACGTTTGAGCGCCAAGGTGGCCAATATTTCCGTGTCGCCCCGCGATCTCATTGCATTAAAGCATTCGCTGGCCCGATTGCCGGAATTATCCAATCGTCTCAAGGCGTTAAGCACTTTTTATTTGGCGCGTTTACAGGATTTTCCGCCGGAATTGTTTCGAGTAACGGCGTTGATTGAGCAGGCACTGGATGACGCCCCCGCGATCAGCTTGAAAGAGGGCGGCATTATTAAGACGGGTTACCACTGCGAACTCGATCGGATGCGCGAATTGGTACGGGATCACACGACCTGGCTGTCTCGATACGAGGCCCAGGAGCGGGAACGAACGGGCATCAAAACCCTCAAGGTGTCATTCAATAGTGCTTTTGGTTACTTCATCGAAATGACCAGAGCCAACAGTCATGCCGCGCCGCCGGATTATCACCGCCGTCAGACGCTGACCAACGCCGAACGGTACACGACCGACGTTCTAAAAACCCACGAAGCCCAGGTGTTGGATGCCCAGAGCCGCCAGTATGAACTCGAAGCGACCCTATTTATCGAACTGCGACAAGCACTGGCGACCTATGCGCCTCTTTTGGCCGACTGCGCCCAGCGGGTCGCTGTTCTGGATGTGTTGCAATCCTTGGCCACGGTGGCGGTCGAAGATCATTATGTGCGTCCCGTTGTGGATGAATCACGCGATATTCACCTTCGTCAGAGCCGCCATCCCGTTGTTGAAAAAATGCTGCCGTTGGGGGCGTTTGTGCCCAACGATGTGGCGTTATCGGCAGATAATGGCGATACCCATCATCAAACCCCTCAACTGATGATTATTACCGGTCCGAACATGGCAGGAAAATCCACTTATATGCGGCAGGTGGCCTTAATTGTGCTCATGGCGCAGATGGGTTCCTTTGTTCCGGCGGAATATGCCCGCATTGGCCTGGTGGATGGTATTTATACTCGTGTGGGTGCGGTGGATGACCTGTCGGGCGGGCAGTCCACGTTTATGGTGGAAATGAACGAAACGGCGCAGATTCTCAATGGCGCGACCTCCCGCGCTCTCGTGCTATTGGATGAAGTGGGCCGGGGCACCAGTACTGGCGATGGGGTTTCCATTGCGCGGGCCGTAGCGGAATACCTAGTCAAAGTTATGGGATGCCGAACGCTATTTGCCACGCACTATCACGAATTGAATACACTGGAGCAAACCCATCCGAAAATCGCCAATTATCGGGTTCGGGTCACAGAATCCGGCAGTGATATCGAATTTTTGCATACGGTGGAACCCGGTACGGCGCAAAAGAGTTATGGCATTCATGTCGCTAAGATGGCTGGGGTGCCTGCATGCGTCATCAAACGTGCCGAAGCGCTGCTGAACCGCATGCGCCGTCAGGAAGCGGCTGACGATTTGGCCATTGGCCGTTCATCGTTGACGGAAGAAACACCGCAGCTCAGTCTGTTTTAGAATGGGAGCCATTGGCCGATTGAAGGAATAGAAGGCCTTGTGTCTTATTTGAAAACTGATTTCGAGTAGGGAACCCGTTTGAGTATGCCGATGTCTCGATTGTTTCGAATGTGGGTATGGCTGGCACTGATTTATCTCAGTTTGGCTTCGATGCCCATTGAGGCGGAAGAATCGGATTTGCCGGTGCCAAGCTTGCGTGTAACGGTATCAAAAGTATGGACTGTTGAAAGCGCCAAAGAAGAAGCATTCCGGGAAGCGCCGCTTCATGTCGATCTCAGTGGGTATCCGGGGAGCGATCCCGACTTTACGAAAAATGCACAGATTCGGCTCCAGGGAGGGGGGCGGATCGATAGTCGTTTAATCACGGTGTTCGAAGGCGGGAGATACTGCGTCAAAAATCCGCAGCAAACGGAACGGCGGTATTACCTCGAAACAGGCGCACTTGCCGCAGTGCAGCTTTTAAAGGGCGTCAAGGCGTATAAATATGCGGCCAATGCTGAGCATAAAGAGCATTTCGGTGAACTCATCAGCGTCAGTATTCAGGTGGCTGAATCGGAAAGTTTTGTCTTTGCCACCAATGGAACGTTGCTGGCCCATTGGATCGGTACAGATTGTTTCCGAGCTGATGGCAGTTCGTGCGGTACGCGAAAGAGACTGGGCGAATGAGCGGATTTGTGGCATTATCATAAGAGTGCATAAGTGAGCGAGAGATTTGGGAGCGACAGGAAGGTATCTGATGTTACCGGACGAGACGACTATTGCAGCGATTGCAACGGCCCGGGGGCAAGCCAGCGTCGCCATTATACGCATCAGCGGGCGCGAAGCCTGGGAAATCGCCTGGGAAGTCTTTTCCCGTAAAAATATCACCTTTCAACATGGCTGTTTTTATCATGGCTGGGTGCTCGATGAAGGCATTGCTGTCGATGAAGTGCTGATGTTGCTGTTTCGAGGACCGAAAAGCTATACCGGCGAAGACGTGGTAGAACTCCACTGCCATGGCGGCGATATTATTGCGCATAAAGTATTGGCATTGTGCCTGAAGCACGGCGCACGGTTGGCGCATCCAGGCGAATTCACCTTGCGTGCCTTTCTCAGCGGGAAGATGGATCTCACTCAGGCGGAATCCGTGATGGATCTCATTTCCGGTCGCAGTGAACGACTGATTGAACAAGCCTCTTCCAATATTCGCAACCGGACACTGGGCGCTTATATCGACGAGATTGGCCAGGAATTGTTGCAATTTCAGGCGCGTATTGTGGCCAGCATCGATTTTCCCGATGAGGTGGATGAGCCGGATCGCGATTCTCTGTGCGAAAATCTGAATCGAATTCTGATGCGTGTTATCCGCTTGAGGGAAAGCGCGCAACGGGGTCGCTTGCTCCGCGATGGCATCAAGGTCGCTTTGTTGGGCATGCCCAACTCCGGTAAGTCGTCGTTATTCAACGCGTTACTGGCTGCCGAACGTTCGATCGTCACTGAAGTGGCCGGAACCACACGCGATACCGTGAGTGAGAGCATGGACATTGAAGGCGTCAATGTCACGCTCATCGATACGGCAGGTATTCGCGAAACCCACCAAAGCATCGAGATGATGGGGATTGAGCGGAGTTGGCAGGCGGCCAGCGAAGCCCAGATTGTTCTGTATCTGATTGATACGTCGGTGGGCCTGCTGCGTTACGATCACCAGGTGTTGTCGCGGCTCAACCCGGAAAATACCATTATTGTAGGAAATAAAACCGATATTCGACGACCGGGCTCCAAGGTATTTGTCGAATGGATTTATGTGTCCGCTCGAACGGGTGAAGATGTTCAGGCGCTGATTGCGTTGTTGGGCGAAAAAGTACGCAGCATCACCCACGAAGAAAGTGGGGTCAGTCTGGCCTTGAATCGTCGTCAAGTGAAATGCTGCCGCGCCGTGGAGGAATGTCTGGTGCAAGCTCGCAGTACGTTGGAAAATCCGGCGATGCCTGTGGATATTGTGACGGTGCCTGTCACCGATGCCTTGCGCCGCCTGGATGAATTGTTGGGTCGCGATACGACGGAAGAGGTGCTCACCCACGTCTTTCAGGAATTTTGTGTCGGAAAATAGGAACCAGTTCATTCTTTTAATGCGCTTTTGGGGGAGGAAGTGACATGATGACGGATTACACGCGCCTTCCGTTGGAAAAACAAGTCGCTCAGTTGTTCATGGTGGGCTACGAAGGCCGGGAACTTCAGTCCGGCCTTCGGCGTTTTTTAGAAGCGGGTGTGGGCGGCCTCATTTTTTTTCGCGACAATTTCGAATCGTATCCGCAAGCCGATGAACCCCATGTCGTTTTGACGGCGCACGCCATATGGCGCTTGCTATCAGATTTGCGAAAGATGTCGCCTGCGGATAGTAGTCCACCGCCCTTATTCGGTATTGATCAGGAAGGGGGGCAGGTGGAGCGCCTGCCGCATACGATGTTTCCGACAACGGTCACGCCACGCGCCGTGGCGCTTGCTCAAAATTCCGACGCACAGGCGCAGGCGATCTATCGTCTAATGGCGATGCGTTTGGCGGCTCTGGGCTTCAACTTAAATTTCTGTCCGACGCTTGATGTCAATCTAAATGCCCGAAACCCGATTATTGGCGTACGGGCCTTTGGCGATGATCCGGAAACCGTGTGGCGTTTGGGGCATATCGCCATTCAGGAAATGATGGCGGCGGGAATCATTCCGGTGGGTAAACACTTTCCAGGGCATGGCAACGGTACGGTCGATTCTCATCTGGATTTACCGACCCTACACTATACGGAAACTGAACTGTACCCGTTTCAGCAGGCCATCCTATCCGATTTGCCAGCCATGTTGGTTGCGCACGGCGTGTATCCCGCTTTGCAGACCACGTCCGAAGAGCAGGCGCTGCCGTCGTCGGCCTCCCCGGTTGTATTGCAAACCCTGTTGCGGGAAAAATGCGGATTTAAAGGGGTCATTATCACCGATGATCTCTGTATGGGGGCCATCACGCGGCACCGCAACCCGGTAGAAGCGGCCTTGGCAGCGTTGCGCGCCGGAGTGGATATTTTGCTTTATCGTCGCAGCGGCGACGAAGAATGGAACGTATATCAGGCTGTGCTCGAAGCCTTTCGTAGCGGTGACTTGCCGATATCCCTTCTGGAGCAATCGCTGGTGCGAATTGCTGCGTTGAAAAATCGCTTCAGTCGTTCGTTTGAACAGACGCGCTTCAATGAGACCGAATGGGCACCCGATGTTTGCCGTCGGGAAGCGGACCAGGCCGCTTTGGCGACAGTATCCATTCTGGGTGGCGCATTGGTGGAAGCGCCCTCGGAAGGTCCTTTGCCTGTGCCTTTGACTTCACGGCTATTGCTGGTGCATCCTGACCGTTCTAATTTGGGCAACTACGCCTGGGATGTCGCCACTTCCGAGAACCTGGATGTTATTTTTCGCCAAGTCGGTTTTCAGACCGTACACAGCGTGGCTTATCCGTTTCAACAAGCCCTTGCCATTAGCAATCAGCTGGATGGGTTGACGCAATCACCTGACTATATTGTCTTTGTGGCGTTCAATGCCCTGTTGAACGAAGAGCAGGCCCTTTTATACAGGCAATTGCAGGAACGCTTTCCCCAGGCGGCATTGATTCTAGTTTCGGCGGCCACCCCCTACGATGCTCAACTAATGCCGGATTGTCGTCTTCATCTGGGATTATGCAGCTATCGACCGGCTTCCATGCGTGCTTTGGCCCAGATTGTGGCGCAAGGTCTATCTCTTCTTCTGGTCGATTCGACGAACGATGTTTCAAGTCATAGTACAAAGGCATTTTTAAATCGTTGATGGGATTTGTAAAAACCTCTCATACGCTTTCTGCAAGAAAGAGTGTTCTTGGTCAATATTTGGGCTAATATGAATTTAGCCTACGGAGGTATCCTGACCGATGTTTTTCCGCTCACGCGTTTTCCAGCACCCTTCAAAGCCGGTAATCACCCTTTTAGGAACGATTGTTCTGGTTTCGTTAGCTGGCATTCTATGCACTTCCGGGTTGCTATCCGGTTTTGTTTCTGCGCTTGGCCAAGCGCAAGCGGCAGATGCCCGCTTTTTAGGTCTTCGCAAGGCCTCTCCTTCCGAAATACGGGCGGCGGTGCCGGAAGCGGGGCAGCGTCCCATCCTCGTCGAATTCACATCGCGGTTTTGCCACGATTGTCAACGCTTATCTCCCGTTGTGACAAGTCTGATGCCGAAATACCCTTCCGTCTATCTGCGTCATGCTGATATTTTGGAAGATCGTGAAAAGGCGCCTGTTCTGTTCAGTACGTTTAAGCCGGTTTCCGTTCCGGTGCTCGTATTTATCGATCGCCGAGGCGTAATTCGGGACGTGTTATACAATGTGCAACCTTCCGAAAAAATTGCCGCCGCCTTGCAGGCGTTGCAAATAAGCCCGGCGCCTAAGGCTTCTTCCACTTCGATTCGCAAACCTTGAGTTAAATGTCTGATTTTACCGCTTTTCCTTCGTTATCGGCCAACATGCAGGTGTGGGCGCTGCTCGGCTTTGCCTTGGGTGCGGGTATCGCCAGTTCCTTATCCCCGTGTGTTATTGGCATGCTGCCGGTGATGGTCGGCTATGTCGGCGGATATAGCGATCTCTCCCGTTGGGAAGCGTTGCGGCATATTCTCCTGTTCATTATCGGATTTGCCCTGGTTCTCACGTTATTGGGCGTTTTGGCAGGGCTGTTGGGCTTAGTCATGGGTAGTCTGGTGGGGGTTTGGTGGTATTACCTGCTCGGTTTGCTTGCTGTCCTCATGGGCTTGCATTTACTCGAAGTCATTCATGTGCCGATTCCTCGGCTAGTGCATAAATTTCCGGCCGGGCAATCGGGCCGGTTTTTAGCGCCTTTGCTTCTGGGAGCCATGTTTGGAGCCGCTTCGTCCCCGTGCGGCACGCCATTTTTAACGGCAATTCTGGCGTTCATCAGCGAAAAACACGATTGGCTGCTGGGTGGGCTGGGGTTGTTTGTCTATGCGCTGGGGCAATCCATTCTGCTGTTAATTACCGGCTTATTCACGGGCTTGTTGAAGCGAATGGCGGTTTTACGGCGTGTGGGCGCCGTTATTGTCAAATTGAGTGCAGTGGTG
>FTJC01875654.1_pt1 | contig 17774 bp, 20 predicted proteins | sample 1658351 | NCBI WGS metagenome assembly FTJC01 (sample SAMEA3914818, study PRJEB12502) | metagenome | biome: forest; material: soil | place: Canada | collected 2010-06-26 | depth 0.1 m | reverse complement strand
CGCGCCAGCTTGATGGCGGCTTCGTTGGCTTCCGCGCCCGAGTTACCGAAGAATACTTTTTTATTTGGGCTGCCTGGCGTGCTATGCGCCAGTTTTTCGGCGAGATCGGCCATGCCCTGGTAGTAAAAATCGGTGCCCGACATGTGCAAAAAGCGCTCCGATTGCTCTCGGATGGCTTCCACGACTTTGGGATGCGAATGCCCCGTAGAGCACACGGCAATCCCGGCGCAGTAATCCAGAAAAATATTGCCGTCGAGATCTTCGACCAGTGCCCCTTTTCCGGCTTGAATCGACAGCGGATAGCCTCGCGTGTATGAGGGGGATAAATAATGGTGGTCTTTTTCAATCAGGGCCTGGGTTTTTGGTCCTGGCAACTGGGTTTTGATGTGCGGACGTACGGATGCGGATAAGTCCAAAGCCACAGCCAACCCCTCCCACGTAATCACTCACCAAAGACGGATTAGAGTCTGTCCGTCTGCTTCTTTATCATAGCATTCCCTCTGGCTAGCAGTTGCTTTGAAGTAGTTTAAAGCGACGTGTTTCTTATACTTCGAAGCGGGCAGGCAGGGTGGATAGCATTTCTCCGGCGTTTAAATGTTCCATGGCCCGGTCCAGTAAATCTTCGTAATGACGGCAACCGTCGTACTCGGCTAGCCCAATACTCACACGCACACCGGGCGATCCTTCCTGTTGATGTGCGGCTGACATTTTCGCCAGACGTTCCGCCAGGCGCGTCGCCAGCGTTCTGGCTCCCCGGCGACCGGTGCGCGGGAGAATGACCGCAAACTTATCCACCAGGTACTCGCCTACCACATCCATACCGCGTGCGCATTCTCGAACCAGTTGGGCGGTTTCCTGTCGAATGCCCTGCCATTGCGTGGAAGTCCATTTGACGTCTTCCGCATCCAGACGAATCAGGAGTAAACTTAGTGGTCGGGAGGCATCTACCGTTTGTTCTTCCGAGAGTTCCTGGAGTCGTTTCATCAGATACGACGTGCTAAAAATGCCGGTCTGAGCTGAAAGCACACCGAGTTCGACCAGAATGTTATCTTTTTGTCGAATCAGTTGCTCCAGGCGATGTTCCTGTAACACTCGAATGACACGCGATACCAGATACGCTTCCGAAACCGGTTTGGCGATAAAGTCCCGTGCGCCTCGATCGTGGCAGAGAACGAAGAGGCTCTCATCAAAACTATCCGCCAACACCAGACTTTTAAGGTTGCTGGGTATACTGCGGAAAAGAGTTTCCAGGGCGGCGTGGTTATTTTCGGCATCAATAATCGCCAGGGCCGGATGACTGCGTTTGAGCGACGTGGTCGCCTGCTCAAGAGAGATGCAGCGGATCTCATCAAAGCCTCGCAAAGCCAGCATCCGCCGGATGGCATCGCCGCGTTCCGGCGAAAGCGTCACGATATGGATAGTGGAATCGCTGCCTGCTTGCTTCATAATCGCTCCTTGTTCCCTTAGAGATCTTTTTTGCTCGCCTAAATCATAATCATGAACCAGCCGGGCCGCGTGGCTCGAATCGTACTTTCCTGTCCCGGATCGGTGATAGGCTCTGCGAGGGTCTGCTCACAGAGATTAAAAGTGGCTTCTACCGTGTATTCTCCAGGAACCCAGTTTTCACCGTCGTCAAAGTGGTAGCGTTTCAGGTTGGCGCGCCGAGTGATGGAATCCCCGGTTTTCAAGTGATATACCTGCATGGGTTCCTGAAAAATCGTAGAATTATCGTGCACGATGAGGGGTTGCAAAGACAATTTTCCTCGTCCAGAGCGAGAAATGCTAATTTGCGTCTGGCTTAGGAAATCCCTGGCCAGGCACAGCGTCACCGGATTTTTGGCAGTCCACTTGAATAGTATCACCAGCCCTTCGTGACTGGAAAAAATCTGTTTCAACGGCTCAATGGTCATCTTCAACAAATCGGATTGAGGTGCGTCCGCTTTTTGAAGTGAAGGCGCTTTTGGCGTATCGGTCATCTCTTTGTCTTTGTTTTCCACGCCATAGCCGGGCAGGGAGAGCAAGAGGCTACCCATCAATACAATTCGGCAACACCACTGTGTTACGGTACGCATCCCATCCAATTCCCATTAATGGACCAATGCCATTCTAGCAAGCGGCTCGCAATACCACCTGCGCCGAATAGGGGATGCTACTGGCGATGCCAAATGAGAGGGTTTCTACAAACGTACTTCGGTTGAAAGCGCGTGTGCCAATAAGCCTTCCACGCGAGCGAATTGAGCGATATCCTGCGTGAAACTTTTGGCATCCGATGCTTTTTCAATCCAGCTTTGCGGGCGAAGGAAGGTCAGCGGGTTCAGTGTTCCCGAAAAACGGGCCGCCCTGGCGGTCGGCAGCGTGTGGTTAGGTCCAGCCATATAATCGCCTACAGGGACCGAGGTTTGGTAGCCCATAAAGAGTGCGCCATAATGCAACAGATTCGACTTTATGGCGTGAGGATCCGCTACCAGCAATTCCAAATGCTCGGGGGCCAGCGCGTTGGAAGCTTCGATGCAATCCGCTACTGAGGGCAATACGAAAATCGTGCCCCATTGGTCGGCCTGGTGCAGGTGGGCAGGTAGTTCCGGGTGTTTGGTAAGCCATTGGCTTACTTCGTAAGCCGTGGCATCGGCAACCGCCTGAGAATCGGTGAGCAGGTAGGCGCGGGCATTGGAATCGTGTTCCGCCTGCGCGAGCAAATCAATGGCGATCCAGGCGGGGTTTGCGCCGGAATCAGCGATAATCGCCACTTCGCTGGGCCCAGCCAGCATATCAATGCCGATAATGCCCTGCAACTGCCGCTTGGCTTCGGTGACATACGCGTTGCCCGGGCCGACGACCATATCGAAAGCGTTATCCGAAACCACGCCAAACGCAGCCGCCGCTACTGCCTGTGCGCCACCCAGCCGGTAAAACCGTTTGACCCCGGCCAAATGTCCGGCATAGATAGTTTCATTGCGAAGATCCGGCGAAAAAATGGCGATATCCGGGACGCCTGCCGTTTGGGCAGTAATGGCCGTCATTAAAGCCGTCGAAGGTAGGGGGAAGCGACCACCCGGCACGTAGCAGGCGACGCGTTCCACGGGTTTCCAATCGAGGCCAGTGCGGCAATCGGTATTTTCTAAAGTAAAGGGTGTCACGGCCTGCATGGCCGCTTCGCCGAACGCGCGGATATTTCCGGCGGCACGCTCCAATATCCGTTTCATATCGGGCGAGACGGCGGCAATGGCGGTTGCGATTTCTGTTTCGTTCAAAGCGAACGATTCCGGCGACGGATCCCCGAATTGTTGCGCCAAGCGCCGCAACGCTGTTTCGCCTTCCGTGTGGACCTGGGCAATAATGGCGGCCACGCGCTCGGAGATAATAGCGTTTTGTTCGCCAGCCAGTACGTTCAAGGTTTTCAGGCGTTCCAACGCCTCGGCTCCGGCGTAAACGGGAATCGGCTGTGCGGAGATGTCAGCTGGTTGGCTCATTTGCGCCGTCCGCCCAATTCGGCTTCGATATCGTTCCATTCCACGCCTTCATCCACGGCGAGCACGCTCAAAAAGTAGATGGCATCCGCGATTTCCCACACCAGGTTCTGGCGATCGGGAGCGCGGGTGACTTCGAACGCTTCTTCCATCAGCTTGCGTAGCAGCAATTCCCGGTTAGAAAATAACTTGGCGGTGTACGACCCTTCCGGTGGCGCGATTTTGCGTTGCTTCAGCGTATCCAGCAAAGCGGGAATCGACGAGCGGCGATCGGGCATGCCGTCATCAAAGCAACTGTAAGCGCCCGTATGGCAAGCCCCTTCCGATTGGCGTACGGTAAATAACAGAGTATCGCGGTCGCAATCCGTGCGGCATTTCAGCAGGGTTTGCACGTGGCCGGAAGTATCTCCCTTGCGCCATAGTGTGTTGCGCGACCGGCTGAAGTAAATGCCTCGTCCTTCGCTTAAAGCCAGCCGGAGCGATTCCGGGGTGCTGTATGCCAGCATCAAGACCTGTCCGGCTTCATCTTGCACGATAGTGGGGATATTCGGGCATTTTTCAAAATCGAGACTGTCAGCCACGCCCTCGGCTAAATCCAGTTTGCCCGTATACAATGCCATGCCGACTTGCACATCCAAACCCAAACGGGAAATGGCGGCCGCTTCTTCGGTCGTGGCGACGCCACCGGCAACCGTCAACGGGCGCGGGATGCGCTGTTTTAAATCGCGTAAGGCATCCAAATCCATGCCCTTCAGCGTGCCTTCGGTATCCACAAAGGTGCAAAGGAACGAACCGCAATAAGGCGCAAGCCGTTCGGCCCGATCCAGCAGCGACTCGCTGGTGTCGTTCGTCCAGCCTTGATCAACGACTTGGCCGCCCTTGTGATCGATGGCGACCATTACGCGTGCGGCAGGGAACTGACTCAAAAATTCGGGCGTTGCCGACGTGCCAATGACAATGCGTTTGGCTCCGGCACGCAACAGGGCATGGCCGCGTTCTGGATTGCGAATGCCGCCACCGGCGCGAACATCGGCCACACGGCAAATATCGCGGATGAGATCGAGGTTATCACCTTTGCCCAAGGCGGCATCCAGGTCCACCACGGCAATTTCGCCGTAACGGTTAAATTCTTTGGCGAGTTCGATGGGATCGCGATCAGCTGTTAGCACGAGATCTTTGCCCTGGCGCAACTGGACGGCGCGCCCGCCCATCAAATCGATACTGGGAATAATCATGGACGTATTGAGACTCCTGCCTTGGCAATTTCAACTTTCAGGGTATCGACAGCCCATTGGCCATCGTGGAAAATACTGGCGGCCAGCGCTGCATCGGCCCGGCCTTCACGGAAAACGTCGATAAAACTTTCCGGCCCGGAAGCGCCACCAGAAGCAATGACCGGTACCGATAAGCTTTCCGCGAACCGGCGAGTCAACGGCAAATCAAAACCGCTGCGCGTCCCATCCTGATCCCAGGAGGTCAGCAGGATTTCGCCTGCGCCCAAATCCACGGCCTGTTTGGCCCAATCGAGCGCGTCCAAGCCGGTTTCCCGGCGTCCACCATGCGTTAAGACAATCCAGCTATCGCCTTGGCGACGGGCATCAATGGCGAGAACGCAGCATTGCGAGCCGCAAGCCTGGGCGATTTCACCGATGAGTTCCGGACGTCCCACGGCCGATGAGTTGACGGTGACTTTATCCGCTCCGGCTTCGAGCAGGCGTTGCACATGAATCAATTCCCGGATGCCGCCGCCCACGCAAAAGGGGATCATGAGCCGTTCCGCGACCTTGCGGACGACTTCGATCATTGTGTCGCGGCCTTCCACCGACGCGGAAATATCGAGAAAGGTTAATTCATCCGCTCCTTGTTCCTGGTAGCGTTCGGCGAGTTCGACGGGATCGCCGACATCGCGCAGGTTGGCGAAACGAACGCCTTTGACCGTGCGGCCATCGGCCACATCCAAACATGGAATAATCCGGTGGCAAAAGCCGCTGCCCGGTTTGAGGCTATCGGAAACTTCTGGCGGGAATTCAACCGAGGTCATGCAGCCATCTCCTGATTAATTCCTGGCCGAAGGGGCCGCTTTTTTCGGGGTGAAACTGGAATGCCAGTATATTCTTGCGTTTGACTGCCGCCGTAAACGGAGCATAGTAATACGCGTTGTACAGTGCATCCGTCGGGTCGGCCAGTTGTGGGTAATACGAATTCACGAAGTAGACGTGGCCGCTGTCCCAGCCGTCTTTCTCGTGTGTCGCACCCGCCGGTTCAATCCGGTTCCAGCCAATTTGCGGGACTTTGCCTTGGGTAAAACGAACCACCTTGCCGGGAATCAAACCCAGGCCGGGGGTATCGGGCGCTTCTTCGCTGCCTTCAAACAAGACCTGCAATCCAATGCAAATGCCCAGATACGGCGTTCCTGCACGCACGAGTTCCCGGACACGATTGCCCAGGCCGTCTTTTTCCAGGTTGGCCATCGCGGCCCCAAATGCGCCGACGCCCGGAAACAGCAATGGGTTTTCCCCGGTTGGCAGGCTATTTTCGGAGTGTTCTCCGCCTACCAGGCGGTATTCGCAACCCAAACGGGAAAGGCAGCGCAAAGCGCTTCCGAGATTCCCACCACCGTAATCGACGACATCGATCAGGCGGGTTGTGAGCGGTTGTATCGGGTTCATGCGTCAATCACTCCCTTGGTGCTGAGCGCGACATCGCCTGCGCCTTCCAGCGGGGTGACGGCTTCGCGCAACGCGCGGCCAAACGCCTTGTAAATGGCTTCAATCAAATGGTGGTCGTTATCCTGGCAAGGGATATGAAAGTGTAGCGCCCCACGCATCCCATCCACTAAGCCTTTCCAGAATTCGCGGAACAGGTTGGGATCGATGCCACCCAGGGTAAACGCCCCAAATTTGGTGTTCCACACCAGGGTCGGGCGTCCGCACAGGTCCAGTGCGCAAATCGCCAGCGTCCCATCCATCGGGAACGAGAAATTACCTGCACGCAGAATGCCTTTGTAACCAGGCAGGGCTTGGCGAATGGCTTCGCCCAGCACAATACCGGTGTCTTCAATCAGATGATGCGGATCGACATGGGTATCGCCGGTGGCTTCGATGGTTAGGCCAAAGCGCCCATGGCAGGCGAACGCGGTCAGCATATGGTCAAAAAACGGCAGGCCAGTCTGAATGTTCGGCTCAGTGGCGTGATCCAGGTTCAGTTCGAGCCGAATCTGCGTTTCTTTCGTGTTGCGTGTGATGGTTGCCGTTCTCATGGCGATGTTTTCACTCCGCGTTGTGCTAGTTCTCGGGCCGTAGGCGTAGGGATGGTGGAGGCGCTATTCAGCTGCAAAGGGGTGTTGGGTAGAGGGGTAAGTCGGTCGGCCAGTTCATCCAGCGATTTCAATACCCAAACCGCGCCCGCTTCGCGTAACGTCTTCGCATCATGAGTAAAGGCGACGCCCACTGGAATCATGCCAGCCGTTTTGGCGGCGCGCATGTCATCCACAGAATTGCCGATGTACAGGCCGCCTTCGGCCCCTAAGGCCAGTAAAGCTTCGTGTAGGATGCGCGGTTCGGGCTTGCGTTCCCACTCCGGGCCGTCATCCTGGCAGATGACCACTTCGAACAGCGGTTCAAAACGGGTTTTCCACAGCGGATCGAATTCCCCACGACAGCGACCGGTCGCCACTGCTAAGCGGTAGCGTTTTTTTAGACGTTCCAGCACGGCGGTTTCTACCAGCCAGCTTTCGGTTTTTAAGGCCAATTGCAGATATAAGGCTTGCGCTTCCGGGGCGATTTCCGCATACGTTTTCGTGATGCCGCGCCGACGCAAGAGTTCTACGGTTGCGTCCCAGTCGTCGTTAAAGCCCCCTTCGGCGCGAAGCGCATCCAAATGGCCTTCGGGCAACGGTTGGCCGGAATATTTTTCCACCAGTTGGGCCACGGTTTCATCGAAACTGCGTCGCGTATCCACTAGCGTCCCGTCCATATCGAACAACAGCACGCGCTTTTGCCGGATACCATCCAAAATCTCAATGAAGCGGGCCATTTCGGCTTCGTTTCCAACCGAAACCCGCACCATCCCGCTTAGCATCGGCCGCGCCGATTGATCGCGCAAGAGGACGCCTTGCTTACGGAAGTACGCGCAAAAGGCTGCCGAATCCGGGCCCACATCAATCATAAAGAAGTTGGCTGCTCCTGGTACAACCCGGTAGCCACGGTCTTGCACTTGTTGAATGACCTGGGCCTTCAAGCGCATGGTATTCCGTGCAGCGAGCTGGACGGCTTCGTGTTCCGGCAGAAGGCGAAGGGCTGTTTGTGCCGCCAGAGTGTTTACGCTGTAGGGCGAACGTACTCGGCGTAATGAATCCATTAAGGCCGGAGCGCCCAGCATCACGCCGAGTCGCAGGCCCGCCAGACCCCAGGCTTTCGAAAAGGTTCGGGTAATCAGCAGGTTGTCGAATTCGCGAATCAGCGGCAAGGCACTCGCTTCCGCATATTCAGCGTAGGCTTCGTCAATCACGAACAGCGTATCGGGGTAAGTCGCACACCAGCGGTGGATGGTTTCTACCGGTAAAAGCGCCCCCACGGGGTTATCCGGTGACGCGAACAGCGCCAGTTTCACGCCTTCTTGCAAGACCGGTTCGATGGTGGTCGCATCGTATTGCAGCGCATCCGAATACGGCACTTCCACCAAATCCGCACCCACCAAGCGCAGGTTATGGGGAATTAACCCGAAGGTCGGCAACATGGTCACCGCCCGGTCCACGCCCGGTTCGATGAAGGTGAACGAAATAACAAATAGGGCTTCATCGCTGCCGTTGGTCAGCAGCAGGCTTTCCTTGGGAACATTCCAGGTGGTGGCAAGCGCCTCGGTTAGCCGGTCATACTCAGGGTACACGGTCAGCAAGCGGGTGGCCTCGTCCGGGGCGAGTTCCGGTAAGGCTTGCGGAAAACCTGTGGTGTTTTCGTTGAAATCCAGACGAATACGCTCCCGGCGGCCTTCCAAAGGTGGTACGTAGGCGCTTTCGGTTTGTACCGTACGACGGGGGCGGATAGTGCTTTTTACCTTATAGGCGTCGTCGTCGATGGTCATGGCACCAGCTTCTCCAAACGGTATTCCAGCAGGTCGCGAGCGCCGCGAGCCACCAGTTGCGGAATCAGCTTGGAAACATCTTTCGACGGAACGGCCACTTTTACTGCATAGCCTTCTTCCCCGTAGAGCGGGGAGACCGTTGGGGAGCGCATGCATGGTAAATCGGCAACCAGGGCGGCCAAATCCTTCGTAGAAACATTCATTTCCAGCAACACCTTGCGGTGGGCGTTGAGTGTGCTGCGCATCAACATAACCATCTGGTCCAGTTTTTCCTTTTTCCATGGGTTGTTGAGGGCTTGGGTGCTGCCCAGGAAGCGCGTGGTCGATTGCAGGATTTCATCGACAATTGTCAGTCGATTAGCGACCAGGGTCGAACCCGTGGAGGTGTTGTCGATAATCATGTCGGCATCTTCCGGGGGGAGTGCTTCGGTGGCTCCGTGGCTTTTAATGAGCACGGCATTTAAACCGCTTTCTTTAATGTAGCGTTCCGCAATGCCGGTGTATTCCGAAGCGACGACCAGACGCATGTTCTTCCATTGGTCGTTGGCGATGAGATCATCGGGAACTGCCGCCACCAGCCGGACTTTGTTGAAGCCTAAATCCAGCAGTTCGCCGATTTCGGTGCTGTGCTCCAAGCCGTTTTCCAGTACCCAGTCATGTCCGGCAAAACCGGCATCATGTCGGCCCAAGGCCAGCAGTGGGGGGATATTTTGTGGCTTCAGCAGTTTGATTTCAATTTCAGGGTCGGAGCAGACCGGCCGGTACGAACGCGTACTGAACATCAAGTCAATGCCAATGGCCTGAAGCAGATTCACGGTCTTGTCTTGCAGGCGTCCCTTGGGGATGACCAGTTTCAGTCGGTTGTCGGATGGGCTTGTCATGGGAAATCTCCGGTTTGAGGGATCGCAAGCGGCATGGTTAAAGCGGCAAAGAGCAAGGTTTAACGGGGCCATCGGTATGATATGATATGAAGAAAAAGCGATCCGCACAATGTGCATTACGGAAAATCAAGGCCGGTGGGTTCAGGATTCGATCGCTTTATGGATGCTGGAAATTTCCTGCAAAAAGATGAAATATCCGTCGATCTTATGATGTGTCAGGGGTTAAACTCGTTACAATATAAAAACGATAATGTTATTTTTGTAACAAACTGAGCGGGCTTTTCTTCAAGCTTTGCAAGAGGTGGTCGATATGTCTTGTATCAAGGGTCATAGCGACGACGAGGGAGGTGTTTACAATGCCTGATTTTAATGGAATTAACCCGTTTGGTGTCCCGTTCAATACCAATCGACAAACAAAAAAGAACAATCAGGAGCCGGATACAAACGACAATCCGTCGGCAAGCAACGAAGATCCCTATGCCGATCTAAAAGTCAGTCCGGATCATGTCTATAATCTTTTGTCTTCCCAATCCGGGTTCGCGTTGCGTAACGTGAATGTCGATAATATGGAACGGATGATGCATGCCTCGACGGGGATGGTTTCGCCCGAAGAGCATGCCAAAGTAACCAGCCAGTTCCGGGATGGTTACCGGAAGGAATTTGGCTCTTTTCCTCCACCCGACCTGCTGGAAGAAATGGTGGACAACTACCTGATTGGGCAAGTGGTCATTCAGTCAGCCTAACGCCTCAAAGCGCGCCGACCATTTTCGATCGAAACTCGAAAGCAGGTGTTATGGGTTTGCGGTGGGCATAAGGTGAAAAGCCGCTCAAACTGGTTGGAATGGAGAGTGCTTTACGCACGCTGGGGAGTTTAGTATGATGATGGCGAGGCTGGTCAACTAAAGTAGTGGAAAATGAGAGTAGCGATTTTTTTAATTCGCGCTTCCACAAGTGGTTGGTTGGTTTTCTCCATTGCGTTTACGCTTCCGAATTTCTGCAAAATTGGTAACGAGGTTTTCTCACATTGACATCTTCCGCTGAAAAAGATCCCGCCGGTAAGCCTGCAAATCGCCCTGAAAAGGTTTTGGTTGTCGATGATGAGGCGAGTATTCGCCGTATCCTGGAAACACGCTTCAAAATGCTGGGTTTCGATACCGCGACCGCTGCAGATGGCGAGGAAGCGCTGGATATTTTTAACCGATTTGCGCCCGATATCGTCATTCTGGATATCATGATGCCCAAAATGGATGGCTATGGCGTCACAAAAGAAATTCGGCGCCAGTCGGATACGCCTATTATTATTTTAACTGCCTTGGGCGATGTGGCTGAACGCATTACAGGCCTGGAACTGGGTGCGGATGACTATGTGGTGAAGCCGTTTAGTCCCAAAGAACTCGAAGCCCGCGTCAAATGCATTCTGCGTCGGGCGACGACAACCCGCAACGGTTCGGGTGGCGGTAACGTTGCCGCCCCATTAGGCAAAGATGCCAACAATGTTGTGATGGTGGGTCATCTTAAAGTTGATCTCAACAAGCGCCAGGTCTTCCGTAAAAACGAACGGGTTCGTTTAACGGGCATGGAATTCAGTTTGCTGGAATTGCTGGTCAGTAACTCTGGCAAGCCGTATTCACGCGGTGATATTTTGCAACATGTCTGGTCGTACCCTCCCGATCACCGTATCGACACCCGCGTCGTCGATGTCCACATCAGTCGCCTGCGCTCCAAACTCGAAACCGACATCAGCAACCCCGAACTTATACTAACGGCACGCGGCATCGGCTACATGTTCCAAAAAATCGACTAGGAGGGTGTTGGGAGTGGCGTCTACGTCGTTGCTCTAATGCTCGCCTGCATGTCCCCGCACACAAGTGTTCTCCTTTGTCTGTGCTTTTCGCGCCTAGTAGCCACTCACTCCCAACACCCTCCTAGTCGATTTTTAAGCTGGTCGATCTTTAGGATGTTGAGCTTAATCATTTTCTCCAAATCCTATATCTCCCTTTGGGCCGTGCAAGCTGGCCTCGTCCCACTGCGCGGGGATGCAAAGGGAGCGGTGCTTCGCCCCCTTTGTGGGGAGTCCGAGGGGCAAAGCCCCTCGAGAAACATTGACTGTGGAAGTGCATGTCGCTTATACTGGCTAGTTACATGAATCTGCGTTGGCGATAAGGAAATCGTGATCGTGTCGAGAGATGGCTTTTACCAACAAGAAGATGATGGCATTTTTGCCTTTGTAGTCGGCTTACTGGCCGGTTTACTGGGTGGCGCGGCTGCAGGCCTGTTATTGGCGCCCAAGCCCGGCGATGCATTGCGTTCCGATACCTACCGGGTGGCGCGCACTTTGCCCAAGTTATTGAACGAAGAATTTACGAACCCGGATGCGCAAACGCGCCAATTTATCGCCAAGGCGCAGCATAATTTGGCGAACCAGGTTGGCAAGGTCAAAAAAGACCGGGCGGCGGGCCGAATGGCCAAGGCCAAGGAAGCGGAAGAATTAGCTTCCGGCTACGAGTTTAACTGATGGAACCGTTGCAAGCCGTAGGACAAGCCGCTGTACAGCAGGAATGGAGCCATTTGCTTCGTATCTGCTGGATCGTATTGATTCCGGTGGGTGTATTGTTGGCGATGGTTCTTTATAAGCTGGCGATGCTGTTGCATTCCTTGCTGGAGTTTTTATATCTGGTGCGTCATGAAGTGACCCCAGCCATGAAAGATTTGCGGCTGACGGCGGAAAATGTCGAAATTTTGAGCCGCACGGCGGTTAATGGCGTGAAAACTATCGAAAACGGTGTAGCGGCGACCTCACCCGCTCTTCAATCAGCAAAACGGCGTGTGGTGTCTAGCGTACAATCTTTTTTCGGTGGCCTGAAGCAGGCGTTTCATCGTAGTTAAACAGGAGAATTTCTCATGTCTACGTCATCCTCATTCGGCAAATTTATTGGTGGTGCGCTGCTGGGCGGTTTGTTGGGCGCAATCATCGGCATGTTATTGGCGCCTCGTAAAGGATCGGAAACCCGCCATCTTATTCGTCAGGAATTTGAGAATCGCTACAACGATTCAGTGGATGTAATCCAGGCCCAATCCGATGCGATACAGGAAAAGGCTACGGTCTTTCGCGATAAAGTCAGTGAGTTGACTGAAGAATTGGAGCAGAAAGGCCAGCAGGTTTTAAGCCGTATCCGCGAAGTGGGCCGCTCCGAAACGTCTTCCTAAGCGTCGCTTGGCGATAGATTAACAGAATGACCCGGCTTTATATTTCTGCCGATCTGGAAGGGGTGTGTGGTGTTGTGTCGCCACATCATTGCGCACCCGAACCGGATCGCGTGGCTTACGATCATGCCGTACGGCAGATGCATCTGGAAGTCAGAACGGTGGCGGAGACGGCTTTGGAAGCAGGGGTTTCCGACGTAGTCGTCAATGATTCCCATTGCACGATGACGAACCTGGATGCGGCGCAAATGCCTGCCGGGGTATCGTTGGTGAGTGGCAAACCCAAGCGCTGCGCTATGGTCGCTGGTCTGGATTCGAGCTTTGATGCGGCCGTGTTCATTGGCTACCATGCCAAGGCGGGAGCGCAGGCCGGGGTATTGAGTCATACGTTTCATGGCAAGTTGTTCGATGTGTCCATTAATGGTGTTTCTTATGGCGAAGGGGGCATAAACGGGTTGCATGCCAGCCTGGTTCATCAGGTGCCTCTTATTCTGGTCAGTGGCGATCGCGCTTTTAATGCGGAAATGCATGCGTTGTTGCCTACCCTGTCGACTGTGGAAACCAAGATCGGTTTGGGGCAGACGGCGGCGCAATGTCATCCCTGGGAGCGCGTGCGTGCGGATTATCAGACAAAGATGCGGCAGGCGCTTACCAACCGCAGCGCCTGGAACCAGAACCGGCTGGCTTTACCTGGGCCTTACGAATTGCGCCTGACGTTTATCAATCCCCTGTTGGCCGATGCCGCCGATTTAATTCCGGGTTTGGAACGTGTGGATGGTCGGACGCTCCTCTACCGCAACGATTGTTTCCATACGGTGTACCGGATGATGCAATCCTGTTACAGCATGCTGGCGATGACGTCTTATCTGGAATAGCCGTGCGTTTTTGCAGTATAATGACCGGGCGTCTTCTACTTTATAGTAAAGGGAACGGCGCTGATATGATTTGAATGGCATTTTGCCTCGGAAAGGACGGACGTTTATGTTCAACTTGCAGCAGATGATGAAACAAGCGCAAAAAATGCAGGATCAAATGAAAGACGTCCAGTCTGAAATGGAAAATACCCGCTTTACCGGTACGGCTGGCGGTGGCGCTGTTTCGGTGACCTGCAACGGAAAATACGAAGACTGGCAGGTGTGTATTTCTCCTGAAGTCGCCTCCGATCCTTCAATGGTTGAAGACTTGATGCAAGCGGCTCTAAAGGATTTAACCAGTAAAGTCAATGGCGCGATGGAAGGCAAAATGTCTTCGATTACCGCTGGCTTGAACATCCCCGGTTTGAAGTTGCCTTTCTAATAAATAAGTTAGAATTATAGACGGCAGAATCCGCCCTAACTATCTCTAAAGAGGCATCCGTGTGAGCTATACGCTCCCCTTGGCCCGGCTGATCGAAGAATTTCGGAAATTGCCGGGTATTGGCCCTAAATCGGCACAGCGCTTGGCGTTTCATGTTTTGAAACGTCCGGAAGGGGATGTGCGTCGGTTTGCCGAAGTATTGATTGATGCCCGTGATAAGGTGGGTTGCTGCTCGGTTTGTTATAACTTATCCGCCCAGAGTGTGTGTGAGTTGTGTCAGCAGTCCGAACGTAAACGGGAGTTGCTTTGTGTGGTGGCCGAACCCCGTGATTTGTATGCCTTGGAACGCACGGGCGAATATCGAGGTCTGTACCATGTGCTGCAAGGGTTGATTTCGCCCTTGGAAGGCATTGGTCCAGAGGATTTGAAAATCCGCGAATTGGTGGGTCGCTTGGCGACGCCGCTCAGTCCAGAAGCATTGCCTGTCTCGATTTCGGAAATTATTTTGGCGTTACCTCCTTCGATAGAAGGCGATACGACCAGCCTGTATATTTCCCGGCTTATCAAGCCGTTGGGCGTTCGGTTGACGCGAATCGCGTTCGGTTTGCCGGTGGGCGCCGATCTCGAATACGCCGATAGCATGACCATTACGCGCGCCCTCCAGGGGCGACAGTTGGTATAGCCATGGCGACATCGCGTCTGATTGCGCTGACAGGCGGTATCGCCAGTGGGAAAACCCTGGTGGAAACGTATCTGGCAGGGCGAGACATTCCTGTCGAAGATGCGGATGCGGTCGTACATCGCCTATTATCCAAAGATGACATAGTCAAAGCGCGTATTCGCCAGGCGTTTGGCGGAAGCGTCTTTTCGGATGACGGAACAGTCGATCGTCGAGCGCTTGGTGCGCTTGTTTTTGAGAATCCCGAACGCCGCCAGCTTTTGGAAAGTTGGCTGCATCCGGCTGTACGGGAAGCCTTGATGGCGTTTCGTCGCCAACATGCCGAGAATCCCGTAGTGGTCGTTAGCATTCCACTGTTGTTTGAATCGGATTTACAGTATGCGTACCCGGAAGTATGGCTGTTGGTTTGTGAAGAGAATCTCCAAATGGAACGCCTGATGACCTATCGGGGCTTGAGCCGCGAAGAGGCGCTGGCAAGGATTTATAGTCAGATGCCGATGATAGAAAAGCAAAAGCTTCTGAACGAGCATCCAAATGGCAAAGTCATTTTAAATCGGGAAACGCTGCAAGCCCTCTATCAGCAAGTGGATGCCCTGTTGGCGGCAGAAACCTCTCCCCCATCCGGCAACTATATGAAACATGAGTAAAGAAGCAAGAGCTTTTTCAAGCGGTTGCCCTGTCTCCTTCAATAAAGCCTGAACACAAAAATGAGCTGAACCTGTATAATGGGAGCAGTGCTTCTAGTAACCTTTTATCGGGACTCTTTTATTTTTTTCTGGCATCTCGGAAACGTCTTTCTTGAGCACTCACTTTCATTTACAGCACAATAGTGAATTTCGACGGTTAGAACGGTTAGAGAGGTAAGCAGTTTATGCGTAAGCATTCTTTTACGAGCGCTCTGGGCACTATGCTGGCATTGGGCTTCTTTTTATCCCCCTTGTCAGCTTTGGCCGATGGCAACGTCATCCAGTTAAAACCCCTGCAAACCAGTAGCGGCTACACCAATACATACAACAATAATTACGGTACGACCAACGACAGTGCGTACGATAATTACTACAATCCTTCCTCTTCATCATCGGCATCGGCCAGTACGTTGCATGGACGCATTATTTCCGTGCCGAAAGGAACGTTGTTGTCGGTGCATATCGATCATCCCGTCAGCGCGTCATCAGCGCACGTGGGCGATCCGGTAACCGCCACGCTGGAAAATGATATTTACGCCAGCGATGCGGTCGCCATTCCGGCTGGAAGCCAGTTGATGGGGCAAGTAGCCACCGTGAACGAACCCGGTCACATGGGTCGGCATGGCGAAATCGATGTCCGATTTGATAGCGCCAAGCTGCCGGATGGTCATGTCATTACGTTGCCTGCCCATATCGTAACCCAGGATCAAAGCGGGATGCTGAAAGGCGATACGTACACGAAAGATGTCTTTAAAGGTGTGGGTATTGCTGTCGCCTCTACCGGGGTTGGAACGCTGATGGGTACGGCTGCCGGTGGCTTGGTGGGTAGTGTCGGTGGCGGCGCGTTATTTGGTCTTGGCATCGGTGCGCTGGGCGGACTCGGTTATGCCGTGGCCCGTAAAGGCAAGGATGTTGTGATCGCGGCAGGTTCTCGTATGAGCCTGATGGTGGATACGCCGGTTACCATTAACCAGTAAGCCTTACTGGGCTTTTTTAGAAACCGGTTATGCAAGTTTTCTTGAGAGCAGACGCTTCCGTCACGATCGGCACCGGGCATATTGTTCGGTGTGCGACATTGGCGGGAGCGCTGCATCAACGGGGTATCGAAGTCGCGTTTGCTTGTGTGCCGCAAACGGGTCATTTGAACGACTGGTTGAAAAGTCAGGGTTTTACGGTGTATTCGTTACCGGATCAATCATCCGAAGCGATGCTTGCTTTACTGGAGATGCATTCTCTTCATCCCGATTGGCTGATTGTGGATCATTATGGTTTGAATCGCCACTGGGAAACCGCGATGCGTCAGGCGGTCGGACGGATTCTGGTTATTGATGATCTTGTGTCTTGCGCCCACGATTGCGATGCGCTGTTAAATCAAAACAGCCTGGATTCTCGACAGACACTGGCGCGTTATCAGGCTATTTTGCCGGAAACGCTCCCAAAAACGATCCGATATTTACTGGGGCCTCAATATGCATTATTGCGGCCTTCATTTATAGAAGCCCGACAAGTTTTACGTCAGGATCAATACCGGCATCGTCGTTGGAATGGCCCTGTGCGGCGCTTACTCGTCTTTATGGGCGGTACCGATCCGACGGGCGAAACGCGCCGTATATTAAACGGATTGAAAGACAGGTCTGGCGCTTTGGTTGTGGATGTGGTTGTCGGCGCTGGGAATCCGCAGCGCGAAGCCATCGCGCAAGCGTGCGCCATGCATCCGCTGTGGCGTTTTCACTGTCAAACGGAAGCCATGGCGGATTTAATGATGAAGGCCGATTTTGCAATGACGGCAGGCGGTGCGACCACTTGGGAAAAACTGTGCCTGGGCTTGCCCAGTTTGGTCATTGCGGTTGCCGATAATCAGTTTGAAGTCAGTCGGGAAGTATCGACTGCGGGAGCCCAGGCGTTTTTGGGTGTGAGTCCGGCGTTGGCATCGACAGCAAGCGATTGGCCGGTGGCGACAGATGAACGGCTGTATGCGGTACTTCTTGATGAGTGGTTGAGTGATTCGAGTGCTGAAGCGCGTCAAGCGATGGCGCAAAAGGCGCTCTTTCTGGTCGATGGCCAGGGTGCGGAACGTGTGGCGGATTTTCTGGAAACAAGATAAAAAATGGCAAAGGTTTATTTTAGAATCGGTCTGTAAACGACTTTTCAGACCGATTCTTAGTCGTCGTTGGTTAAATGAACACGTAGAGTTCCGTCATAAAGCAGATTTAACGAGATGCTCTCTCCTTTTTTGACGCGCTGAGGCGCAGGCAATGTGTAAACCAGTTGCGTCCAGTGGGTTGCCGGAGCCCACGGCGAATTGGTGAGGATGTTGTTGGCATCCAAATGGGCTTTGAAATAGCCGCAAAAACCGGTTATTTGCCCGTCTGCCAACGCTTCAAAATCGACGGTTCCTGCAAAATTGGAGTCTTCGAGTGTTTGGAGATCGAGCGAACGCGCCAAAACAGGATCGGACATGGTTTTGTTGGCGATGGTG
>FTJC01000051.1_pt2 | contig 18054 bp, 15 predicted proteins | sample 1658351 | NCBI WGS metagenome assembly FTJC01 (sample SAMEA3914818, study PRJEB12502) | metagenome | biome: forest; material: soil | place: Canada | collected 2010-06-26 | depth 0.1 m | reverse complement strand
GAGTGGCAGGAATCGGACCAGCGCCGTTATTTTGTGCCGTGCCCGGAATGCGGGGAATTGGATTATCTGCGGTGGGGTCAGATTCAGTGGCCGGAAGGACAACCGGAAGCCGCGTATTATGTGTGTTCGCAGTGCGGGTGTTGCATTCAGGAATCGCACAAACATTGGATGATTCAGAACGGAGAATGGCGGGCTACAAAGTCGTTTACAGGGATTGCGGGCTTTCACATTTGGGAAGCATATAGTCCGTGGTCAAGCTGGGGCGGGATGGCGGTCGAGTTTCTCAAGGCCAAGCGGGGCGGTCCATTGACTCTCCAGACGTTCATTAATACGTCATTGGGGGAGGTTTGGGAAGAGGACACGGAGAAGGTCGACGACAAGGGCTTGTATGCCCGGCGGGAGGTGTATACGGCGAAGGTGCCCCGGCAAGTCTTGGTCATTACGGCTGGGGTGGATGTCCAGCAGGACCGGTTGGAAGTGGAGATCAAGGGCTGGGGATTGGGCCAGGAGTCGTGGTCGATTGATTACCGGGTGCTTTACGGGAAACCGGAAGAGGGTCAGGTGTGGGATGCGTTGAATCTGCTGTGGCAGGAGACATTTGTGCACGAGAGCGGAGCGAGTCTTTTAATCGACGCGGCCTGTATTGATTCGGGGTATGCGACCAAGACTGTGTATGATTATTGCCGCAATAAGCGAGCCCGGCGCATTTTTTGTATCAAGGGAAAGGCGGGGGAAGGGCTGGCGGCGGTATCGTCGCCGAGTCCGAAGCGAACGGGATTAAACCGGCGGCCGGTGGATTTGTACACACTGGGGGTAGATGGTCTCAAGGGCCTGATTTACCAGCGGTTGAAGCTAGCGGAAGCAGGTCCGGGGTATCTGCATTTTCCGGCACATTACCAGGAGGAGTATTTCCGCCAGTTGACGGGGGAGACGATTAAAAAGAAGTATGAGCGGGGCTTTATGAGACTCGTGTGGGAGAAGGTACGGAAGAACGAAGTGCTGGATTGTACGGTGTATGCGACGGCGGCGTTGATCTTGTTGAATCCGCCATTGGAGCAGTTGGCGCAGCGGTTTGCAGAAACCGGGAAAGTCCGGGTGCCACAAGCACCGAGGCAACGCAGTTATCGAAGCAGAGGGATTTGAAAGTGGCGAAATCATATGCCCAGCAGCTTGACGAGGTTCAGGCGGCGATAGAAGCGATTGAGAGCGGAGCGCAGTCGGTGACAGTCGAAGGGATTCGGAGCTTGACGCGTGGGGATTTGGCGACGTTGTACAAGCGGGAAGAGCGTTTGCGCGGGCTGGTGCTTCGGGAAGCGCGCGGTGGTGGCATCCGGGTGAGATACGGGGTTCCTTTGTGAAACAGACTATTGAGATGAGAGCTAACTGGCTAGACCAGTTGGTAGCGTTTATCGACCCGGTCCGGGGTGCGGAGCGTTTACGTTCGCGAGCCTTTATGGCATTGGGCGAATCCTGGTCGGGAGCGTCGAAGAGTCGGCGTGGGACGAAGAGCTGGAAGGCGTCGGAGGGGGATGCGGACGCAGATACGCTGCATGACTTACCGGCATTGCGGTCTCGTTCACGGGATTTGGTGCGCAATTACGCGTTGGCGGCGGGTGCGATTCACACGAAAGTGACGAATGTGGTGGGTTCGGGGATTCGTCCCCAGAGCAAGGTGGACGCGACGTTTTTGGGACTCACGGCGGAGCAAGCGAGTGAATGGCAGCAGAATACCGAGCGGGAATTCAGCTTGTGGGCGGAGTCTCAAAGCTGTGATATGGAGCGCACGGGGAACTTTTACGATTTGCAGGATTTGGCGTTCCGGTCGGTATTGGAGAACGGGGATGTGTTTGTGAATCTGCCGTTTAATACGGTACCGGGACAGCCGTATGACTTGCGGGTGCAGTTGATTGAAGCGGATCGCATTAGTAATCCGAACTGGAAAGCAGATGGGAGCCTAACCGAAGGCGGTAACGAACTTTTGGGTGGGGTGGAGAAGAATGAATTTGGTGCTCCAGTGGCGTATTACATGAGCAATGTGCATCCGGGAGCTATTCAGCGCAATAGCGTGAGATGGGCACGAATGGAGGCATTCGGACCCAAGACTGGGCGGCGCAATATGCTCCATCTTTACCGGAAGTTGCGGATTGGGCAGAGTCGAGGGGTGCCGGATTTGGCCTCCGTGATTGAGCCGTTGAAGATGTTGGAGCGATATACGGAAGCCGAGATTACGGCGGCGGTGATTTCGGGAATGTTTTCAGTGTTTGTGAAGACGGCGACTGGAGACGGATTGAATTTGTATGAAGAGTCGCGTCCGGCTTCTCCGTATTCGCCGGGGTCGGCGTTGCCGGACAGTAGCCCGATGCGTCAGGTAGAAATGGGTTCGGGGGCGATTATTGATTTATTGCCTGGGGAAGAGGTGACGTTTGCGGATCCCAAGCGACCGAATACGGCGTTTGACCCGTTTGTTATGGCGATATTACGTCAGATTGGGGTGGCGTTGGAGTTGCCGTTTGAGGTGTTGGTGAAGCATTTTACGAATTCGTACAGTGCGGCGCGGGCGGCGTTGTTGGAAGCGTGGCGATTTTATTTAAACCGCCGGGCATGGTTGGTGAGTCAATTTTGCCAGCCGGTGTATGAAGAGTGGTTGAGTGAAGCGGTGGCGATAGGTCGGATTAGCGCGCCGGGTTTCTTTGATGACATCGCGATTCGCAAGGCATATGGCCGGGCGGTGTGGGTGGGACCGGGGCGTGGTCAGATTAACCCAGATGCGGAGACGAAGGCGAGCGCCAAGCGGATAGAGATTGGAATATCGACGCGGGAGAAGGAAGCGATGGAGCTGGACGGGTCGGATTTTGATATTTTGCATACGCAGTTGGTGCGGGAGAAGCGGTTACGGGTGGATGGCGGATTGGAGTTGCCGGTGGATGTGTTGCCGGTGGCGCTGCAGACGCCGGATGATGAGAACAAGGATTTGAATCATGCCAACGACTAAAGCCTGGTGGACGATGCAAGCCAAGGGGAATAAAAAAGCGGAAATTCTGGTATATGAGCCGATTGGGGACGGGTGGTACGGGGGCTTGTCGGCGAAGCGGTTTGCGAATGATTTGAAGGCGTTGGGGGAATTGGATGAGATAGCGTTGCGGATTAACAGTCCAGGCGGGGGGGTTTGGGACGGGCAGGCGATTTACAACACGTTGAAGAGTCATTCGGCGACAGTGCATGTGCATATTGACGGGATAGCGGCGAGTATGGCGAGTGTGATTGCGATGGCTGGGGATACGATCACGATGCCAGAGAACGCGATGATGATGATCCACAATCCGTTGGCGTGCGTGTGCGGGGATGCGGGGGAGATGGTGAAGATGGCGGGTCGTTTGGAGAAGACGAAGGACACGCTGGTGTCGGTGTACCAGGCGCGGACGGGTCTGAGCGCCGAGGAACTTTCCCAGATGATGGATGCCGAAACCTGGATGACGGGGAAAGAAGCCATGGATCTGGGCTTTGCGGACAAGGTGGAGAAGCCGGTGGCGATGGCGGCGAGCGTGGATGAAGCCATTTTCAAGAATTTCAAGAATGTGCCTTCCAGTTTGTTGAAAAACGTGACTGGCAAGGCGGTTGAACCTGTTGTAGAGGAAGTTGAAGTAAAGAATAAGGAGAGAGAAACCGTGACAATGACAGTGGAATCGATGAAGAACGAGCACAAGGAGGTTGCCCAGGCCTTGATTAATGAAGGCATTGAGAAGGGCAAGGCGGAAGGGTTAGCGGCTGGGATTAAGGCGGAATCCGAGCGGATTCAGAACCTGGAGGCGGCCTTTAAGGGATTTGAACATCACGGGACGTTGCTGGCGGAATTAAAAGCGGACGGGAAGACGACAGCGGAGCAGGCGGCGATTAAAATCCTGGCGGCTGAGCGGGAAAAACTTCAGTCGACGGCCAAAAATCTGAAAGAAGACGGAAGCCAGGCGGTGGTGGCGAGTGCGACGAACGCGCATGCGGAAGAGGCGAAACCTGATCCAGTGAAGGCGACGGGAGCGATTTCGCTGGAAGAGGCAGAAAAATTGTATGCCAGCGATGAGCGGGTACGGAAAGAGTTTAGAACGGCGAAGAATTTCTACAATTACCGTAAACACAGCTAATTTGGGCTGATTTCGGTTTTTTTGAAGCATTTAGAATAAGGAGTTTCTGGATTATGACGACATTGGCGGCGGATGCAAACCGGGTGTATGAGCTGGATGGGTATAACGACATTCCGGTAATTGCCAACGACATTATTTATAAAGGGTCGGCTGTGGGGGATAACGGGAGCGGATATGGGCGTCCTTTGGTGGCGGGTGATCCCTTTTTGGGATTTGCAGAATCCGGGGTAGATAATGCAGCGGGTTCGGCTGGGGATAAGTCGGTGAGTTTGGTGCCGAAGGGAGCGATTAAGCTCTCGATTACTGGGGTGACTGGGTTGGGGGATTTGGGCAAAGCGGTGTACGCCAGCGATGACGATGCGTTTACGTTGACGGAGAGTACGAACAGTTATATTGGCCGGATTATTCGTCATGTATCGGGTGCGATTGCCATTGTGCGCTTTGACGCCAGTCGAGCGGCATTGGCGGTGTTGACGCCGTTAACGGACAGTTCGGGTGGGACGGCGGCGGATACCATTGCGGCGATTGGTGGGTCTTACAGCCAGTCGGAAGTGCGGAACGCGGTGGCGTCCTTGGCGGCGAAGATTAACGCTTTGGCGAAGCGGATTAAGTAGAGCAGTAGTTTGAATTAATAGAGCAATAAGGAGAGAGTGAGTTATGCCAGCGAGACAGAGTTATCCGAGGTTTTCGGATGCGAATTTACGTGGTGTCTTTTTCGGCGCATTTGACGACACGATGGCGGCGAGTTATTTGAATGAGTTGGCGATGCGTGTGGACAGTAACAAGGCGTTTGAGCAGTACGGGTGGTTGGGGACAGCTCCGGCGATGCGGGAATGGAAGGGCGGGCGACAGTTGCAGCAGCCAAACGCGTTCGAGTGGGCGTTGTACAACAAGAAGTTCGAGAGTTCGATTCGCCTTTCGATAGATGACATTGAGCGGGACCAGACGAGCCAGTTTGATATTTACGCGGCGAGTTTGGGACAGCGGGCGGCGGAGAATCCGATATTGCTGTTGTCGGATTTGCTGATTGCGTCGGAGACGTCTGTTTGTTTTGACGGGCAGTATTTCTTCGATACGGATCATGTGGAAGGAAATAGCGGGATTAATAACAACGATATTTCGATTCCGCTGTCGGGTTTGCCGGTGATTTTGCATGGGGGTGGACCGACGACGCCGTCGGATGAGGAGATGGAGAAGGCGATTCTGCGTGCGGTGCGGCAGATGTACACGTTCAAGGATGATCAGGGTCAGCCGGTGAACCAGACGGCGCGTCAGTTTGCGTTGGTGGCCCCGATTAGTTTAATGGATGTGGTGCTGGCGGCAACGCAGAATAAAGTGATGACTTCGGGACGTCAGAATACGTTAACGACGGCTACGAGTTTCAAGATTACGCCGTATTTTGACCCGAGGTTAACGTGGACGACGAAGTTTGCGTTGTTCCGGACCGATCATGCGGTGAAGCCGTTCATTCACCAGGTGGAGTATGAGAACCGGTTGAGTTCGATTACGGACCCGAATAGTGATCATGTGTTCAAGCACGATGAGTATTTATTTGGTGCCAAGCGGAGTGAAGCGGTGGGATACGGGGATTACAAGAAGGCGGTTTTGGCGACGCTGACGTAATATAAGGTCCCTCTTTTTCAAGACTCAATTCAAGACCGTTAGCGGGATGTTGGCGGTCTTTTTATTGAGCCTGAGAGATGGAGTGATAAGGAGAAGAATCATGGAAACGTATACGGTGATTGGGTCGGTGGTGACGATTAACACGGGGTTGCTGGAATTGAACAAGGGGCAAGCGGAGCCACGGATGCATGCGTTGGAGAAGACGGAGGAAGCGGGAATTTTCCGAGTGGCGAATCCAACTCATTTCAAGCGTGGGGAGAGTTTTGGGTATGAGGGTCCGCCGTTGAGTAAGGTGGTGCTTGTGAATTTAGCGGGGGAAGGCGAAGAGAGTATTGAGTCGGCGTCAGTGATTTTGCCGGTGATTTCTGAGGATGACGAGATTCCGTCTGTTTCCAGTGAGGAAGGTTCGGATGACGTTATGACGGTGAAGCAGTTGGGCGAGCTGTTGAATTTGTCGGTAAAGGACACGATTGCGTTGTTGTCCGATTATGAATTTGTGGCGTCGGCGTACAACAGCAAGGTGCCGGTGAGTCTGGTGGAGCAGGTGCTGGACGAGTACCAGTCGGCGGATGCCGGGGAAGGTGCTGAAGCATCCGAAGAAGAGTCAGACGATGCCCTTTGATAACCTCGACGCGTATTTTGAAAAAGAAGACCGGGCATTGGTGGGTCCGGTTGGTTCCGAGGTGGAAATCCAGGCCTTATTCAGCAACGGGTACCAGGCGCTGAACCAGGGTGGGAACGTGGATGTTTCCAGCAGCTTGCCGTACCTGCTGGTGAAAAGCGCGGATGTGGAGGTACTGGGCATTGCGATGAACACGCGCATTTTGGCTGGTGGTCAGGAGTGGCTGGTGCGGGAAGTACAGCCGGACGGGACGGGGATGACGCGGTTGCCGTTGCATTTGAAGGTACGGTGAGATGTTGAAGCGATCCGAGATTCGAGCGTTGGTGCAGGGGAAGTTGTCGAATGCGACGGCGGCGCAGGAGCGGGTGTATGATTCGCGGTTGCCAGCGATTCCACAAGAGAGCTTGCCTGCGATTTCGATTTTCACGTCTTCGGAGCTAGTGCAGGAGGGGATGCTGGTTGTGTCTCTGGAGTTGTGCGGTTTTGTTATGGCCAATGCCGGGGAGAATGTGGGGGCATTGGCGGATGAGTTGTGTGAAGAGATTCGGGTTGTTTTGCGGCGTTTTTGGGAGGCGTCGGGGGAGTTTACGGCGAGTTATTTAGGGACAGAGCTAGCGTTTGACCCGGATGCCTTGCAGCCGTTTGCGGCAGCGACGATGAGTTACCAGGTAGAGGTGTTGATAGAAGAGTAAAGGAGAGTTCGATTATGACAGTAACGAGAAGTACGGTAGCTAAAGGGGCGGGTGCGGTCGCAATTAAGCGGCTTAGCGATAACCGGTTGTTGTATCTGAACACCAATTCAAAGTATACGTTTAATAAGACGACCTCAGATGGGGATAAGGTGCAGGGGTTTAACAGTAGCGGGTCGTTGGTGGATTTGGATGTGGCGGGTCAGGACCAGACGTTTGAACTGGAGATTTCTTCGAAGAAGAACACGCGCAATATTAACGAGTTGGTGTTGAATTCGGCGTATACAGCAAAAGCGAGTTACAACGCGCCGTGGAACGAAGCGCAGACGGTATCTGGCGGAGCGGTGACATTGTCGGGTGGGACGCCGGTGGCCAGCTCGTTGTATGCCTCTTATCTGGACGGAACGAAATTGACTTCCACGGGGAGTACGCCGTCGGCGGCGGGGCAGTATAAGGATAACGGGGATGGGACGGTGACGTTCCATGCGGGGGATAACGGGAAGACGATTGCGTTTTTCTATTACACGACAGTCTCCAACGTGTTTACCCAAGGTGGCGTGGATCATGATGCGTTGGGGTATCTGGAGGTGCAGTTTCACCAGGTGTCGGGGACGTCGTCGGTGGGCGGGAAGAAGGGCGTGGATATTCTGTGGCTGCCGAAGTGTTCGTTGAGTGGGGAATCGACGTTGGAGTTTGACAACAACGTGCAGGATAAGACATTCAAGTTAACGGCATTGATTCCGGATACGCCGGCGAATTTCCAGGTGCCGTATTCCTGGACACGGGATGTGGAAATCAATAATACCAACGCGGGGTAGGGATTTTACAGGTACGACTTATCTTCCGGGCTGGGTGGCTTCATTCAGCCTGGGAGTTTTTTAAGGAGAATTTCATGGAGATTCCTTTTACGTTTATGTGGGATTTTCCAAATCGACGGGTCACAGTGCAATTAATGGCAGAAGAGATGACGGTCGAGACCTTTGAGATGTTGGGTCATGCTGTATTGCATGCGGTAACAGAATTCAAGGCCGACGTTGAAAGGGGTTTTTTGTTAAGGGACGAAGATTATCCTCAATTTACTGACTAACTTTATTCCGTCCTGTGAGTACAGGGCTTTTCTTTAGACTGTATTTAATTATTGGAGATTTTTATTATGTCAGACAACGTATTCCAGCGGGAGAAACAGGTTTTCCAGATGTTGGGTAAGGAATTCCAGTATGAATTCCTGCCGAGCATTCACTTCCAGGAGATTCTTTCGGGCGTGGGGCAAATGCTCACCATGCTGTCGTTTGAAGAGGAAACGCCGACGGTGAAGGAGGATGCGTTGCTGCCTCAGGCGTTGGAGGTGGCGCGCGGGGTGTTGGAAGGGCGTGTGTACCAGGTGATTGCGGATGTGTTGCAGTACCAGAATAACCACAAGGTGAGCGTGGCGGAATTGAAGACGGGGACGCGTCCATTGGAGATTGCGCAATTTCTCGATTTACTCATTAATGACCCGGAGATTCATGAGGCATTTGGTTCATTGGGAAAGTCGTTCACCGGTCTTATGATGAAGCTGACCGGCCGCTCACCGATGGAGAAATCTACGCTCTCCTCGCCCACAATTTCGGATTCGAGCGAGAGTACGTCAATTACCGCATGAGTTGCGCGCAGATTCGCGGGTATGCGGAAGGTTGGGGACGGTTTCAGAGCCGGATTCACGGGGGCGAGTCTTCTGATTCAGCATCCGAGGTCGAGGATGTGAGCGAGGACGAGCAGGAATATTTAGGGAGCACGTTGTTGGCGAAGATGGGATTAAGTCATGCCTGAGATATCGGCGAAGTCGAAGTTAAACATTGAGATTGGGGCAGAAGTGGCGCAGGCGGAGTTGGGCTTGCGGAGCCTTTCCAAGCTTATGGCGGATTTCCGCAAGGAAGCCGAAAAGCAGGGGAAGGTTTCGTTTCTCCCCAATGTCGAATTGCTAAAAGAGCAGGTACGGGCTGGGTTGAAGCCGGTACAGGACTTGCAACGGCAGTTGGGCCAGACGATTAAGCAGGCGAAGATTGACATTGCGGGCAGTACGGACCAGGCGGAGATTGAACGCTTGCAGCTCTTGATTGCCAAGACGACGACGTCTTTAAAGCAGTTGGGCCAGACGCAGAAGCAGTTGAAGGCGGATGCGGCGAGTAGCGCGAAAGCAACCTTCTTGGATAATTTAGCGTTGCAGGCGAAAGCGGGCGTAATTCCGTTGAGCCGACTCCGGGATGAACTGGTGAAGACAGTGCGGGCGAAGATTGGGGCGTTGTCGAACCGGTCGGATTTTGTGAATGACCCGGAGATATTGCGGGATATTCTCCAGGTCAAGCAGCTGAATGCTGAAATTGATAAGGTGCGGCAGAATGTGGCGCAGCCGGTAAAGAATCCGTTTGTCGGGTTTGGGCAGGCGTTGCAGAATGCGCTCTTACCTTTGGCTGGCCTAGCGGCAGGATTGACGCTGGCGTTTCAGCAGGCAGGCACAGCGGCGCATGAATTTGATACGCAGTTGAGACTTATTTCCACAATCACGAAGCAGACGGGGCCGGAAGTCCAGGCGTTGGGGGATAAGATTCAGAAGGCGGCGCAGGAATTACAGACGAATCCGGTGGAGTTGGCAGCGGCGCAGTATGAAATCCTTTCATCCGGTGTGGAAGATGCCGCCCAAGCTTTTGAAGTCATGACGGTATCGGCGAAATTAGCCAAGGCGGGTGTGGGGACGGCAGCGGAAGCGGCGGACTTGTTGACCTCGTCCTTGAATGCTTTGGGTGGAACGCCCGCGCGGAATGCGGAAGTGCTATTCAAGGCTGTGGAGTTGGGGAAGGTCAAGATTTCCGAATTAGGGCAGGAATTTGGCGGCGTGGCGTCGCAGGCGGCGATTGCTGGGGTGAGCCTGGAGGAGTTGAGCGCGTCGGTGGCGACATTGTCTTTGACGGGGCGGAATCCAGCGGAAGGGCTCACGGGGATTCGGGCGGTTTTAACAGCTGTATCGAAGCAAGCGCCGGAGGCGGTGAAGTTTGCCAAGGCGATTGGGTTGGAGTTCAACACGGCGGCGATTCGAGCCAAAGGGTTTGCCGGGTTTATTGCGGATGTGGCCAAACAAACCAAGGGCAGCGATGAAGCCATTGCCAAGTTGTTTGGTCGTGTGGAGGGGATTAATACGGTCTTGTCGTTGGGGACAGTGCAGGCGGGGCAATATGCGGAGATTCTGGATAAGGTCAAGAATTCGACGGGGAGTCTGGACGAGGCGTTTCAGCGGACATTGAACCCAATCGATGGGTTTTTGACGGCATTGAAGAGTGTGAGTATTGAAGTGGGGGAGAAGTTGACGACGGCGTTGGCGAAACCCTTGGGGCAGTTGACGCAGTTAATGGGGTTGTTTGCAGACAACAAAGATTTAATTGCGTTTGCGACTGGCGCGGGTGGGGTTGCATTGGCGTTGACGGGATTGGCTACAGCGGCGTCGGCAGCGACATTTGTGTTGCGTCCTTTACTGGCTTTGTTTCCGTTATTAGCGGGTGCTTTGGGCATTGGCGTGGCTCCGACGGCATTGGCGGTTGTGGCGGCGTTAACGGCATTGGCGGCGACGGGTGGTTTATTGGTGCAGTGGGCGAACCAGGCGGATGAATCAACTAAACTGGCGCAGCGCTCGTTGAGCCAACTGAATGCGGAAGTGGACCAGGCGACAGCAGGGATTGTGAATGAGGGGCGAGAAGCGATAAAAACGGCGAAATCTTTTGATGAACTCGCTAAAAAAACGAATAAAACCCAAGCAGAGAAAGACCGTCTGAAGCAGACCATTATTGATTTGTCGAAGAAGTTCCCGGAGTTGTTGAGCCAGGTGGACCAATTGACGGCTGGGTATGGGTCTTTAACCGACAAAATCAAAGGAGCGACGGCGGCGAAGCTTGCCTTTTTAGAGAGTCAGTCGATTGAAAAGGAGTTGGAGCGGGTCCGCCAGGAGCAGCAGAAGATTTTAGGGGGCTTTACGTTCAACCGGGATGCCAAAGGCGGGAAGATTTTGAGTGCGGACGAGGCCAAGCGGTTGAAGTCGTACCAGGCGCAGCAGAAGGATTTGTTAACGCGTCAGGAGAATTTACCGCAGACGATTTCCAGCAAATTGAAAGCAGTCTTGAATCCGGTGGAGACGACGAAAGCGTTGCCCCCGGGTGGTTCGTTGCATGTGCCGGACGAGTCGGAAATCAATAAGATTAAGAATGCGCGGGAGCAACTGACAAAACAAATCGACAAAATAGAAGAGGAGCACACGGGGTTTCTCAAAGGCGAGTTTGCCAAACGGAAGCTGGAGGCGGCCCATGCCTTTGAAGAGCAGCAGCGGCAGATTAAAGAACTGGCGAAGACGGCGGGAAAGTCGGGTTCACCGGAAGTCTTACAGGCTTTGAACGATGCCAAGAGCAATTATGCGAAAACGCTTCAGCAGATTAACCGGGAAGAGACGAAGGCGCAACAGGAGAATAATCGGGTCATTCAGGAGTTGCGGCAGAGTATTAACAGTGCGAATGCCGCGATTACGCTCGACAATCCTTTTGACGATCTGAGAGCCGAGAGCAAGAAGGCGGAAGAGGAAATCAAGAAAAACAGTCAGTTGGTGTTCCAGGCATTGGATGAGCAAGCGCGAAAAAATCCAGCGTTCAAGGGTGTTATTGACCAAATAAAGGCATTGAAGGCACAGGAGACGCAGATATTACTGGCTGGGAACGAGAATGCTTTAAGGCAGCGGCAGTTTGAAGAGGGCCGGGCATTACTGGACTTGCAGCAGCAGAACAAGGTGATGCAGGAAGAGATTGCAGGCGACACACTCAAGATAGAGCAGGCGACGAATGCGCGGATTATTGCGGATTTACAAGTTCGTATTGATAACCAGAAAAAGATTTTAGAGAATGCCACGATTGCGCTCCAGAAGAACCCGAAGAATCCCGATTTGGTGCTGGGTCAGAACAAGGCGGTGGCAGATTTAGAGAATCTAAAACTGGAGCAACAGAAGCAGCAGGAAGCGAGCATTCGCAAGCAGGCGAATATTCAGTCGGATGCAGTGCAGCAGGTTGTGGGCCAGCTTCAGCAGGAGATTGATTTATACGGGAAGCGTCCCGAACTGGTGCAGAAGCTGTTGGCGGCGTACAGCGAATACATTAAAACGCTGGAGAAAGAGCGGGATATCACGACGCAGACGGTGGAAGCCCGGAATCAGATCAACGGGTTGATTCAGCAGGCGCAGGCGTCGGCGACTCAATTGCATACGTCTACAGATTCCACAGCCCAGGCCATTGATGCCTTGCAGAATTTGAATTTAGGTAGTGGGGATTTTTCGAGTCTATTCAAGAATATTTTGTCTGGGATTTCGCAGGTGCGCACGGCGTTCAAAACGCTAAATAGCGACACGAGCAAGGCCAAAGTCAGCTTCAAGAATTTTCTCTCAGGGAATCAGGATGCGAAAAATTCTTTGGCGGCGTTGGGTTCGCAGGCGGCGCAGGTAATTGGGGATCATTTCAGCCAGGGAAAAGATGGGTTGGCGAAATCGATTGGGACGACGTTATCGGGGGTGTTTGCGAGTTTATCCAGTGGCCCGGCGGCTCCGTTTGCGCTGGCTCTTAATTCGGCATCCCAGGCGTTTCAGGGTTCCGGGAGTTTTTTCAGCAAGTACGTAAAATTCATTGATCCCTTGGGTTTTCGCAAACTCTTTGGGGCGGATACGAAGAGCGCGGTGGAGAAGGCGCAGGAGAATCTGGAAAAGACGCAAAAGTTCATGCAGGACATTCTGGGGAAGACGGACCAGAACGATCTCAATAGCTTGACGAAGGCGTTGAACCAGATTAATAAATTCACTTCGGGCGGCGGGCAGGCATTCGCCGCCAAGAAGGATGCGGCGACGCAGATTAAGGCGGCGATAAAAAACCGCAAGCAGGTCATTGAGGATGCGATCAAAGACCTGAAATTCCAGAATGGAGCCATTCAAAAGGAATTTGCGAAGTTCGACGATGTGCCGTTGCAGAACCTGGATATTGACCGGGAATTGCAGTTGGACCAGCTGACGAATGAGCGGGACAAGGCATTGGCGCAGTTCAAGGATAGCTTGGTGGTGCAGCAGGAGATTCAGACGAATTTTGAATTAAAGCGCCAGGCGATTCTCAAGCAATCTTCCCTGGATATCATTGATGCCATTATCGAGGAGCAGAACACGATACGCACGTTACGGGCCCAAGACGCGGTGAATCAGGCGAAGATTAGCGGGAATGCGATAGAGCAGATTAACGCGGAGCTGCAGTCGCGTCTGGTGGCGTTGGACAATGACATTGCGTCCTTCAAGGGGGCGGAAGAGACAAAGACTGAATTCCTGAAAGAGAAGGTGTCTGAGCGCAACGCCTTGATAAAAGACGCGAACGACCAGGTGGATGACTTGCTGCAGCAGGGGTTGGATATCCTGAATGAGGGGCTGGTGGTTGGCCAAAGTAAAGAACAGAGCCAGCAGAAGCGGTTGCAGAAGCTCTTTGGGAGTCTCAATCCGTTGGGGTTGATTCAGGCGGATGGAAATCTGGTGCAGAGCAATGTGACGGTGGGTGCCGGAGCGATTCAGATGAACTTTGAAGGCATTCAGGATCCACAGAGTTTGATTGCTCAGTTGTTGGATCCGATTATTCAGAACAAGTTACTGGCGGCGTTAAATGCCGCTTTGGCGAGGGGTTAAAACATAAAAAGTTATGGAATCATCCCTTCTTAAACTGACTGTTTATCTTGCTTAGATTACCTGTTTGACTCTTTAAGGAATGATTCCGAAAATTATACTACTCTTAATGAGAGATAACACGATTTTAAATATTAAAGCCTCGCACTATAGCGAGGCTTTAATAAATAGTATCAATTTATTATTAGTATAAAATGTGGAATATTTAAGCTATCCATTCAGATCGGTAAGATCCAGGCATTAATGTACCCTCATCCTGTCTCTTTATCCGTTCAAACGTCATCTCTTCTGTTCCTTTAGGCAGAATAAAACCCTGTTTGCCTGGCTGGTAGGGTACTGAAGGAAGCTTAGGTACGATTGATGTTTCTCCAAAAAAAGTTGGTAGTTTGGGTAAAGTTGGTGTGTAAAGTCGCATAAATAAGTACACTCCATTCAGCTCTCTAACAATGCAATAAAGACCACTAAATCTTTTTTGATGTTAGCTCGCGTTACTTTCATGGATTTTGGATAAGTGTTGTCAGGATCTATGAATAATTTAATCATTTGTAGGTGTTGTTCTTAAATGATTTTGAAGTGTATCAAAAAGGACATAATATGCCCCTTATTCTGAAAGCGGGTGGAAACCGAATCTACATGCGCGGGAGCAACGGGGCGGCCAAGACGCAGTTGTACGGGGTACAGGAATGGACGTATGTGAAGGACCGGGCGGAGACGTCGAATTTGTTTTCGTTTGGTTTCCCAGAACCCTGCCTGGCAGATGGAAGCCGGTATATTCCGGCGGTGCGGGATGAGGTTTTTATTTACAAGTCGGAAGCGGATTATGCTGGCGATGTGCGGTGGTTCGGTGGGTTACTTACCAGCGTCAACGATGCGATTATCCAGCGAGGAAACGGCGGGTACATTGCGGGCTACCGGCTAGAAGCCCAATCTTTTGATATCTTGCTGGACAAGGAAATCCGGCAGACGCAGAAGGCGGGGTTGAGCTGGGAAGCGTTGCTGACGTTTCTGCTTTCGGCGCATTTCTCGACGCAATTGTCCAACGATTACAGTTTTATTTCCAACCCGGCTTCTGCGCCGCCGATTCGGATTAACAACGGGAATTTACGGACGTTGTTGAAGGCCATGCGCCAACTCACCAACCATGATTATTATGTGGATGCGTACAAGCGTTTGCATGTGTTTGAAGTGGCGAGCGTGCCGGGGTCGTTCCAGGTGAATGACGAACCCATGGGCGGGATTACGGTATGGGATGAGCGCCCGACGATTACGCATGAGGGGCGGGCGATATTCAATATTGTGCGGCAACCCTTTCAGAATCTGGTGACTTTGAACGACTGGCCTGGGGAAAGTTTCACCGGCAAAGGAGACCCCACAGGCCAAGGCGGCCAGTTGCCGTTGTTACGGACGCCGTCGACGATAGAGCAGACCACGTATCTCGAAGACAAATTTGACGGCACCAGTTTCGATCCAAGCATCTGGATTGAAACCGACACGACCACAACCGAGCATGTGGATTACCCCAACCAGGGCTTTCTCTTTCCCGCCGAAGGCCAACTCCAAGTAGTTGGCGGCTTATTCAGTCTGGCGGATGTGGCCTTAATCTCGCAGGAATATTTTGGCTTTGTGGAATCGGCGTATATTGTGCAGGAATTCCAACTCACGAGCCTATCCGGAGAGGGCTATATTGCGGTGTTCACGGACGGGGCGTGGGACCATACCTCGCATTTCAAGGCAGGGTTGCATGTGGACGGCGGGGCATTGCTTGCCTTGGATGATACGGTGCTGGTGGCAAGTTTGGACACGACAATCAATTACATTCTGTGGGTCACGATGACTCCGGACGGCTGGCAGTATGACATCCAGGGCGGAGAGTTTGCCACCAAACAGAGATTAAGGACCGAGACAGGCATTACGCATCTCACGGATTACAAGGTTGCGCCGGTGATTAACGCGGATATGGAAGCATCGATTAATTCATTTCGGTTCCGGCAATCGGATCGGGGCGTGGTGTTGGAGCTAAACGGGGAAAAGAAGGTCGTGGGGTTGGAGGCGTCGGATGCGGATTTGCCGGATATTGACGCCTTTCTCAATGTGGATGAGACGCCAGCGCTGATTAAATTCCGGGCGGCGCAGGACATTTCACTAATCGCGTCGGTGGCGTCCAATACACAGTTTACGGCGGCGACAGGCCACGGGGTTAAATTTAAGTCAGGCCAGCGCCTTTTAATTGGCGACAATATCGTAGAAGAATTCAACGGGAAAGCTGGGATTGTGGCGTCGGTGGCGGGGGATGTGGTGACCTTGGTTTCCCCTGGGATTACGGGGATGGCCCCAGGTAAGCAGATTCTCATTGATACGACGGTGCCTGCGAAAGACGACAAGATTGTGGTGAAGTACGGGTATTCGCGGTGGGATGAAGCGGTGGCGTATGACCAGAGTTCGGTGGATAAATACGGTCCGTTGCCGGTGACACTGGATGAGAAGGACCACATTAAGCGCTTCGATGACGCCCAGGCGGAGGCCGAAAACTTTTTAACCCGGTACAAGGACGGGATTCTAACGATCGCATTCACCAGTAATCACAAGCTGATTCCAGTCGAACCAGAGCCTATGACAGCGATTGGCGTGAAGCTGACAAAAAGGCCCGATCCGATTGAACGGACCTTGGTGTTGCAGCGAGTGGAAATCAAGGAAAAGGGCGGATTAGGCGCTTCTTATACACTGCAGTTGGAATCGGCGGATCCGGTAAAGCCGCTAGAAGATTTATTCCGGGGTCGTTCGCTGGTGATTGGGGCGGATGGGGCGATTCGTTTTTCGGTGAATCTCACCGATGAAGAGATTGATCTGGATGAATTGACGATTCGGGCGGTGAGTTCGCCGTACATTACCTGGGCGAATCCCGAGAACCGGTGTTACGGCGAGTTTAAGTGGAAGCCGTAAGGCATTATTAATCAGTAGGAAAGAATGGTTATGCAGCTACAGAGCGGCTCACTTTCGCGTGGGCAAGTTGAATTTATTTCGTTTCCTTTAAACGCGTTGGATGATTTACGGCGAGCATTGGCTGGTCCGAATGCAGAAGCATTTATTCAATGCTGGGCAAAAGAGCGCTTTAAGTGTCACAACCAGGTATTCAATTATCCCCGTGAGCAGTATGCCAAGTTGGATCGGGGGGAAGCCGCCGGGGTGATTAACGCAAGCTGGTTCACGTTATCCCACGATGTGTATGCGACACCGTCGGTTGAAACAGTAATTGGGGAAACATTACGGATTGCGACCTCCACGCAGGCTTCGGATCCCACCAATGCGAAGAACAGCATTATCCGTTTCATTCTGGAAGGCGGTCAATTTGTCGGAGCCTGGCAGAGCGCGGTTCTGATTGGTGGGCCAGGGGCGACGAGTACGCCTGGGACGGGGAAGATTATCGCGGCGGTGAATGACGTGCGGGACGATTCGAATGCGCCGCTGAACCGGGATGGGACGACGATTCACCTGGTGAACTGGAAATTGAAGCATCTGGATGTGAGCGAGGTATAAGCGGTGACATTGGACAGAACGAGTATTTACGTTCCCAACAGCAGTGATTTTGCGGATTTAGCGCATATCGACGATGCTTGTGATGCGGTGAATAACCTGAAATCTAATGTCATGGAACGTTTTCGGGTAGTGACAAAGTCGTCTAACTATACGGCAGTGGCGGCGGATGAAGGCAGTGTGATTCTTTGTACGTCGGGAATCACGTTAAGTTTGACAGCGGCAGCGACGTTGGGGACTGGCTGGAGTTGCTGGGTACGGAACGAGGCGGGTTCTGCCGTGACGATTGATCCCAATGGATCGGAGACAGTGGACGGGCTAACGACAATCACGGTGGGCAACCGGGAGACGGTGTTGCTGGTGTGTGACGGGTCGAATTTCAAGACGCTGGCGGCGTCGGTGTTGCCGAATATCGTGAACAATCTGGTGGGTTCGACAGTAACGGTGGATCACCGGGGTGACCTCATGACGTGTGTGGGTCCGTTGACCGTGCCGTTGCAGGCGGCGGCGACGTTGGGAGAGGGTTGGTTCTGTTACTTCCGCAATACGGGCAGTGGCCTGGTGACGTTGGACCCGAATGGGTCGGAGACGATTAACGGGGTGACGACCTTCCTGTTGTCGGCTGGGGCGTCGGTGTTGCTGATTTGCACGGGGAGCGGGTTTTACACGGTGGGGTATACGTTGCCAGCAGTATCGGCGATTTCGAGCAATACGACTTTGACGGGGGCGCATGCGGGCGGG
>FTJC01001554.1_pt2 | contig 18605 bp, 19 predicted proteins | sample 1658351 | NCBI WGS metagenome assembly FTJC01 (sample SAMEA3914818, study PRJEB12502) | metagenome | biome: forest; material: soil | place: Canada | collected 2010-06-26 | depth 0.1 m | reverse complement strand
TCACGCGCAGGCAACTCGCACATTAAATTTCGGAATAGGTTATGGCTGGGCAAAAATAAATCTCGAAGTGGACGTACTGAATTTATCTAACAGCACAGATCACGATATCGATTATTTTTACGCCTCGCGTTTATCCGGTGAAGCCGAGCAAGGCATTGAAGATTTGCACTATCATCCGGTTGAACCACGCACTGTTCGTGTGAAAGCGGAATATAGATTTTAAATTCTTTATAAATAACAACTTAATCAGCCGATGATTTTTCATTGGCTTTTTTTTGCGCTTTCTGTTGACGACGATACGCAAGGAAAGTCGATAAACAGGAACTAATAATTGCAGCCACCAACGACCAGGTCCAGGTATTGATCAGCATGTTTTGCGTGAATGAATAGTGCGTATAGTTCCAGTAAAACAGCATGATCAAGGCTGCAGCAAAGGTGAAGGTAAAACGGCGCAACCAAAAACGCAGTAACACTAAATACATGGATAATCTCTCTCAATAGGTTTCACTGGCGGCAATTGGTGCTTCAGCCAGATTCGCTGGAACGCAAAAACGCCATTTTATACAAGTTCTCACCGCTTTTTATAAAAATCACCGAGCTTTAGTGAGCCATCTCCAATATCATAGCGCGCAACATCCTCTAACAGACGCATGTCTCGGCTGCGCCATCACGATTTACGGACAACTCGCTATTTTATGAAAACACCCAAGAGCCTTGAGCCACTCATTGAAGACGGCCTTGTCGATGAAGTTTTGCGTTCACTCAAAAGCGGCAAAGAAGCCACAGTGTACGTAGTCTCATCCGGCGGTGAAATTCGCTGTGCAAAAGTCTACAAAGAAGTCGAAAAACGCAGTTTTCGCAGCCAAACCAAATATCAGGAAGGCCGCAGCGAGCGCAATTCACGCCGTTCACGCGCCATGGGCAAAGGCTCGGCGTATGGCCGTCAGGAACAGGAAAGCGCCTGGCAGAATGCCGAAGTAGACGCACTTTATCGCCTTGCCGACGCCGGCGTACGCGTACCCCAACCTTATGGCGTATTTGACGGCGTTTTGTTGATGGAACTAGTCACCGACGAAGAAGGCTTTGCGGCACCGAGACTGAACGATGTCGAACTTAGCCCCGAACAAGCGCGCGAATATCACGCCTTTATGATGATGGAAGTGGTGCGCATGCTGTGCGCAGGAATAGTCCACGGCGATCTATCTGAATTTAACGTACTGCTCGGTTCGCAAGGCCCGGTGATTATCGACCTGCCCCAAGCCGTTAACGCCGCCGGCAACAATCACGCTTTCAGCATGCTGGAGCGCGACGTAAACAACATGGCCGATTACTTTGGCCAGTTCGCCCCGGAACTACTTGAAACCGAATTCGCCCATGAAATTTGGGAGTTGTATGAAAGCGGCAAGTTAAACCCAAGCGTAAAACTCACGGGCAAATTTGTGCATTCAGATGTAGAAGCGGATATCGCAGCAGTAATGCGTGAAATTGAAGACGCCCGTTTGGATATGGAACGCCGCAAAGCTGCTAGGGAAGAAGCGGAAAACGGCGAGGATTAGAATTCAGATATCCCGAAATAAAAAAACGCAGATCAAGGTCTGCGTTTTTTTGTTTTAGATCTTCAGTTAGTTTTAGTGAGCTAATAGCTGAATCGCTATCGCCAGCTGTGCACCTACTCCCGTCAAAAAGCCCAAGGTTCTCACCCACGGAATTGAAAAGGTGTATGACACGGCATGTACAACGCGCGCCCAAAAATACACTACGGATGCCAGCGCAATCGTTTCGTTGGATACACCTGCCGCATTCGCCGTTAAAACTAAAGTGGCGAAAATCACCAAATTCTCTACCGCGTTAGCGTGTGCTTTTATTAAACGCTGCGCCCAGAGCGATTGCGGTTTGGGGTGATCACTATAGCCGGCGGTTTCAGAAATACCGCGCACAATCAGCCGATTTAAAATATAGGGAACCCAGAGTAGGCCAGTTAGAAGCGTAACGTAGACGAGATAAACTAATTCGGTTTTCATACTATTCCTTTAATAAATGATGTGATGGAGCAGGGGTGAAGCAAGAGTGCGCACTATTACATTATTTTTTTGTGACTGGAAAGGAAACTCCTAAGACTTGTGATGCCCCGCACTCTGTTGGAAAGGGCTAACTGAAAACTAGCAACACGCCATATGAACAGGATTAAGCCAATTAACTTTATGTGACAGATCTCTCAATTTGTCACCAATCTCCACCATTTGTCTCCCAAACTGACCATTAGTTGCTCAACAACTAGCCACTAGTGCTGTTTTCGGTTTTAATGGAAATTAGAAGCATAATGATTTAGCCGATTTTTTTCTAAGCGGTTAATTAACTACGAGCAGCTTTCCTATGGATGTTAGAGCACTTCACCGCCAAATGACCCAATACAATCGCTGGAAACGCCTACTTGATGAGCGTTTGCAACGGTTTGATGAATGGGGTAACAGCCACCAAATGCTCAGCGTGGAGGTGCAACGCACTCTGCAAAAGGCGCGGCAGCTGTTGCGCGGTGATAGCTTTACCATTGCCTGTGTGGGCGAGTTTTCGCGCGGTAAAACCGAGCTGATCAATGCGCTTTTATATACCGACGGTGGCCGCCGCTTGCTGCCATCGCAACCGGGGCGCACCACCATGTGTCCCACTGAAATTTTTTGGGATTCAAACACGCCAGTTAACTGCGTGCGTTTGCTGCCCATCGAAACTCGTCGCACTAATACCAGCCTGCATAAATTTAAGCGCATCCCCCAAAATTGGGTGACAGTGAATTTTGATCCCCGCAATCACGATCAAACTCGTGCGGCTATTAATCAGGTGTCGGCCAATAAATGGGTTACACCGGCCGACGCTCTTAAGCTCGGCTTTGCGATGGATGAACTCGGTGAGCGCGATCTCAACGGAAAAGTCGCCGTACCAGCATGGCGCCACGCACTTATTAGCCTTGATCACCCCTTGTTGCGCCAAGGTTTGCGCATTGTTGATACCCCCGGTTTGAACGCGCTCGGTAATGAACCTGAGTTGACGCTCAAGACCTTGCCAGAAGCCCAGGCGATTCTATTTATCATGTCTGCCGATGCCGGCGTGACTGCAAGCGATATGACCATTTGGCGCGAACATGTGCAAACCCTGCGCGATGAACAATGCACCGCCGTGCTCGCCCTGCTCAACAAAATCGATAGTCTGTGGGATGACTTGCAGTCACCTACCGAAGTGAATGCCAGCATTGAAAATATCCGCAACATTACTGCCAAACAGCTAAAACTCGCACCCGAACAAGTCATTGCGATTTCGGCCAAGCAAGGGTTACTCGGCAAAGTCGGGCGCAATATGCAGCAGTTGGAACGCAGCAACTTCCCGCAGTTGGAACGCAAATTGGCGGATGTAGTTTTGCATAGCCAACAGCAAATTATTGGCCATCGCCTCGTTGGCGATAGCTATGAAATGATCATCAACACACGCAATAGTCTTGCGCAGCGCCTGACTGAATGCGAAAACGAAATCCAGGTATTACGTTCGGCAGCACCGCAAGCAGCGGCCAGTACCTTGCAACAATTGCGTGATACCATTCGCCAAACCCATCATCAATACCACAAGCAAGCGCTTTCACTACGCACCAGCCAGCGCTTGCTGGAATCACAGCGCATGGCCTTGTTGGCGCCGATCAGTTCGGGCTTGCTGGAACAACAAATTAGCAACGCGCATCGCAACCTTGCCCAAAGCTGGACAACGCTTGGTCTCGCACGTGCAATTGGCAACTTTTTCGATGATGTTGACAGCAGTTTGCATCATATTGAACGCGAGATTGAGCGTTCGAATCGAGTATTGGTATCCATCTATCAACGCCCGGAGCACAATCTCACTAGCGATGAATTGATGATGAGCCATCTCCTCAAAATCCATAACCAACGCCGCCAGTTGCGCCAACTGCATAAACGTGCGGATGATTTCCGGTTTTCGCTTAACACCTTGCTTACACGCAAAGGCGCGCTGATTAATCGTTTTATCAATACCTTGGTACAAGAGGTGCGCAATACTTATCAAGATTTGAACGAGCATATTAGCCAATGGCTGCTTGAGGCGCTCACGCCCTTAACCCACAACAACCAATACCAAAAGCAATTGCTTGAAAACCACATGCTACGCTTGACCCAGCTGCAAACCCAACGCAACACCCATGCAGAACAAATCGAAAGCCTGCAAACCAATATCTACCAACTGCAGGCCGCATTGAATTCGTTAGAACCGCTTTATCAAGAGATTATCAACGCGCCTTTAGTCGAAAATGCCGCCGAGAACCTAGCTATTATTCGTGGCGGACAAGTGATTTCACTGCTTGAAGCACGCGCTAATGCGCGCGCCAATCAGTTGTAGTCTCGCTTATGTCGTCATCCCGAGCAGCAATGATCCAGTCTTGATTGTGGATTATTAACGACTGGATCCCCGCTGCGCGAGGATGACAACTATCAAAGCCCATAAAAAAGGCCGGATCCATTTCTGGAATCCGGCCAACAGAGTAGTAGCCTTTAGCAAGAACAGTCCTAAAATAAAACGTTTAACGCAGACGCCCCACATAATGCTGATCTGATTCGACGCTCGCGTCGGGCTCAGACTCTGCCGTTTCAGATGTTGCATGCACTGTATGTGCAACAGGAATTGATACCCGCGATGACGAGCCAACCGACGCATGGCGCGGCTTAAACGGCGAATCCGCAAATAAACCGCCTTGGCCAAAATAGATTTCTTCCAGCTTTTCTCCCATCGCATGCAAGTCAGGATTAGCCACAGATGCGGCCAATTCCAATACATGTGCGCAGTATTCGGGATTGGTGTTCATGTATTTGATATCGGTAACGCGCCCAATTTCACGGCGCAGGAGCACATGTAAACGCCCCATTAGGCCGAATGCCTGGCTCTCTAATACGTCGACAGATGGCTTCATAGAACTTGTTCCCCGTGTTGCTCAATATCAAGGCCTTCATTTTCTTCATCCATTTCAACCCGCAAACCCATAACTTTGTCCAACACCAACAGAATCACAGTAGTAACTATGCTGGCGTAAATGATGGTACTGACCACGCCTATCGCCTGCACCATTACGCTGCCGTCAACACCACCAATGTCCTTAACCGCAAATACACCAGTCAAGAGCGCCCCCACAATCCCGCCGATGGCATGCACACCAAATACATCAAGGGAATCGTCGTAACCCATAGTAGATTTCAGCCAGGTCGCACCCCAGTAGCAGGCACCACCGGCAGCGATGCCAATCACAAATGCACCCGTCACGCCGACAAATCCTGAAGCAGGAGTGATGGCAACCAAACCTGCAACTGCGCCCGATACCATACCCAAAATCGATGGCTTACGGCGTTTAACCCATTCAATCACCATCCAGGTCAACGCAGCAGCAGCGGTGGCCAATTGAGTGGTAAGCATCGCCATGCCCGCGCGACCATCGGCAGCACCCGCTGAACCGGCATTAAAACCAAACCAACCGACCCAAAGTAGCGATGCACCAATTACTGTTAAAATCAAATTATGTGGAGGCATGGAAACACGACCAAAACCCAAGCGCGGGCCAATAATAATGGCCGCCACCAAACCAGAAACACCAGCGTTGATATGCACAACTGTGCCACCAGCAAAATCCAATACGCCGAGCGATGCCAACCAGCCCGTAGGCTCCCAAACCCAATGCGCGACCGGGGCGTAGACCAAGAGCGACCAAAGCGCGACGAAGGCGACTAAGGCTGAAAATTTCATCCGCTCGGCAAAGGCTCCAGTAATTAATGCAGGGGTGATAATCGCAAAGGTCATTTGGAACATCACAAAGACACTTTCAGGAATCGTGGGCGCAAGATGATGCACCGTGAGCATGCCAGTGGATTTGATAAACTCCATGCCATGCAACATAAAGCGGTCAAAGCCGCCAAGCCACGGGCTGGCACCTGGGGTAAAGGCAATACTGTAGCCAACCACAACCCATAAAACTGAGACAATACAAGTCGCCACAAAGCTGTGCGCCATGGTCGCCAAAACGTTTTTCTTGCGCACCATGCCGGTATAAAACAGGGCAACTCCGGGAATGGTCATCAATAAAACTAACGCAGTGGAAACCAGCATCCACGCGGTATCACCTGAGTTAATTTTACTGACGCTGACCAAGGTGGGTTTGGTAAGGGGCGGCTCAACGGCTGGCTCAGGCGCGGGAATGCTAACGCTAGCCTGCGGCTCTGGCGCGGCTTCGCTATTGGTCAAGGCAGCAGCAACACTAGTAGCAGCACTGGTAGAAGAGGCATCTTGTGCCCATACAGGCGCTGAAAGACTAAGCAGAAGACAGATACACGTCACAGTTACAGAAACAAAACGCATTAGGCACCCTCGCAAGTTTAGTAAGTATGCGAAAGCATTAAGTGTGCCAGTGGAAATAAGCGCCACGGCGCTGGAGGGAAGATATATCAGCGCACAAATACGGGCATAAGTGTGCGTCGGCATGGACACAGCAGCACCAAAAAATGGCACTGCTGCCTGCTTTAACATTTACTCTTTGAGGGTGACAACTTCACCGGTCAAAGCTACTCCGGACATCAGCATGCCTGAACCGCATTTGAAGGTCGTTGAACTAGAGGTAAGGTTATTTTTGTAGTTGGAGCGGATGTTTACAACAGCGTTAGCGCCAACATTTTTTGCTTTATCACGCAACGACTTCAAGGTCGATAAAAATACCCATTCACAGGCCTCTTTATCGCTTTTGTTTGCACCATTTGTCTTTAAATTAGTACTGTATTCACTAAAGTTTTTGACAATTTCACCGTGAGGCTGATCACCAAAATAAAACTGAATTTCAGTACCCAGAATATTTTTAGCTTGTTCTGTCGCAAGTGCATCGGCGATTGAGTAGTCCTGAATCTCGTCGCGCGCGCTAGCATTCATTGCGCATAGACTGAGAACGAGGGCACTAATCGTTGGAATAAAAGTTTTCATAACTGGCTCCATGTAACCAAGGGTGAATTAAACAAACAATAATCAGGCTCAAAAGATAGATAATCCAATGCGGCGGAAGTTGCCAAACTAGCTACTCTAGCGCTGAATAACATCTTATCTATAAAACAGTATTTTGCGTCTGACAGCATTTTAGCAGTGCACGAGCATATTATGTTAATGCCAGTTAATGAACGAGCAACTTGTATCAGCGTGCAATAAATTGTGTATTTAAACACCTAAACCTCACATTTTTGAAGTCTGGATGTATAGAATGGCGCGCCTTGGTATATGGAACTTAGCAATAGCATAATAATATGGCTCTCACGTTTAATATCAGCGATTGGAAGGCGTGGTTTCCGACAACCGATAATACGCAACCCGATGTCTCCATGATTCCAGCTATGCTCCGGCGCAGGCTTAGCCCGGTAGCACGTATTGCTATGAGCGTAATAATGCCCTTGGCAGAAACTCATGGTGCTATGCCGCTCATCTATGTTTCGCGCCACGGCGACCTACACCGTACGTTCCAGCTACTTCAAGATCTCGCAATTGGCGAACCTATATCACCAACGGCATTCAGCCTATCGGTACATAACGCAACAGCGGGACTATTTTCCATCCAGCAGGGGCTTACTAAAAATATTACCGCCATCAGCTGTAGCGAAGCGGAATTGATACCAGCTTTATTGGAAGCGCTTGGGCAGTGTAAGACGCAAGAACCGAGAGTGATGTGCGTATTTTGTGATGAACCGCCACCGGATATTTATCGCGCGCATGTCAATCAGCCCGAATTTCCCTACGCGCTTGCGCTGATTGTTAGCCTTGGCGACACCTGGCAACTTACCAACCTTGGTAGCCTAAATAACGCAACCAGCACGCCATCCAAACTCCAACCAATGGGGTTACTGGCCCTCCTGCAGGGTGAAACACGCAATTTATCCAGCGTCCATAACCATACAAACTGGCAACTTAGCCGGAGCGACCAGTGATTTACCAGCGCCTGAATTATGGGTGGCGATTGTTTGCAACTGGCCTCAGCTTTACTCTGTTTGGCTTGGGTGGAATCATAGTTCCGTGGATCGCAACGCCCTGGATCAAACTTACGTCACACACACCTGAAGCGCGTCAGCGACGGGCGCGTTTGCTGATCCATCGTACCTTCAAGCTCTTTATTCACACCATGCGCACCCTGGGCGTACTGACTTGGGATATTCAGGGAGAGGACCTATTGCAGCGCCCGGGTTTACTGGTGCTGGCAAATCATCCCTGTTTAATCGACGTAGTGTTCCTAATCGCGTTTATTCCCAATCCCGATTGCATCATTAAAAGCCGCCTGCTTGCCAATCCCGCTATGAACGGATATTTGCGCCTGACCGGTTTTCTCGCCAACGATAGTGGCCCCGAACTGATTGAAAGTGCGCGCAACTCAATTGCCCAAGGCAGTGCGCTGATTGTTTTCCCAGAGGGTACGCGCACCGAACCTGGCGAAGCCCTACATTTTCAGCGCGGGGCAGCCAATCTGGCACTACGCACCCAGACAGCGGTTACACCGGTTACGATTTTGTGCAAACCACTTACTTTGAGCAAGAAGCACCGGTGGTATCATATTCCACCTAAAAAAGTACATATGACTCTGCTCGTGGGTAATGACATTCCCATTGCAAGCTATACTCAGCAACCGCCTGCGATGGCAGCCCGCCAACTCACTCAGGATTTACAGCATTACTTTACCGAGGAATTAAGAACCCATGACACACACTGATAGCTTAGCCCTGGAGCTGAAGCAATTAATTATTGATACCTTGGATTTGGAAGATATAAACGCCGCCGATATCGACGATACTGCGCCACTTTTTGTTGATGGCTTGGGGCTGGATTCCATTGATGCGCTTGAGCTGGGTGTCGCCTTGCAAAAACGCTACGGCGTAAAGCTTGACGCCGAATCCGAGGAGACCCGCAAGCATTTTGCCAATATTCAAAACCTGTGTGCACTGGTTGCCGCACGTCGTACCAAGGAGTAAAAAATGGCCGATAAAAATGCGATTTTCGAGCATGTAGCCACGACCCTAGCTGAGCTTTTTGACCTTAACCGTGCCGATATTAGCTTGGACTCCCATTTGGGCGACGATCTCGACATCGACAGCATTGATGCTATTGACCTGATCGTAGAACTGAAAAAATACGTGGGTAAGAAAATTAGCCCTGAGGATTTCAAATCTGTGCGCACCGTTGGCGACATCGTAAATGCTGTTAGCGACATTATGAGCAAAGACGCCTAAATGCCAGCACGTCGCTTGGTGGCAGTAGTACTGGGAGTTTTGTTAGTACTCTACCCACTACTGGTCTATGTCGGCTTGCAGCAATTCGGGCCGCGCGCATTAGCGTGCATCCTATTATTGGCTGCGCTTGCCAAGCTGGTGGCGACCAAACTCGCTCGTCAGCCAATGGGTAACGGCGCCTGGCTTTTACTTGCCGCTACAGTCGCTGGCGGGCTCACGCTGCTGACTGGCTCGGTGATAGGTTTGAAGTTTTATCCTGTAATAGTAAATCTGGTTATGCTTGGACTTTTTGGCATGAGCTTGTATCGCCCGCCGAGCATGATTGAACGCTTTGCCCGCCTACAAACACCAGATTTACCCGCTCACGCCATCGGCTACACCCGCAAGGTGACCTGGGTATGGTGTGGCTTTTTTGTCGTCAATGGCGCTATTGCCAGCCTGAGTGTTTTTGCCAGCGACCAGTTATGGGCGCTTTACAACGGCCTGCTTTCCTACGTATTTATCGGCCTGTTGCTGGCGGGCGAATACCTGATTCGTTTACGCATACAGCGCAACCATACCCAGAACGAACAACCTACAGACCATAAGCTCGCGCGTAATGATTAAACCACTTCGCCAGTTGCTTACCACGCCGCTTGCGGCCCTTGGTAGCGATCAAATTATTGCCTTCGACGGCGACAGCTCGACTAGCTGGGCAGATCTTTGCGCGCGCGTTTCGGTTTGGGAAAATGCACTGGCAGATGTTGAGGGCAATTTAGTCGCCCTATACCAACGCGATACTATTGAATTTTTAGCAGCGCTTTTTGCACTTTGGCGACTGGGCAAACAAGCCTTGGTGCCCGCCAATAACTTACCGGCAAGTTGTCAGCAGTTATCGGAACTTACTCGCTATTTCGCGGGTGACTTTGACATTTCTGGCGTAATTAATCCCAAGTTGAATGACACCACTTCGGCGTTAACCGACCTCATACTTCCGAAGCCGCAAACCCAAGCGCTGGTATTATTTACGTCTGGCTCCACCAGCCAGCCGATCCCCATCGCCAAAACTTTTGCCCAACTGGAAGCAGAGCTGTCCGCACTGGAACTTCAATGGGGTTCCGTAGTTACGGGCGCAAACATCAGCAGCACTGTTTCTCATCACCATATTTACGGCCTGTTGTTTCGTCTACTGTGGCCGCTGTGCAGCGCTCGACCTTTTGTCCGGCGCGAGCGCGATTACTGGGAAGAATTGGTTAAGGATGCACAAAAAAATGCACCCTTAGTGATTGTCAGTAGCCCCGCTCATTTAAGTCGTATACCGCCGTTAAACTGGCCTGAACATGTATTGAACGCTGTCTTTTGCTCGGGCGCGCCCTTGATAACTGAAGCCGCTTTTGCTGCCAAAGCCCAGCTCGGACACACTATTACCGAAGTTTATGGCAGCACTGAAACTGGCGGCATTGCCTGGCGTGAACAGGACAAAAACTCGGCCTGGACCTGCCTGCCCGGGGTAGAAATAAACCTCACCCAAGGCAACTCTCTATTACAGGTGCGCAGCCCCCATCTACCGGATCACAATTGGTTCAGCAGTGCCGACCAAGCCACACTTAATGACGATGGTCGCTTTAATCTCTGTGGCCGCGCAGATCGTATCGCCAAAGTCGGCGGTAAACGTATTTCCCTGAGCGCGATTGAACGTATTCTTGAGCAGCAAGCGGGCGTTGCCCAAGTGCGTGTCATACCGCTGCCAGAGCGCGGCGACCGCCTTGGTGCAGTGGTCGTGCTGGATAACGATGGCAATAAACTTCTGGTCGATCAAGGTAAAACGGCCATTAATCAACGACTCAAACAAGCGCTGGACGATCAGGTAGATCGCATCGCAATTCCACGCTATTGGCGCTATCTCGGCGAATTACCGCAAAACCGCCAGGGCAAAACGACGCTAGTGGAGTTACAGGCACTGTTTGCCAACGAGCCCTTACCGCGTTTGCCCAACCTCATCAGCAAGCACGAGGCGGATAACGGCCTCACGCTAGAGCTATTTGTACCCGCAAACCTCTATTATTTCGATGGCCATTTCCCCGGTCGCCCGGTATTGCCCGGCGTGGTGCAAACCCATTGGGCGATTCATTATGGGCGCGAACATTGGGGCGATTTAGGTGATTTTTCCGGGCTCGAAGTCGTTAAATTCCAGCGTGTCATTACGGCCAACCAAACACTGCTGCTACACCTCGACTATCAGCAAGAGAAAGGCAAGCTCTATTTCAGTTACATCAGTAATACCGAACAGGCCATAGCTCACGCGAGTGGTCGAGTTGCGTTTAATCGGGGAGCCAACTGATGCCTGATGCCCGCCTATTCAAGCCCTGCGTGTTGGTGCCGGTGTATAACCATCAGCAATGCCTTGCGGAAACCATCGCCAATATCCGCATTCACGGGTTGGCTGTCGTTATGGTAGATGATGGCAGTAATGACATTTGCAAAGCCGTTATGCGTGACATTGCCGCGAGTGGTTCGCACCTAAGTTTAGTTGAGCACCCGAGCAACAATGGCAAAGGTGCAGCCATTAAAACTGGTTTGCGCTCTGCCCTCGATCTCGGTTTCAGCCACGCCCTGCAAATTGATGCAGACGGCCAGCACAATAGCCTGGATATTCCCCGTTTTTTGGCGACCGCCAAAGCGCATCCCAATAGCTTAATTTCAGGTATGCCCGACTACGACGACAGCGTTCCTAAAGGGCGGTTTTATGCTCGTTACCTTACTCATGTGTGGGTGTGGATCAACACGTTGTCCCTGGATATCCGTGACTCCATGTGCGGATTTCGCGTTTATCCACTACAGCGCAGTTGCGACCTAATTGCCGCTGAAACCATGGGTGACCGCATGGATTTTGACACAGAATTTATGGTGCGCTGGCATTGGCGCAATTGGCCTATACAGCAATTATCCACCCGCGTGATTTACCCTGAACATGGCGTTTCACACTTTCTCGCCTGGCGCGACAACAAATTAATTTCGTGGATGCATACTCGCCTATTCTTTGGAATGCTGTGGCGCTTACCGCGCTTGATGGCGAATAAATTTCGCGCAGAGGTGGTATGACGACTCAATCCAACTCTGGACAAAAGTCCGCGCCGCTAAAGAATTCCAAATCCGGCCATTGGTCGCAAGTCTCTGAAGCCGGAGCGATCACCGGAATGCGTTTTTTGCTCGGTTGTTACACACTTGGCGGCCGCCCCTTATTTAAGCTCGTATTGCTGCCAGTCATTAGCTACTTTTTCCTGTTTCGCCATGATGCGCGCGCTGCATCTATAGCCTATTTGCGGCGCATAATACGCAGCGGCGCGCTGCCTCAAACCAGCTCCGTGTATTGGCTCAGTGTTCGTCATTTTTGGAGTTTTGCTAACGCATTGATCGATAAATTTGCGGTGTGGATGGGCCAGATCCCGCGCGCGCAGGTAGAAATCCACAACGATGAATTGATCGTGCAGCAAATGGCAAGCAAGCAAGGTGCAATCTTAATTATGTCGCATCTGGGCAATTTTGAAATTTGCCGCTGTATTTCTTCCCGTCACGGCAGCATGCGTTTAACGGTGTTGATGCACACCAAGCACGCACTTAAATTCAATCGCCTCATGAAAGAACACGCTAGCGGCAGCCAGCTGGATATTTTACAAGTCACAGAAATAACGCCAGCCACCGCCATGATGCTGAGTGAGCGCATTGAGCGCGGCGAGTTTATCGCCATCGCTGGCGACCGCGTCGCCGTTAATCACCCCGAAAATGCGCTGGTGGTAGACTTTCTGGGCGATAAAGCGCTCTTACCCATCGGCCCATTTACCTTGGCGGCAATTTTGCGTGCACCCCTGATTTCACTCTTTTGCCTGCGCCAAGACAAGGGTTTCCATATTTATTTTGAAAAGTTAAGCGATGCAATACAGGTTCCGCGCAAGGCGCGCGAAGCGCACCTAAACCAGTTGGCGCAAACCTATGCAAACCAGTTGGAGGGCCACTGCCAACGGCAACCTTTGCAATGGTTTAATTTTTTCGATTTTTGGCGGCTGCACGATCAAGCGCTACCCGGCAACAATGAGCCACCGAATCCAGCAACCGAATCGGGCAGCGCAAAGTAACTAAGACCTTACACAGAAACCAACGATAAAAACCCAGACAGAAAACCAAGATACAAAACCGAGATAGAAAGGATCACCATGACCACCCTGATTTTTGATCAACAGCGGCTGACCATTGAAGATGTATTGGCCATCGCCCAGGCGCGATGCAGTTGCGCGCTCAGCAGTGCGCCGGAGTTTGTCCAATACATTGAGCAGGGCGCGCGTTTTCTCGACCGCCTGCTGCAAGAAGATGGAGTGATCTACGGCGTAACCACCGGTTATGGCGATTCCTGCACCACCCATATTCCTCGGGATTTAGTCGAACAACTGCCACAGCATTTATACACTTTTCATGGCTGCGGCCTGGGCGCAGAATTTTCGCCCACCGCTGGCCGTGCGATTTTAACCGTGCGCCTCACCTCGCTAACACGGGGCTATTCAGGTGTTAGCTACGGTTTGCTGCAACAACTGGTCACGCTGCTTCAGGAAGATATTATTCCGATTATTCCCGAAGAGGGATCAGTCGGTGCCAGCGGCGATTTGACGCCTTTATCTTATGTGGCGGCCGTGCTGTGTGGTGAACGTGAGGTTTACCATCGCGGTGTGCGCCGACCGACCGTTGAGGTTTTCGCGGAGCTGAACATCACACCAATCAAGCTGCGCCCAAAAGAAGGCCTGGCATTGATGAATGGTACCGCTGTCATGACCGCGCTCGCGTGCATGGCCTACGACCGCACTGCTTACCTCGCCCAGCTGGCAACCCGCATTACTGCGCTAAATTGCATAGCAGCTGATGGCAATGCCCATCATTTCGATGAGTTGTTGTTTTCCGTTAAACCGCACCCTGGCCAGCAGCAAGTTGCAGCCTGGCTGCGTGAAGACCTGCATGCCGGCGAGCCGCCGCGCAATCCCAGCCGCTTGCAAGATCGCTATTCCTTGCGCTGTGCGCCCCATGTGATTGGCGTGACCAGCGACAGCCTGCCCTGGTGGCGACAATTTATTGAGAACGAACTCAATAGCGCTAACGATAATCCTATTATCGACGGCGCTGGTGAACACGTACTGCACGGCGGGCATTTTTATGGCGGCCATATCGCCTTCGTGATGGACACCATGAAAACCGCGGTAGCCAATATCGCCGATTTGCTTGACCGCCAGCTTGCGCAGCTTGTCGATACGAAATTTAACCACGGTTTACCTGCGAACCTTTCCGGCGCGCCGGAAGCCCGGCGCGCCATCAACCATGGTTTTAAAGCGGTGCAGATCGGTGTTTCCGCCTGGACTGCCGAAGCGCTCAAGTTGACCATGCCCGCCAGCGTGTTTTCGCGCTCGACGGAATGCCACAATCAAGACAAGGTGAGCATGGGTACTATTGCCGCGCGCGATTGTTTGCGCGTGTTGCAACTCACTGAACAGGTGGCCGCCGCGGTTTTATTGGCCGCTTGCCAAGGCTTGGAGTTGCGCATGCAGGCGGGCACTAGCGAACATAATCTGCAGGGCGGGATTAAAACCACGTTTGAAGAAATCCGCGCGCAGCATCCATTTTTGAGCGAAGACCGTGCGCTGGAAGGCGAGTTGCGCAAGCTGATTGCACGTATCCAACAGCAAGGGCTGAGCTTGTACAAGGCCGGGGAGTAAGCAAGTTATGACATCCATGCCGAAAGATTTACCCGCAAACTGGAGTGTCAGTGTCGAGCTGGAAATTCCTTTCCATGATGTGGATATGATGGAAGTGGCTTGGCACGGGCACTATGTGAGGTACTTTGAAGTTGCGCGCTGCAAGCTGTTTGATCAGCTGGATTATAACTATCCCGACATGCGCGATTCCGGCTTCGCCTGGCCGGTGATTGATATACACATCCGCTATGTGCAACCGCTATTGTTTCGCCAGAAAGTTACCGTTACTGCCTGGGTTGCCGAGTGGGAAAATCGCCTGCGCATTCAGTATGTGATTACCGATTCCGCCACAGGTACGCGTCTCACCAAAGGCCACACCGATCAGGTGGCGATCAAACTGCATAGCAAAGAATTGTTGCTGGCATCGCCACCCATCCTGCTTGAAAAACTGGGGCTCGAAAAACTGGAACTTGAAAAATCAGGAATCGCATCGTGAAGAAATTTGTTATAGCAGCGGTAATCGCCAGCACCAGCCTGTTTGCGTTTGGCGCTACTGAACCACAAAAGGCGGATTCGAAAAGTGAAGCCACAGCTAGCAGCGCCCCAAATATTCCTGCCAATAACACCGCGTTACTGGCGCAACTGAGCGCACGTAGCAAAGCCATTCAGTCGTTACAGGGACATTTTGTGCAGCAAAAACATATTGCCGTGCTGCCCGTACCGCTCAATTCCACGGGAAAATTTGAATTCGAACAGGGCAAAGGTGTGGATTGGGAAACCCTGACGCCGGTTCGCAACGCAGTGCATCTCACCCCTACAGGTATCAGTTTTGAGGATGATAAAGGCAAAGCCCAAAACCCGGCGGCACAACAGGCCGGAGTGGAAGTTGTTGCCAAGATTTTTATGGGCGTGATTACCGGTGAACTTGATGGCCTCAATAACTACTTTTCAGTCACTGCCAGCGGCTCCGAAAAACAGTGGAAATTACTCCTAACACCGCGCTCGGCCAATTTGGCGGCTTATATCCAGATTATTGAATTGCAAGGTGGCGAATTTACCGAGCAATTGGACATCGCCGAAGCCAATGGCGACAAAACTCATATCGTATTCACCACTGACAAGGTTGTACGCAAGGCCGAGTGATGAATCAACCCAACCTTCCCAAGCAATCTCTAGCGCGCGCTAATCTAGTTTATGCGTTGGCGTGGCTATTATTATTTTGCCTAAGCGCGGCGTTTTGCCTGTGGCAAGTCACGGTAAAAAAGCCCTTCCACAGCAATTTATTAGAACTTTTGCCGCACGACGAACGCAATCCCGCTTTGCACGAGTTGAGTTTGCTCATGGCAAGCCGCTTTGAAGATAAATTATTAATACTCATTAGAAGCGATAATCCTGAAACTGCGCTACCGCAAGCCAAAGATTTGCAGGCGCGATTGCTCGCTTCAGATCGTCTTGCTGCTAACAACGTATCCCAGACTATCCAGCAAGAACTGATCAAACTCTATCGCCCTTTTAGCCAACAGCTTTTGAGTAACGAGCGGCGGGAATGGCTCCAAACCCATAGTGCGGAAGAAATTGCTGAGCAAAGTTATCGCGATTTATTTAGTCCCGTCGCCCTGCCACGACCCTATGGGTTTGCGGAAGACCCCTTCAATCTCGGTGGAGCTTGGCTAACCAGCTTGGCCCCACGCGTGAAAATGCAGGAGTACCAAGGCTTTCCGCTAGTAACGGATGAGCGTGAAGGTGCAAGCCAAGCCTGGCTATTGATAACGGCAAAATTGAATAGCTCGCCATTTGATGTGACCACTCAAAAAGATGTCATAGGCGCGGTTCAGGCCTTTCGCCAGCAATGGCCGAGCGCTGAAATTTTCACCTCAGGCATGATCTTCCACGCTGCCGCTGGTACCCAACAGGCTACTACTGAAATAAATACCGTTGGCTTGGGCTCAAGTATCGCCATAGTTGCATTAGTGTTACTGGTATTTCGCCGTTTTACACCGCTGGTCGCGGTATTTTTGAGTATGACCAGCGCTTATTTGCTGGCCTTGGCTGTCAGCCTGCTGGTATTCGGGCGAATCCACATTATTACCTTGGCATTTGGCAGTACGCTGCTGGGCGTAGCGGGGGATTACGCGATCCATTTTCTCGTTACCAGTCATGCTGAAGGTAGCGGTTTGGCTGCACGCCGCCATCTGAAACACGCCATGGCGATTGGCGCACTTACCGGTATGGGCGCTTATTTGTTGCAATTCACCACGCCTTTCCCGGGCTTACAGCAAATGGCAATTTTTTGCGCCGCAGGTATTTTCGGCGCCTGGATGACGGTGTTGGCCTTAGCACCTTTCTATCGCGTAAACCAAAAATCAATTAACTCACCCATTCTTGCTGCTGATAAATTTTACCGAATAGCACAGCGGATTTATCCCAAACTCTGGAACAACCCGCGCTGGGTCGGTGCTTTCCTGGCCTTGATAACCGTTATTGGCGTTATAGGCATTGTGCGCGGCGGGGTGAACGATGCGGTAATCAATCTCAATACGTCGCCTATGGCGTTACTGAATTCCGAACGTCAGGTGCAGCAAATAATGCAGCAACCTTCCGTCAGCCGTTTCTTCTTTATTGAAGCCAATTCGCCTGAGCAATTACTGCGGCAAACACAGACATTGAACGAGAAACTTGCCGCCTTGCGCGACCCGGATTTGCACTGGCAAAGCCTGCAACAATATATTCCTTCACAGGCGCAACAAGAAGCCAATCGCCAGTTAATCACTAGCAAACTCTACGGCGAACAAGGTGCGTTGAAGTTGCTCTGCGCAAAGCTAGCCACTGTGTGCAATGCGCCTGTCGCTAGTAAGCAATCCTTAAGCCCCAATAGCCTTAACGCCAGCACTTTGGGTGAACTCTTACCACCTATGATGCACGAAGGCGAAGCTTGGCGAACACTGGTGACCCTTAGCGGAAATGGCCAAAACCGGAATTTGGCTGACGTGGCCAATGGCGTGGAAGGTGTGCGACTGGTTAACCAAACGGAAGATTTATCGCAATTATTAGGGCGTTATCGCAGCAGTGTAAGTTTGGTATTGCTACTGACCATAGTGCTCCTGGCCGTGGGTTTAACCCTTCGTTATCGCCGACACGGCTGGCGGATGCTAGTGCCTTTAGTAATTGCTATGACCTTGGCGTTGGCCTGTGCCTCGGTGGGTGGAATTACCTTATTCCATATTATGGCGCTGCTCTTGATTATTGGGATAGGTCTCGATACTGCGGTTTTTTATACGGAAGGAGGATTCAATGCTGAATCCTGGCTGGCTTCAAGCCTTTCATGTGGCACATCAATTATCGCTTTTGGTTTGCTATCATTAAGCGCTGTTCCGGTTTTACATCAATTTGGTTTGATTATTTTGGTCGGAATGTTGAGCTGCTGGTTGCTTACGCCGCTATTTTTCCGGCCCCGCCCTGTCGCTCAGGAATCTTATAACAAGTAAATGGAGTCACCCATGCAAGCTCAAGTAGCCCAAGCTGATGAAAATAGGGCAGATGTTGCCATCATTGGCGCTGGCCCGGCAGGTGCCATTATCAGCGCGCTGCTCAACCGTCAGGGCCACAAAGT
>FTJC01870123.1_pt1 | contig 21286 bp, 12 predicted proteins | sample 1658351 | NCBI WGS metagenome assembly FTJC01 (sample SAMEA3914818, study PRJEB12502) | metagenome | biome: forest; material: soil | place: Canada | collected 2010-06-26 | depth 0.1 m | reverse complement strand
GCGCTCCAACACAATGGTCCACATCAGTACACAAGCACCAAATATCCACACTACAACCGGGCCGCCTAAATGGCGCATAGCTGTCAGAGCTTCAAAGGGCGACGTTATGATTTCAGGCACGGCCATGAGCAGCCTCCATTTTCTCTAAACGTTCAGCCAGGAGGCCGGCGCTTTGCTCATCTAGAACCTGCACCACAGATTTAGAGATAGATACCAGCCACGCATTCAGGAACAGGAGCGGAATGGCAATACTTAAGCCTAGTACGGTTGCAATCATCGCTTGCGAAATACCGGCGGCCATGAGTTTTGGATCGCTTGAGCCGGATTCAGTAATACTTTGGAAGGTCAGGATCATACCGATTACCGTACCGACCAATCCAAGCAAGGGCCCTGCCGCAACAGCAAGCTTGAGGAAAGCTTGAAAGCGCTCCAGTTTCGGTACTTCTTTAAGCACAGCTTCCGAGATTCGCAGCTCCACCACTTCGGCGCTTTGCTCAAGTTTCTCGGTATTAGCACCTTTGAAAGTTGCCAATACGCGGCCAAGTGGGTTGGTGGTTACAGGATCAGTCAGGAAGTTGAGTTGTTCACGAACATTGAAGCGTACGCGCGCCAGGTAGAAGAGTTGGTAGATACCAAGAATCGCACCGACAATACCGACCAGAATGATCACGTAGCCGACGGATTCACCCATATGGATACGTTCCATAAAGGTTGGCTTTTGTGCATAAATAGTGAGCAAGTTGCCGCGGGTAGGATCGACCAAACCTTTAACATAACCAGCTTCAGCTTTAGACAAATGCTCCGCCTGATTTTGGAAACTAGTGCCCGGTTGACGCGCCATTACCGCCAACTTTTCCTGACTCGGTAGATAGCTCATATACATATTTTCGTAAGTAGAGCTGAATGGCCCAACGCGGGTAACCATAGTTTCCAGTGGTTTACCATCTGCCAGAATAATCGTTGATTTGTACTTCGCGACCTTACCGGTTTCAGTCATTTCACGTTGCAATTCAAACCAGAAACGTTCCAGATCGCTAATCGATGGAAGTGCTTTTGATTGTGCTAAATCAGACGCAAACTTCACCCGGCCAGGATACTGGGCGCTGATCATTGAGGTGTTTACTACTGACGAGAAATCGTTAGCAACCTGACGCACCACACCAAACATTTCACCGAGGTTACCCGCACGCGCATCAAGCTGGGCTTGCATTTCGGTAAGGGTTTTCTCATTAGCATCAAAGGCCGCGGTCAATGCAGCGCTGCGACTTTGTTGCTCTTTCAATTCAGCGCGAGCGGTGTTGATCAACTCGGCTTGTTTATCACGTTCTGACACAAACTTCGCTTCACGAGCGCTGTTCGCTTTGGCCTCAGCAGCACGAATAGTGCGAGTTTGCTCAAGTAATTCGTCCAGACTAGTCGCCGCCGTTGCGAGGGTCGAGCCAAACCCAAAAGTCGCTGCCATTACGCCAGCTAACATCAGTTTAGAAAGGTATGAATACTTCATTACTTCACCTCCAGCGGGGTATGAATTGCTACTTCAATAAAATCGGGTGCCATTTGCTTCTTGGCAACTTTCAAGCCTTTTTTCATTGATTCTCCGTAGCTGTTGTCGATAACCCATTTTTTAGTCTCAGCGTTCCAATAACCGGTTTCTTTAGCATCCAGTGTTTGATACATCAAAGACACGCGACCGGTACGCAAAAAGTCCACGGTTTTGTCTTCCACTTTGCCTTGATAAACCTCAATGGTGCGGCCGTACTCCACTTCAATTTGGTAAGCCTCGACCAAGCGACGATATTTCTCTGAGGTCGATACATCAGCGCGCGCCATCATGGATTGGAGGGATGCAATGCGGTTTTTGCGTTCAATCGGTAAGAAAGGAATATCCAGGCCGATAAAGCCGGAAAGGGCTGCGAGCATCTTGTCCATGAGCGGAAGAACTTCGCGTGATGTCGTCTCAATCACAGCCAGTTGGCCGGTCATGTCGGCGATCTGGTCTTTTTGCGATTTGACCTGTAGATCAATTTGCTCGTTATAGCCTTTAAGGCTCTGAGCTTCAGTAATCATTTGACGGTAGCTTGCGAGCGACTTACTGGCCTCGTCATCGAGCGCAACGACTTTTTTCTGCGAATCAATCGCCGCCACCTCAGTTTTCGTCTGCTCACTCACAGCGCCATTAACGGTGGCCGCATCGGCAGCCAATGATCCTTGGGCCATCATTAGCATCCAACTAGCGCATGCCGTACTCAAAAGAGTACGAATGAAAATTTTAGGTTTTGGGCTCATATCTCGTTTTTCCTCAATTCAATGGCAACTAATTCACATCTCTAACGACTGGTCACATCTACAAATACCGTCTCGATAATGGCCGGTACTTCGTGCTCGCAAGATTCATATAGCTCCTGAGCTTTCGAGAAAATCTCGCTAACAACAGAAAATGGTCTACATACTTTTAGACGTGAGCGCCTTTTTTTACCCTACGCTCGCCTTCGCTAAGAATTGCAATTTGTGCCGTCTTTTTGCGCTCATATTCACTTTTTCATCCGGCTTTTTAAATGACTTAATGAAGCTCACCAAAGCCCTCCGGCGGTTTGCGATGTTTGCTTGCAGCTTCATAGGCACCTGCAATTTTTAACAACACGGGCTCGCTAAAAGGCCGGCCAAGAAAATCAATATTCACCGGCAATCGCGCTTTCACGGGGCCAACCATCAGTGTCGCCTTGGGCGATTTGGGATCGGGAATACGATCGTAAACTTCAGTCGTAAAACCCGCCGGGACGGAAATTGCCGGGAAGCCATTGGCACCTAAAAGAGTCCAGGCCAAGGGTGAGCGACCATTAACGCTCGGCTCGGCGGGCGCACCCAATTTGGGGGCCGGAACATTGCCTGTGGGATAAGTAACCGCCTGCAGGTTTTGTTGCGCCATGCACTGCAAGACGATTTGCTGCAGCGCAAAGCGGGTTTGCATGCGGTTGCTCATATCCAGGGTTTTATCGTCAAACTTGGTTTGCAATGCGGCTTTTTTGTCGGAGAAACCCGAGCCTGGCCGAATATCAGTAAAAAAGCGGGATTTGTTAATCAGGTCTTGAGTCGTTTTAATATTGGCGTCGCCGCGTTCACGCAAATATGTGTCGAGCACATAACGCCCCTCGCCAATGGAGGGTTCGCTCCCTAAACTACGAATGGTGATGCCGGCAGGAAATGGTGCCGAGCCATCGGCCATATCCAATAGAAGTGGAATATGATCAGCCGTGGGCTTGCCTTTGACATCGACAGTAAATTGATCAGGAAACTGGTTGGTAAGTGCTGAATTGTGAGCAAGTGGCGCGTAATGCTGCACGCAGCCCTGAAAGAGTGCACCCCCAGGGCCCGGATCAACGACAGTAGCACCCAGCTTTTTCAGCATTTCAACCTCGTGTTCTACGATCGCGATGCTCTCTTCATCAGCCCTGCTGAACAGCTCGCGGTTCATAAATTCACGCACTACACCAATGCGTACACCGTGCAGGCTCCGTTCTGCAGTAAAGGTCTGGTATTTCTGCGCAGGAAGACGATCTACCGCAAATGCGGTCAGCTCGTCTTTTGGATCGTAACCGGCAATCACATCGAGGATTTTTGCCACATCTTGCACTGTGCGGCACAAAGGACCGACCCGGTCATTGATTGCTGACGCACGAATCATACCAGCGCGACTCACCAGTTCCTGCGTAGGCGCAAAACCCACCACATTGTTGTTTTTGGCGGGGGTGCGAACCGATGGCCCTGATTCTTCCCCAATAGCGCAAGTCACCAGATTTGCAGCAACGGCAGACGCCGAACCACCGCTGGAACGGCCTGGGCTGCGCTCGGTATCGTAAGGATTACAAAAAACACCACCAAAGCTGCTGCGATCACCGCCCGCGTATTCACCCATATTGGCTTTCGCCAGCGTGATTGCCCCAGCCGCCTCAAGTTTGGTTACGAAAGTAGAATCGGTTGATGGTCGATCATTAGCGTAAGGCGCATCAGCCCCAGAGGTGGTGCGCATATTGCGCGTATCAAACTGGTCTTTAACCGCGAGGATCATGCCGTGCATTGGCCCTACCAACTTGCCCGTTTTGGCCAGTTGTTTATCTTGAATGGCAGCTACTTCGAGGGCATCCAGCATTGCTGGATCATTGTCCGCTACATCAGTCATTGATCGCGCTTTACGCGAATCGAAACCCCACATCTCACGAGTAACGGGACGCAGGTTCAGGGTAGAAAGCGCATTAATTTGACCCGCATTTGCAATCGTCGTAACTGGGCCAAGCACACCTTCAGGTTGATTCACACATTGGCCGTTGTAGGCTTTGATGCGCTCCAAATAGAGATTTACCAGCTCCACTGTCGTAATTTGTTTCTTCAACAAGGCTTTCTGGATTTGCTCAAGCGTCGCTTCCTCAACTTGAAACCCAGGTTTGGCGGCCTGTGCATTCAGGGTGAGGAGCAATAAAAAGCTGACGATAAATATCCCAATGGACATCCAATTGAACTTCAAAGCAACGCCGAACAATTTCATACATTTTCCTATCAGATAAGGTAATAGCGAACGTCATTCGATTGCTTCGCGCCTAGGGCGGCCGGTTAAGTGTGAGCCGGACCCAAGCGTTCACCCTACTCCCGCTCCCCTAGCTCCAGCTTGGGAGCGACGCTAAACATGAATATTTGCCTAGGGGACGGGTTTGTACCAATAGGTGTTCTTCAGGTTTTTGAAGATGGACTTGGGAATCTTGCCGTGAATGCCTTTGGTAAAATCCACAATTTGGGTCACGTGGAAATCCACACTGATACTAGCGAGAGGCAAAGCCTTTTCCGTTCCTGTCCAACCCGTAATGTCGTTGATATAGGAAACCGTTTCATCCACGGCTTGTTGCATGGCATTTTCCAAATCCGGGTCGAGACCATAGGCAATATAATGGGTGGGGGTTTCCGCACGTGGCATTTTCAAGGTTTTACCCTTATGCAAAATGAAAGTGGCGATCAAGGTGTTAGCAGTTTCAATTGCAGTACCCGTGATTTCTCCATCACCTTGCGCTGCATGGGCGTCGCCGGTAAAAAAGCGCGCACCGGGAGCGAACACCGGAAGATAAAGCGTGGTACCCGCAACCAATTCGCGTGCATCCAGGTTTCCACCAAAATTGCCCGGTGGGCTACTGCTGCGGTTACTACCCTCCTCAACGGCAGGTTGCACCGCCATGACGCCCATAAATGGTCCAAGGGGAACTTCAACGCCTTTTTCAAACAAACCTACATTGCGTTTCAAATCCAACATGGTGATGTGCGCTGGAGTTTTCGGGCCATCGTTTCCTTTCAAGCTACGGCCGGGTCCTGAGCCGGTTGTGCCGTAAGGGATGCGCGGTACTACAGATAAAATGCGAATCTCGAGCGAATCACCAGGCATAGCGCCTTCGATATTGATCGGGCCAACCAAAAAGTGACCGCTTTTGATATCGGCATAACGGGTTGCTTTATCCCAAACGTCGATAGTTTCCTTAATCGCAGGATTGCTTACGGTAGTGGGAATATTATTTGCCTTGAGCCATTCCGCCGGGTCGACGGCGGGATTGCGCCAGCCAGCCCCACCGCCGGTATCAATTTTTACCGTTTGACCCGATTTAATAGTGAGAATGGCTTCTTTTTGAACCGGGTAATTCCCAATCGCGGAGTTTTCCGGAGTAAGTTTTACGTGATAATCAAACGCGGGTTCAGCTAAAGCACTGCCAATGGTTAAGGTGCTTATCAAGGTGATCAGCATGCGCAACGATATAGTCTTATCGCCGTGGACAGAAAGAAATTGGATGTTCATAGAAGATGCTCTCAGGAGGGGGTTCGACTCTGGACTCACCCCCTAAAGGACGCGCTGAACGCCCTGTCCCCCACCTGCTTCTGTTTTTCACTTCACTCAGATACCGTTGGCTTCGATTCTCAGCCCATGTGGCCCAGTCCAACCTACCCACTTAACAGCATCGTCAATCTCAAAGTAGGTTGGGCTGAGGAACGAAGCCCAACATGGTTACGACACTGTTGGGCTTCGCAAGCTCAGCACCAACCTACCAACTTAAACAGGATCGTCAGGTGCCATGACCTTACGGCGTAATAGCATGTAGCTGCTACAACTTCGGCAACAGCTCTTGAAAGCGCAGTAAACGACCGGCATTTGCTAATACCAGCAGGGTACTAATGTTGTGAAGAATGGCCGCGATAAGAGCGCCCTCTGCGCCTAACCAACCGAAGGCGGCGGCAAGCACTATTGCAAGGGTCCAGCCCAAACCGATAATTACATTTACAAACAGGGTTTGCCGGCATTGGCGACTTAAGCGCAGGCAAGTGCCCAAACGACGCAGGTCACTGCCAATCAACACAACGTCCGCGGATGCCAGCGCTATATCGGAACCGCCAAGTCCCATGGCGATACCCACAACACCCGCTTTGAGCGCGAGTGAATCATTAATACCATCGCCCACGACCATCGGGCGGAATCCATCGTGGATTTCAGTTTTAACGCGCTGTAGCTTTTCCTCCGGTAGCGCTTCGGAAATGACCTCATGAATCCCCAATTGCTCGGCAACTCGATTAGCCACACTGGCGCGATCTCCGGTAAGCAAAACCTGCCGCGACAAACCGATCTCACGCAATTCCTGCATGGCCATCACAGCCTCGGGGCGTAAACTATCTGCCAGCAAAAACCAGCCAAGAAATTGATCGCGTCGGGACACGCCCACAATTGGACCGTCGTGTACTGGCACAAAAGAGGTAATAACGCCGAGTTGCGTAAACAATTCCGGGCGACCTAAAGCAACTTGATCGTCAGAGTCGGATAAACGGGCGACGACTCCCAAACCGGGGCGTTCGCGCACGTCGCTCAACAACAAATAATTTTCGCCAGGCACCTGAGTTGCTAAGGTGTGGCTGACCGGATGACTACTCGCAGCACCTAAACTGGCGGCGATGCGCAACGCATAATCCAGCTTAACTTCCGGTTCCAAGATACTGTTTTGCAAGCGTAAAGCACCAGTGCTCAAGGTGCCGGTTTTATCGATAATCAGAGAATTGGTGTCCGCCAGCTCCTCAAGAAAAGCCGAGCCGCGAATCAAAATACCGTGGCGCGCAGCAACGGCAATACCCGCGATAGACGTTGCCGGTGCCGACAGCACCAATGCGCAGGGACAGGCCGCTACCAGCACTGCCAACATCGCCGGCGCGCTATTGGACAAAAACCAGGTAAGTGCTGCAATTAATAACACCAACACTAAATATTGGCCGGCGTGGCGCTCTAGCAAGCGGGTAATGGGCGGCTTGGCGCTCTCGGCGTTCTGCATAAGTGCGATGACTTTACCTAAGGTAGAATCTTGTCCGGTGCGGGTAATTTGAACGCGTAATAAACCATCCAGATTAATCGCCCCGCCAAACACATCCATTCCTGCGAAGACTTCTACCGGTACTGATTCGCCCGTGATAGGCGCGGTATCCAAACTCGCCTGCCCGCTTATTACCCGGCCATCTGCCGGGATTCGATCCCCGGCGCGAACTTCCACGAGATCATCTTTTACCAACTCATCATTGGTAATAAGTTTGATGTCGCCATCTGCCTGAATCAGCCGCGCTTGAGTTTTAGTTAATTTGGCGAGCGCCGTTATAGCTTCGTGGGAGCCTATTACGCTGCGCTCTTCCAAAACATGGCCGAAAATCATCACAATCGGCAGCAGCACTGCCGTTAACAAGTCGCCAATTGCCCAGGCGCCGATCATAGCGACCGCCGTCAATAAGTCAGTGACGCCGTGTAAATCCGGGTAGCGCAACGCAAACCAGCCAGCGCGCAATACCGGCAGCGCCACTAGCAGTGCAGCAGCGCCAAGCAGTAATTCACTGACTCCGCTCTGGGCAGGCATTAACCAGCGCCAGACTAAACCCAGCGCTAACAACCCAAAGGCAAACATCGCCAAGGTCAGTTGCAAGGCTGCACTGCGCTGTTCATCAAGGCTCAAAATAGGTGATGAAAAATCGGGTAATGGGGTATTGGGCGAATCGGAAGCCGCGCTATCAGTCATTTTTCGGTACCGGAAATAATCAGCTTAGTGTCGCTGTGTGGTTCAACAGTGGTGATGGAGCCCGCGTTTTTTAAAATAAGCGGCATACGTTCGCGGTAAACGCGCATCAATAAATCCGGCTCGGTGCGATTTTGTATGGAAGCGGAGAGGAGGTTTATTGTTGACGTATCGGCTTGGGCTTTGGCAACACGCTCAGAAGCATTGGCGTGGGCTACTTGCACGCTGCGATCCGCTTGCTGAGTTGCTGTTTGGGTGATTCTTGCTGCGTCCGAACGGGCATCGGCAAGATCCTGTTCTGCCTGTTGACTGGCGGTGAGGACAGAATTGAAAGCATTCAAACTATCCTGAGGCAAGGCCGACTGCACATCCACCCGAATGGCCGTTATTCCCAGCCCAGCGCCTCTTCGCCCTAAATCGCCCAAGACCTGATTGATTTGCCCAACCAATTCTTTACGCAATTGTTCGCGCTGTTCGGCGTCACCCTGGTTGCTGGCTATGAGTTCCGGGCGCGCTACCAGAATTCGGTCAAGATCCCGTGCGGCACACACTGCAAGGGCACTAGTGGTTACCAGGCGATCCAACGCGGGTAACAGGTGATCGTATTGCAAGACATAGGCACGCGGATCGCTCACCTTGTAAAAAACGCGAATGTCCAGCTGCACAATCGCGCCATCGCCTGTGAGCAAATAACCGGAACCTGCAAGCGCGTCGCTAACAGGGTCGCCCTCATCGTCGTCGTACGCCATAGCATCGGCATTAAGCGCCGCTTGCGAACGCATAAGCGTTTGTACATGTCGTTCGATAACGGTTTCTGCCGATTGAACAAGCACAACTTCATCGATAGGTTTTGGCCAAGCCCACAGCAATCCCGACGCTTGTTCACGCGCTATAGCGCCCATGTGCAAAACCACCGCGTGGTTGCCAGCACCAACTTCCGTAACGTTCGAGGTTAGCCAACGCAAAGCCGCAAACAATGTGCAGACATAAAAGGCGATAAAAGCGATACGTGTAGCCTGGAGCCAAGGGCTGGAAACATTCGTGGCCGGCTTTGATGGCACCGCATCATCAACCATCAAGGTGCACCTGTTTTTGCCGGTTTAGGTGATGCTGCACTCGTTATATCGCCAGGCGCTTCAACCAAGGCGCGAAAAGGCGCGGCGTCAGTACGTAAAATCAAACGAGTTTGCGGATTAATCAAGGTTCCCAAGGTATCCAGCGACCGCAGCAAGCGGTAAAGCTCGGGCGACCCGCTATACGCATGGCCATAAAGTGCGGCTGCTTGCACGCGCGATTGGGCTTCAATATCCGCCGCTTGTGCGAGCGCATCAGCCTGAATAATCCGGGCATCGCGCTCGGCTGCAGAGCGAATATCGGCAGCTTGTCGTTTGCCAATTGCCGTGCGTTCTATGGCGATAGTTTCGCGCTCGGCGCGCATACGATCCACGGTTGCCGAGAGCGTAACCGACGGCAAGGTCAGCCGTTCTATTCCCACCTGAACCACTTTTACCCCGTAAATATCCAGAAGTTGACGATTGATCTGGCCGGTCAGCCGCGTTTCAAAATCGGCGATAAGAACCTTGCTGGCATTGGTATTGATGAGATTCGCAAGATCATAGGACGCCGCAGTAGTCTCAAGGGCCGAGCCCACCAAGGTGCGAATCTGGCGCGCAGTTTCATCAGGCTGGTTTTGTACGGCGCGCATAAACCGCTGCACATGTTGTGCATCCGCCTGTACCTGCCAGGCGACGTAGGCTTGCGCGATAATGCGCAAACCATCGCGCGTACCTACGTCTTGTAACCCGCTGGATGTGGTTCGTAAACGTAAATCCACTGGAATAATTGACTCGAACGGCGCTGGCCAACGTGTCGCCAGACCCGGTTCCAACAGAACTCGCACGGGATTGCCAAAGCGCGTGACCACGACGGCTTCGCCAGTGCGCACTTGTACAAGCACAGCGGCGGTAAGCGCGATTGCAACCAAAAGTGCAGCAAGGCTTACACGCAGCCAGGGAAATGGCCCAGCTGCTTCGCCGCCGTGGTGTCCGTGGTGATGGTGACCATGGTGGTGTGAATGACTATGTCCATGATTGTGATTCTGTTTGTGGTCATGGTCGTGATGATCGTCAGAGTGATCATGTTTCGCCGAATGATGGTGGCTATGGTCAGTGCTTTTTTCAGTATTGTTGTCACTGCTTTGGTTGGTATTGTTGTCGATAGTCACGGCGACTCCTGATAATCCACATTGGGCGTAAGTGCTGGCGATGTTCCTGCTTTTTTGTCGCTAGCGGCAAAATCGCGCAAATCAACAGTAGCGCCGACATTTGGCAAACGATGATCCACCAAGAGTACGCGCGCACTCTTTAGCCCTTGAGTTAACTGCGCGAAATACTGCTCCATGAGAAAGGCGTTGCCGCCCTGTTGATAAGCATCGCGCTCGGCAATAAAACGGCGGCTGGCAACTTCTGCGGTGGCAATGGTTTCGCGCGCGGATGCAGTCGCCTGATTGCGTGCAATCCCTGCGCGCAGTTGTGCCAGATTCACTTGTTGCGCCGCATTGCCGCGCTCGCGGGAAATTATCGCGTGCGCTGTAATTTGCGCCGCTTGCACAGCGTGATAGGCATTTGCGGCGGCTGCCGGCGGATGTATGGCTTCGAGCACCGTGGTCATGATTTCCACACCACTGTTTAAAGTATTCAAATCAGCTTGCAATTGACTGCCTATCTCTTTAGCCATTTGGGTGCGCGCTTCACCAAGCACACCCTCCAAGGTTCGCGAGGCAAAATAGCGCACCAGAATACGATTAGCGGTACTGCGGATTAGCGCCTGGGCATCGACACTCACATACCGTGCCTTGAGCACTGCGCCATCGGTTAAACCAATTCGGTACATAAATCGCACATCCATATTTACGATATGGAAGCTCTGGCGATTGCCTTCCGTGGTAGTAACTTCGCTAGCGATAATTTGCGATTTTTCAGCGAGATGGGATGCGTCCCATAGGCGATTTGCGTTCGCAGGCGGAGCATCTTCGGCAGAAGACATCGTATCCTCCGTTCCACCTCCAGGTTCCTTAAGCCCCTCGCCAGCTCCCTCAGTCTGCTCGCCAAACTTTTTAGGTAGCTCGCTCGCGGTGGCAGAAACTTCATGCACAATGCCATTTTCCATTCGCTGCACACGTCCAAACGGCCACGGCAAACCCGCGTGAATCCCCGGTTGCCATACTGCTATCGGGGCACCAAAGCGCTCGTAAATCCCACGCTCCGCTATGGGAATTTCAACCAAACCGCTGAGCAACCACGCGATGCCTAATAGCACTCCAAAAATGGATAACAGACTGCGACGGATATAAGCAAACGCCCAGCTCTGACGCAGATCTATACCGAAACGCTGCTTAAATTCATCCTGCAAATGGGTAAAGGGTTTTATCGGCCAACGCCAAAGTGCGGCCAAAATACTTTCTGCAAGCAACTCAGGTTCATGCTGAGGTGGTGGCGTAAACACCGACAAAGCTGCACGCAAAAGAAACTCAACGGCAATAGCGGCGGGTACAAAACTTACCCAAACCATTAAGGATAGCGGCCATAAGCGTGCTTCATTCGCCAGCAACAGTGCGATGCACAACAGAAGCGAGAGCGTGATATAGACACGCAATTGATAGGTGATATGAGGGGCTTCAGGTAGTGTGCTGGAACGATTTATAGCGGAGTCCTCACCGCCCAAATGCGCAAAATAGCGCTCCAATACCAAGGCCGCGAAAGCAGCAATTACCAGACTGATCACAACTAAAAACCGGGCTGGAACTTGCCCGACAACGAGGGTGAGAATGCCGCTTGGTGGCACGCTCCAATAGTTAATGACCAGCAAACAGGCAACGCTCGAAAGCGCAACAGTACCGTGCAGGTTTAGGGCGTCGCCGCCTCGTAGAATAAACGTCAAAAAGCTCAACCGACACACAGACAAGCTATTACGAAACCGGGTAACGCGCGAAACGCCGGTAAGAGGCTCGCCAATATCAATGGTTTGATTGGACGCTGATGCGGTACTGGCTCCATCCAGTCCGGAGCCAGCATTGTCTAAACCACCGCTTCCGAGATGAGAAGCAGCCTTTAGCGCACGAATTCGCCAACGCGTAATCCACCAAACAGATTGCAGGTTTACGCTGAGAATTAACAAAGCCGCTATTTGCACCACAAGTACCGGCTGCAAGCCAGGCAATAACTGCAACCCCAGTATCGCCGTGAAGCTGGCGACGAGAAATAAGCACACTGCTAGAAGCTTTTTCAGTAGCCGCTCATGGCGAGCGGCTAACTGATATCTCGGTAATGCCTTTAGCTCAGAATCGCCCAACTCCATAATCATTAGCACCTTTTCTTCGTAAGGTGCCGGCTCATGCAGCCAACAACCTGGGGCTATTGTTCACTGGCCTATTGTTCACTGGTCTTTTATTCATAGCGCTCTTGTGCATTGATCTCTTTTGCACTGGTTTCTTGTGCATTGGGCTCTTGTGCATTAGCCTCTCGTCCACAAACCTTTTGGTCACAAGTCTGTGGTTGGTTCGTTGAGAGTCCGTTGATAGAGAGTTCGTTGATTGAGGGCCCGGTGACAGAGGGCTCGTTGGTTTAGGGTTCATTGGCTAAGGGCCCAAACGCCGAGGGTGTCTGGCGTCGTTTTGTTGCAGCCTCGTAAGCGGCTGCAATCTTAATCAACACTGGCTCGCTAAACGGTAGCCCGGCTATGTCCATTGCTACTGGCAATTTTGCCGGGAATGGGCCAGTTAAACGAGTATGGTCGTCGCCCGCCAAGCGGCTTTCACCACCGCCACCGCCGCGAACTTTCCACGCCGATTCAGGTGTGGCAGGTGCGCTCGGGTCGCGAATTAAGTCGTACACCTCAGTCGTAAAGCCCGCGGGTACAGTGATGGCTGGAAGCCCTTGCGCTCCGATGAAAGTCCATACCCCTGTGCCGTTGCGTTCGTTAATAGCCGGGCCAGCCGGAGAACCCAATTTGGTAGGTGGTAAACCACTGGTGGGATAAACAATCGCATCCAATTTTTGCTCGGCCATACATTGCATCATGACTTGCTGTACCGAGAAACGCAGGAGCAGGCGTTCAGCCATATTCAATTCCATCATTTTCTCAGCGGTTTCACGGGATTTTTTACGATCAGGAAAAGTTGGGTCTTGATGGAAATTGGAGTTGGCAATCAAGTCAGCATTGCTTTTGATTTTCACATCGCCACGGTCACGCAAGTACAAGTTCAGCATGTACTTGTTTTGGCCGTCCGCCTCAGAGCTACCGAAGTTGCGCAAGGTAAGATCGGCTGGGACCAGCAGTGGATTCATTTTCATATCCAGCAGCTTGCGGGTATGGTCAGCTGTAGGTTTGCCATTTGCGTCTACTGGAAAAAGTTCCGGGTAGCGCTTGGTGAACAACACATTCAAGTTCTGCGGTGCGTATTTGCGGATACAGCCGGTAAAGAGATCATCCTCGCCTGGATCGACAATGGTTGCCCCGAGTTTTTTGAGATCGCCGACCGCCGCTGAAACTATGTCAATGGTTTGCTCGTCAGCCTTGGTGAACAATTGCTTGTGCATATATTCGCGCACAACGCCAATGCGGATGCCGTCGAGGCGCTTAGTGTCGGTCAGGCTTTCGTAAGATGCAGCCGGTGTACGGCCAAGGTTGAATGCAGTTAACTCGTCTTTGGGATCATACCCGGCAATAACATCCAGAATTTTGGCAGTGTCTTTCACCGTACGGCAGATAGGCCCAACGCGGGTATTAATCCCGAATTGCACCATACCTTTACGGCTCACTAACTCTTCAGTGGCAGCAATACCCACTGCACTTGCGGCACTGGCGGGGCCGCGAATCGATGAGCCGGATTCTTCCGCAATTGCACAAGTTACTAAATTTGCACCTACCGCTGAACCCGAGCCTGAACTTGAACCGCGTGGTGAACGCTCGGTATCGTAGGGATTACAAAATGTACCGCCGAAGGAGCTGCGCGGTACACCTGATGCGTATTCACCCAGGTTGGATTTGGCAATCACAATGGCGCCGGCGGCACGTAAACGTTCAACAAACGTTGAGTCAGCTGGCGGGCGGTCATTCGCGTAAAAGGCATCGGCACCTGCGGTGGTGCGCATATCAAAGGTATCGTATTGATCCTTAATAGCCATAACCACGCCGTGCAGCGGGCCGACCAATTTGCCAGTTCGCGCGAATTCCTTATCCAGTTTTGCGGCAATTTCCAAGGCGTCTGGCATGGCCGGGTCACTATCCGCAGCGTCGGTCAAACTGCGCGCCTTACGGTCATCAAAACCCCAGGATTTACGTACCGCAGGGCGCAAGTTTAACGTCGACAATGCATTGATTTGGCCGGCGTTGGCAATGGTGGTGATGGGGCCAAGGATGCCTTGGGGTTCACTCACGCAAGTGCCGTTATAAGCTTTGATACGCTTTAAATACAGCTCTACCAGCTCAGTGGTAGTGAGCTTTTTACTCAGGATGGCCGACTGAATGTCGGTAATAGTCGCCTCTTCCAAATGAAACGCTTTTTTGCTCGATGCCGCCTGCGCCTGCAAGGTTAGCATGGACAATACCAGCCCTGCGGCTAGCGTAATCGCCCCGATTAATCGATGATTGCGAAGGTTGTAAGTATCATTCTGCATCGCCTGTGCCCCCTGTTATTGACATTCGTTATTGAACATTCGTTATTGAGAAAGATTTACGCCAACGGGATCGCTCACATGGGCGGTTTCAGTTAAGGCTCCCTTTGGCGCCGTAGCCGCAGGTTCTTTTACAGCACTGATTTTTTTATGCAGCAACACATACATAGCCGGAATGACATAGAGCGTGAGCACGCTGCCAAATACCAAGCCGCCGATAACCGCAATCCCCATAGACACGCGGCTTTCCGAGCCAGCACCCAAGGCCAATGCAATTGGCAAAATGCCGAGCACAGTTGCCATAGTTGTCATCAAAATAGGACGCAAACGCGCGGCGGCGGCATGCTCAACGGCAGCGAGACGACTTAGCGCACCCGCCGCAAAACGTTGATTGGCAAATTCCACAATGAGAATGCCGTTTTTAGTGATCAAGCCGACCAGCATGATCAAACCAATTTGCGAAAAAATGTTAAGGGTTTGGCTGAAATACCAGAGCGACAGAAGCGCACCGAACAGCGCCAGCGGTACCGTCAGCAATATGACGAAAGGACTGAGGAAGCTTTCAAACTGGGCCGCCAGCACTAGATAGATAAGCACCAACGCAAGGATAAACACCCACATAAGCGATGATGAACTCTCCACATACTCACGCGCGGTGCCGGTTAACGCGGTGATGTAACGATCATCCAGAGTTTTTTTGGCAATTTCTTCAAAGGCGGCAATGCCTTCGTCCAAGGTGCGCCCTTTGGACAAAGTGCCTGAAATTACCGCCGCACTGTTGCGGTTGTAGCGGTAAAGTTCGGGTGGAGAACTCGTCTCTTTGAGAGTAACCAGGTTATTGAGCTTAACCAATTCGCCACTGCTGGTGCGCACAGTAATATTGTCCAGATCACTTGGCCGGGAGCGAAAATCGCGCGTTAGTTGGCCAATAACATCGTACTGCTTGCCATCCAAAATGAAGTAGCTGATGCGCTGACCACCCAACGCCGCCTGCAAGGTTTGCGATATATCGAGAGTACTAACACCGAGCGTTTGGGCTTTCTCCCGGTCGATACTGACCTGTACTTCCGGCTTGCTAAACTTCATGTCGCTATCGACAAAATTGAAAACCGGGTTTTTACGCGCTTCATCCAAGAATGCCGGCAACACTTCACGTAAGGCTTCAATGCCGGAGCCTTGAATGACAATTTGCACACCGGTGGACTGGGAACGACGCGCACCAATACTGGGTTCCTGGCCGATATTGATATTCGCGCCGGTATATTTCTTCTGTAAAAAGCGCAGGTCTTCCGAGATATCCTGCTGCGAACGGCCGCGTTCTCCCCGGTCTTTCAGGAATACGCGTACAAAGCCATTATTGACCGCACCCTGAACACCGGGAGCACCGCCAGAACCGGGGACTTGCGTCATCATCACATCCGCTTCCGGCACTCGCTCGCGGGTGGCGCGGGCTACATCGTCCATAAAATTCTGCATGTAGTCGTAGCTCGCGCCTTCAGCGGCGGTAGCGCGCACCCAGATGCGACTGCGATCTTCCAGTGGCGATAATTCGCGCGGCAGCAAACTGATAAAAAGATAGGCCAGTCCCAGCGCGCCAATCAAAATCGCAATTGCCCATTTACGATGTTTAAGAAAGCTTTTCAAACCATTGCCGTAACCGCGCTCCATGCCTTGAAACATGGGTTCAGTAGCACGGAAAAACCAACCGTGAGACTGGTGCGGTTTTAGTAAACGTGTACACAGCATGGGCGTTAAGGTGAGCGCCACAAATGCGGATATAAATACCGTTCCAGCGATGGTTACGCCGAATTCACGGAATAACTGACCAGACAAGCCGCCCAAAAATAGTAAGGGCAGAAACACAACGCCCAATGAAATAGTCGTGGCTATAACTGCAAAGAAAATCTCTTTAGTACCTAAAATACCAGCGTCGAAGGGCGTCATGCCCTCTTCAACTTTGGCGTAGATGTTTTCCAACACTACAATGGCATCATCTACCACCAGACCAATGGCCAGCACTATGCCAAGCAGCGTCAAGGTATTAATGGAGAAGCCTGCGGCTGACATTATGCAGAAGGAGCCAACGATAGAAACTGGAATGGCGAGGATGGGAATCAGCGTAGTGCGCCATTCACGCAGGAATAAAAACACCACCAACACTACAAGGACGAAGGCGATGAAAATAGTTTCGGATACTTCAAGTAGCGAATTACGCACAAAGGTCGTGTTGTCGTACGCAATATTGAGCTTGATGCCTTCGGGAAGCTCTTTCTCAACTTGTTTGAGACGCTTGCGCAGCTCGTCCACAATGTCGATTTGGTTGGCGCCGGGTTGCTGTTTAAAATACAAGCCAGCGATGGGGGTATCGTCCATTTTGAGCGCGCCGCGTTCGTTTTGGGCACCCAGCTCGGCGTAGCCTATATCGCTAAAACGCACTATGCGATCTTCGCTACGCTTAACGATCAGGTTGTTGAATTGTTCAACCGTGGTCAGACGCGATAAAGTTTTAACCGGAAACTCCACCGAAGAACCTTCTATGCGTCCAGCCGGTAATTCAATGTTTTCTCTCGTCAATACTTGTTTTACGTCCAAGGGTGAAACGCCGTAGGCCGCCAGTTTTTCCGGGTCCATCCACAAACGCATGGCATACCGTTTTTCAGCGGGCTGATCTACGCTGGCGATGCCCGGCACAGTTTGCAAGCGCTCACGCAGGGAATCCGCAAAGGCGCCCAGCTCCAATTGCGATTTGGATTGGCTACTGAGTGCTATGCCAAAAATGGGGTTGGAATCGGCATCTGCCTTATTCAAAATCGGCGGGTTGATATCGGCTGGAAGGAAGCGCGCAGCGCGAGACAATTGGTCACGTATATCGCTGGCGGCAACGTCCAAATCAGCTCCCAGCTTGAACTCCGCGGTAATAACACTCGCACCTTCACGACTGACCGAACTCAGGGTATCGATACCCGCTACCGTATTGACTGCTTCTTCAATACGTTCGGTAATTTGAGTCTGTACCACTTCTGCAGCGGCGCCAGGGTAGCTGGTTGTGATGGAAACCGTAGGCGGGTCAATCGCGGGATATTCGCGTACTGGTAACTTGGTTAGGCTGATGCTGCCCATCAACATGATGAACAGCGAGATAACTATGGTAAGTACGGGACGGCGAATACTCAGCTCGGCGAGAGTCATAGAGTCACCAGCGCAGCCAGAGCCGGTTCGGACCTTTTCAGTAATGACGTAGTGTTACCTTGAGGTTTTGATACCCCGTGGTCGGCACCGACACCTTTCTCTTTCCCGCTTTTGGTCGCGTGGTTATCCATTAAGGATTCCACGGGTAATTTGGCCCGCATTTGCTGCAAACCAGACGTAATAACCTGATCGCCCGCTTGCAGACCCGACACTATATGTACTTGCGTTGCTGTACGCGCACCAGTTTCCACGGCGCGGCGCTCAGCCAGACCATCTTTAATGACATAGACATTTTTTTCATCCAGCCCGGCGACAACGGCCTCAGCCGGAACCAGGAAAGCGTCAGCGATTTGGTCGAGCGGAATGGAAACATTGGTGAAGGCGCCAGGTAAGAGACGGCCATCTGTATTGGAGCAGATTGCTCGCACCAGTAGCGTCCGGGTACCACTGTCGATACGCGGATCAAGCGCTGCAATGCGGCCAGCATATTTTTGCAAACCTCCGGCAACCGTAAAGGTAATTTGGCTTCCAACTTTAATACGGCCCGAGTATTTTTCCGGCACCGCAAAATCGATTTTCAATTCGTTCAAGCGCTGCAAGGTTGCGATGCGAGTAGACGCATTCACGAACGCGCCCACACTCACGTAACGCAAACCTACAACACCATTGAAAGGTGCGCGTATCTCGGTTTTTTGAATTTCGGCTTTGTATAGATCGATATACGACTGCTGTACGTTCATTTCACTGAGCGCGCTGTCGTAATCGTCTTGACTCACCATCTTTTGGTTGAGTAGTTGCGAATAGCGGCGAAAACGCACTTCCGCCAGTTTTTTGCTGTAGTTATATCTATCCAGATTTGCGCGCAAATCCGAGTCATTAAGCTTGAGCAACAAATCGCCCTGCTTTACGGGCGCGCCCTCCACAAAGTTGATGCTTACCACCTTGCCGTTGGTTTCAGGCTGAAGCTCCACCCCCTCGTCAGCGAGCACTGTGCCGGTTGCGGTAATAGTTTCTGCAAACAGACTGGGCGTGACCATAAAGGTGGATACCTTTAAGGGCGTAGCAGGTTTGCCATTACCACCCGAACCCGTGGATTTTTTTGAAGGATCATCTTTTTTTGCAGATGTATCTTCTTTTTTGGACACATCTTCTTTTTTGGACACATCTTCCGGTTTGTCCGAGTTTTTGCGTTCGCCAACCGTAGCCTGTGTCCTGGACAAGTCGCCCGCCCACAGTGGTTTGAGCTTGGGATAAGCCAAACCACCAATAACAGTGACAATTACCAAACTCCATACAAGATTCTTAATCATGAGTCAGCTCAACCCTTAGTGAGTCGTGGCGATAGTTAACGGCGGGGTACTGGCTGGTGGGCGGCGATAATGCGTCGCCTGCTCGTAGGCATAGGCGTAACCGATTATTTTGGACTCGTCCCAGGCGCGGCCAAGAATCTGTAAACCCACCGGCAAGCCCTGCCCCAAATAACCGCTCGGCACTGAAAGTGCCGGCCATTGAAGTGTGCTACCAACAAAAGTCAGGCTACTACCCAAACCAGTAACACCACCTTTTGGGTTGGCTTCGTCAGTCATTACTTGCGTATTACGGTCGCCATTAACAACCGGCAACTGCGCCCAGGTTGGGAAAACCAGGGCGTCAATTTTCCCGGTGTCCATAGCGTTAGTGAACGCGGTGCGATAAGTCGCTTCGGTCTCCAACCCTTTGATGGTGGCCGGATCGGATTCGGGATCGCCAGACGCAGCCACCATCTCAAGCCCGGCTTGGTGTAAGGGGTGCGCCAGTTTGGAATCGGCCATCGCCTGGGGCGATGCATAGGGAATACCGGGATGATCAGCGAGGAACTTGATCATATCGGCCTTGCGCCGTGCCGGTGTTTGCGGCGCGCGAGGCAAGCCTTCAATTTCTGGAACAACAAAGGTATCGACAATTTCCGCACCGGCGTTGCGCAGTTCAGTTAAGGTTTGTTCAAAGTGTTTGATGATGCGCGGGTCGGTGACTTTGTCAGTAAATACCTGACGCAACACGCCCAACCGTGCGCCCTTAAGTGCATCTCGTTTCAGACTACTGACATAAGTTTTGGCGATATGGCCTTTGCTCTTGAGCGTGGCCGCATCCTTAGCATCTATACCAACCATGGCGTCCAGCAGATGCGCCATATCAGTTACTGTGCGAGCCATAGGACCAGCAGTGTCACGCACACTATCGTTGGGCTGAATACCGGTGCGGGAGATCAATCCAACCGTGGGACGTAAGCCCGCCAATGCATTATGCGCAGACGGCATACGCACCGAACCGCCGGTGTCGGTGCCTACACCAACCAAGGCGAAATTAGCGGCAATCGCGGCACCAGTTCCGCCAGAAGATCCACCCGTGGCGAACGCAGTGTTATAGGGATTGCGCGCATAACCAGCCAATACCGAATTAATATTGTCGCCGCCGCCATTGGTAAATTCCGAAAGCGACGCTTTGCCAATGACTATAGCGCCAGAAGCTTTGATCTTGGCAACCAAGGGCGCGTCAGTCGGCGGGTAATAATTTTTCCAGCCTTGAAAGCCAGCCGTCATTGGCATACCGACAGCATCAATACAGTCTTTAATCAGTACCGGTATGCCGTGCATGGGGCCACTTAATTTGCCTGTGCGTTTTAACTTTTCATCCAGCGCATCGGCCTCGGCTAGGGCATTTGGATTCAGATTGATAATGGAATTGATGTAGGGCCCCTGCTTGTCATAGGCATCTATGCGCTTCAGGTATTCAGTCACCAGCTCACGCGCGGTCATTTGGCCGGATAAGAAGGCTGCTTGCACATCCGCAACACTTGCCTCCTCCACCGATAATGCGTGAGCGGCGTTAGACATAACCATAAGCGTGACGAGCTGAGCTATGAAACTGCGGGATTTAAGCGATTTGGATACAAAGCAGGGCGAAAATTGACGGAAGATGTTTAGGTTTACATTGCCTTTTACTGCTATTAGTCGGTTCATAGGTTATGTCTTTTGGGCACGTTAATTGGAATGTCAGAAAGACAAAAGAAGGTTTAGCGCTTTGAAGAACTCTTGGCCTGTATCTACTACTGTTTGCATCCACCGATATTTTTCATTTACTTCCATTAAGACGACGTGCCATGAGTTCCCCCCACCGCGTCACAAGGTCAAAACAGAATTCATTTTTGCGGCAACACCATTGCCTTGGTAACTTCACCCGCTACTGGCTGTCGTTGATCGTTATGCGGAAGTGCACAAATTAACTTTTGCCACTGAACGATTGAGGGGTTCGGGGTATGGCGGAATCTGGTGTTGCGATTGAGGTGTCGCTGGGGCTCGCAGCCAACGCTGACTCGCT